>Ga0209506_1003456_pt1 | contig 12669 bp, 8 predicted proteins | sample AD_JPNHG2_MetaG_FD_184409 | JGI IMG/M metagenome (GOLD analysis project Ga0209506, IMG submission 184409) | Active sludge microbial communities of municipal wastewater-treating anaerobic digesters from Japan - AD_JPNHG2_MetaG (SPAdes) (version 2) | ecosystem: Engineered > Bioreactor > Anaerobic >...
TGCACCCGCATCGCGGCGACAAACCGTGCCCACTCCTCCCGCGCGCACGGACGCACCACCACCTGCCCCAGCACATCCCTATCCGCCGCTGTCAGCCTTCCCGGCTTCATGCTCCATCTCTATCATGTCCAGACCGGCTTGTCCAGCCCCCTCCCTATCACGCTCCTAACGCTCAGCCTTCCAGTCACGGTGACGGAGCCCTGCACTCTCATGCGCCTTGTGGCACGACGAAAAGCGGCCGTCTGTCCGGGGGGGCGAATACTCGTACGGCGAGTCGAATACCCTGCCGGGTTCGGCTCCTTCCCAGGCAGGCTCTGGTACGCTCGCCCCGTGGACCTGCTGGGACTTCCGACGCCGTTAGCCGCGGTGGACCGGCCGCGCCTTCGCCGCAACGCCGAGCGGATGCGAGTGCGTGCCCGTGCACTCGGGGTGCGCCTGCGGCCGCACGTCAAGACGCACAAGTGCGTAGAGGTCGCCAGGCTGGAGCTGGGGGCCTCGGCGGGCCCGATCACGGTGTCGACCCTGGCCGAGGCGCACGCCTTCGCTGCCGCCGGATTCGAGGACATCACCTACGCGGTGCCGATCGCGCGTGCCCGCATGCGGGAGGCCGTGGATCTCGTGCAGGCGGGTCTTGGCCTCGGGGTGGTGGCCGACCACCCCGACACGGTCTCCGAGCTCGAGCGGCAGGCAAGCGGTGGGGCAACGCGGCTCCGAGTGTGGCTCAAGGTCGACTGCGGCTACCACCGGGCCGGAGTGGACCCTGCGAGCGGCGAGGCAGTGGCGCTGGCGGGAAGGGTCGCGGGAGCGAGCGGGCTCGAACTGGTCGGTGTCCTGACCCACGCCGGGCACGCCTACGCCTGCCGCGGCCGCGCGGAGGCGGCGGAGGTGGCAGCGCAGGAGCGGGACATCACGGTGGGCTTCGCGGCCAGGCTGCAGGCGGCGGGTATCGCGGTGCCCGAGGTGAGCGTCGGCTCGACACCGACGGCCTGCGCGGTCGACGGCCTCGCCGGCGTGACCGAAATCCGTCCCGGCAACTACGCGTTCTTCGACGCCTTCCAGGCAGCCCTCGGCTCGTGCCGCCTCGACGACTGCGCGTTCACGGTCGTCGCGTCGGTGATCGGGGCGTATCCCGGCGCCGGTCGTCTCGTCGTCGACGCCGGGGCGCTGGCGCTGTCCAAAGATCCCGGCCCCGTCCACGTCGATCCGAACTGCGGCTTCGGGGTCGTGTGCGACCTGACGGGCGAGGCGCTCGGTGGGCTGCGCCTCGTCTCGCTGTCGCAGGAGCACGGCGTGGTATCAGGCCCCCCGGACACGGTGGCCCGACTCGGCATCGGCGACCGCTTGCGGATCGTCCCCAACCACGCCTGCCTGGCTGCCGCCTGCTTTCCCTCCTACCACGTGGTGGAGGGTGGCACCGTGGTCGACCAGTGGTGGCCGGTGCGGGGCTGGTAGGCCCCTGCCCCGCACGCCCGCCTGGCCGAGAGTGGAGAGCGCTCGACGCCAGCCCGGTCAAGTCTCGACGGACAGGGACGAACAACCACGAACCGACAACGAACAACTGTATCTACCGGCAAGAGGTTGTGAGCGTCCGAACCTCGCACTATAATGGCCCCATGTGAAGGCTCGTCGAGGCCGGCGCGACCCTGCCGACGAAAGGAAGGATGGATGTCCCGCGCACTGAAACTCGTCGCTGCCTGTCTGGTGCTGATGGTGCTGCTGGGCGCATGCGCGAGTGCCCCGCCGCCGGGGCAGGCCGCGCCTGCGGCGCCGTCGGCTGCTGTCACGGTAGTGCCCCAGGCGAGCTGGGCCGAGGCGGTGCTGTACTTCGTCATCGTGGACCGTTTCGCGGACGGCGACGCGTCCAACAACCGCGACGTGGACCGCGCGGCCAAGGGGACGTTCCACGGGGGGGATCTCGCCGGTCTGCGGGCGCATCTCGACGAGATTGCCTCGCTGGGCGCGACCGCGATCTGGATCACGCCTGTGGTGAAGAACATCGACGGTTTCGTGACGGGCGCCGGCTTTCCCGACTGGGCGTATCACGGTTACTGGGCGGATGACTTCACGCGGCTGGACCCCCGGTTCGGCAGTGAGGAGGAGCTGAAGGCGCTGGTCGAGGACAGCCACCGGCGGGGGATGGAGGTGCTGCTCGACGTGGTCTACAACCACGCGGGCTACGAGTCGCGCTACCTCAAGGACCCGGCCACCAAGGGGTGGCTGCGCTCGGAGGCGCTGGGCACCTGTGGGCAGGACGACCTCACCTCCTGCGTGGCGGGGCTGCCGGACTTCAAGACCGAGCTCCCGGAGGTGGCTTCCTGGCTGCTCGACCGTCAGATCGACTGGGCCAGGCGCAGTGGAGTGGACGGTTTCCGCCTCGACACCGTCAAGCACGTGGGGCACGAGTTCTGGCAGGAGCACCGCCGGCGCACGCGCGCCGAGGTGCGGCCGGACTTCTTCTTGCTCGGGGAGGTGTGGGGCGGCGATCCGCAGGTGCTGGACCCCTACTTCGCAGCCGATGAGATGGACGCCGGCTTCGACTTCACGTTCCAGGGCAACGTGCTCTCGTTCGTGCAGGGGCGGGGCCGCGTGGTGGCGTTCGACCGCTACCTCAAGTCGCGCGAGAAGGTACGCCCCGGCTACCTGCTGTCGCACTTCCTCTCGTCGCACGACGTGCCCGGGGCGCTCTACCAGCTGCAGGGCGACACGGCGCTGCTGCGCCTCGCGGTCCTGCTGCAAATGACCTCGATCGGAATCCCGCTCGTCTACTACGGCGAGGAGGTGGGCCGGCCAGGCGGCGACTGGCCGGACAACCGCAGCGACATGCCGTGGGGTCGGCGCAACGTGTTGCCGGGGGCCGGGCTGCCGCGGGACGAGGCGCTGCGGGAGGACTACCGGACGCTGATCGCTGTCCGCCGTGCCCATCCGGCGCTGTGGCGCGGGGTGCATACGGGGCTGGTGACGGACAAGGACGTGCTGGTGTTCGAGCAGGAGGACCCGGACGGCGACGATGTCGTGATCGTGGCGGTCAACCGCGGCGCAGAAGCGGCGTCAGTGCGCGTGCCCGTGCCGGCGGGGTGGCAGGGGTGCGAGGCGCGCGACGCCTGGCGCGGCCGGCCGATCGCCCGCCGCGCCGAAGCTCTCGAGATCACGGTGCCGCCGCGTGAAGGCGCCGTGATTGTCTGTGCTAGCATGGGTTCTCGGTAGAAGCGAGGCGGGAAGGGGGCACCCGATGGCCGGTGTGGCGTTTCACGGTGTCTGCAAGCGCTATGGCAAGGTGTCGGTGATCGAGGGGCTCGACCTCGAGATCAAGGACCACGAGTTCATGGTCCTGGTGGGGCCTTCCGGGTGCGGAAAGTCGACGGCGCTGCGGATGGTGGCCGGGCTCGAGGAGATCTCGGCCGGCCAGATCACGATCGGCGAGCGCGTCGTCAACGATCTGCCGCCCAAGGACCGCGACATCGCGATGGTGTTCCAGAGCTACGCGCTCTACCCCCACATGACGATTCGCGAAAACCTCGAGTTCGGCTTGAAGATCCGCAAGACGCCGCCGGCGGAAATGAAACGCCTCGTCGACGAGGCGGCGCAAATGCTCGGCATCGACCACCTGCTGGAGCGCAAGCCGAAGCAGCTCTCGGGCGGCCAGCGCCAGCGGGTCGCGGTCGGCCGCGCGATCGTGCGAAAGCCCTCGGTGTTCCTCTTCGACGAGCCGCTGTCGAACCTGGACGCCAAGCTGCGGGTCCAGATGCGGGCCGAGATTTCCAAGCTCCAGCAGCGGTTGCAGACCACCTGCATTTACGTCACCCACGACCAGGTCGAGGCCATGACGATGGGGCACCGCATTGCCGTGATGAAGGACGGCAAACTGCAGCAGTGCGGCACGCCGCTCGAGGTCTACGAGCAGCCAGCCAACCTCTTCGTAGCCAGCTTCATCGGCACGCCGCCGATGAACTTCGTCAGGGCCACCCTGGCGGACGACGGCACGGTGCTGCGGGCCGGCACCTTCACCCTGCCCGTGCCGGCGATGTGGCGCGGCGCCACGGGGGGCAAGGACGGGCGGGCAGTGACCGTGGGGGTGCGGCCCGAGAACGTGCTGGGACCGGGGCAGGAAGCCCGTGGGGCCACGGCGCGGCTTTCCGCCTGCATCGAGGTGATGGAGCCGCTGGGGCACGAGGTCATCGTGCACGCCAGGACCGGCGACGACGTGCTGGTGGCGAAGCTCGACCCGCATCGGGCGCCGCGCCTGGGGGACACCCTGGAACTCGTGGTGGAGCTCGACAAGCTGCACCTTTTCGACGCCCAGACCGAGCAGCGAATGAGCGCATGAAGGCAGGAGGCAAGCGATGAGCAAGCGTGTGCTGGTACTGGCCATGGCGGCGACGGTCCTGACGGCGGCAGGGGCCTCGGCGGGGGGCATCGTGATCTGGCACGGCTACCGCGGCGAGGAGAAGACCGCCTTCGAGAAGGTGGTTGCGCTCTTCAACGAGGCGATGGCGTCCCGGGGAATCAGGGCGACGACGCTGGCGGTGCCGTACGACGCCTTCGCCGACAAGATCACGGCCTCGGTGCCGCGCGGCAAGGGGCCCGACATCTTCATCTTCGCCCAGGACCGCCTGGGGGGCTGGGTGGAGGCGGGCAACACCATCGAGCAGATCGACTTTTTCCTCGACAAGGCGGTCACGAGCCGGTTCATCCCCACCACCATGGAAGCCATGGTGTACAAAGGGACGACGTACGGGCTGCCGTTCAATTACAAGTGCATTTCCATGATTTACAACACTAAGCTGGTGGAAAAGCCGCCGGCGACTTCGGGCGAGCTGGTGGCGCTGGCCAGAAAGCTCACCGACGCGTCGAGCGGCCGTTTCGGGCTCGCCTACACCTACTCCGACTTCTACTTCCACGCCTCGCTCATGAACGCCTTCGGGGGCGGCGTGTTCGACAAGGCGCGCAAGCCGACGGTGAACGCCCCGGCCAACATCAAGTCCATCGAGCTGCTCATGAAGTGGTACCAGCAGGACAAGTTCCTGCCGGCCGAGCCGTCGGCGGCGCTCATCACCCAGCTCTTCAACTCCGGCAAGGCGGCGATCGTGTTCAACGGCCCGTGGTTTCTGGGCGAGATCTCGAAGGACATCTCGTTCGCGATCGCGCCGCTGCCCACGATCGACGAGGCGGGCGGGCAGCCGATGCGGCCGTGGATGACGGTCGAAGGGATGTACATCGCCGCCGCCTCGAAGAACAAGGACGACGCGTACGAGTTCCTCAAGTTTGCGACCGACCTCCAGGCCGCCCGGGTGATGGCGCTCGAGGGGCGCCAGACGCCGGCCAACGCCGCCGTTTACGCCGACCCAAAGGTGGCCGCCGACCCGATCCTGGCCGCGTTCAAGCGGCAGGTCGACGTTGCGATTCCCATGCCCAACTTTGCCGAGATGGCGATGTTCTGGTCGCCGGTGACGACGGCCATGAACGCCATCACCAAGGGCGGGGCGCCCAAGGCCGAGCTGGATCGGGCCCAGAGGGAGGTCGAGCAGCGCATCTCGAGCCTCCGCAAGAGCCCGTGAGGCGGCCATGAAGACGCGTCGGCAGGTACTCGTCGGTCTGCTCCTCGGGCTGGCGGTGGCGCTCGGTGGCGCCCGCTGGTTGCTCGACGAGGCACGGCTGGCAGCGGCGCAGGCGCAACAGCGGCGGCAAGCCGTGATCACCGCCCAGGCGCTGGCCGAAGCCGTGCAGCGGGCGGGCGGCGAGGGCGACGCGGTGCGCCAGGTCGTGGTCCGTCTCGCCCAGGCAGAGCCTTCGGTGCGGGCGGCACGGGTGGTGCTGCTCGACGGCCTCCGGCTGGAGGCTTCCACGGCGGCCGCCGACGCCGGGGAGCAGGCGGCGCCCCGCCGCCTGACGCGGGACGAGAAGCCGCTGTTCGATCAGGTGCAGCGGCTGCGCGCCGCCGTCGACACCAACCGGGAGGACAACGCCGCCCGCAAGGAGGAGGTGGAGGTCGCCCGCCGGCCGGACGGCGGGCTCGACCTGGCGGCGCCGGTACTCGCCGACGGGTCGGTCGTGGGTGCCGTGCTCCTGGAGACCGCCGCGGTGCCGGTGCAGGCGCCGCGCGTGGGGTGGCTGCCGGTCCTGGGGCTGCTCGCCGTGGCCGGCGGCGTGCTCTGGGGGCTCTCGCTCCTGATCGGTGAGCGCCGGCTGGCGCTCGTGCTGGTGGGGGCGGTGCTCGTGGCCGGGGCGCTGGTGGCCTTCCGAGGGTTCGGGGCCGGCGTTCTCGGCGCCGATCGCGAGCGGGTGGAGCAGGTCGTGGCGACCCATCTCCAGCAGCAGGCCGCCAGCGTCTTTTCGGCACTCGAGCCGTCTGCGGCTGCAGCGGAGCTCGACGCAGCGGCCTGGGACGTCGACGCCTTCCGGCGCCCGCTCGGTCTGGCGAAGGCCGATGGCACCATCGAGCCGCACGCGGTGGAGGCCGCCGTCGCCGCAATGGTGCAGCGCTGGAGTTCGTTCTTCTGGCTGCTCGGCAGCGTGGGGCTGCTGCTGCTCGCGTACTTCGGGCTCGGGTGGGCCGAGAAGACCTGGCGCACGCTCGTCAAGCACCGCGAGGGTTACCTGTACGTGGCCCCTGCGATGATCGCCATGCTGGTGCTGGTGTTCTTCCCGTTCTTCTACGGCATCGCACTGTCGTTCACCGGCCAGACGATCTACACCACCGACAAGTCCATTCCCGAGATTTGGGTCGGGCTCTCCAACTTCGTCGAGATCCTCGGCGACTTCAACGTCGCCACCCGCGGCCCCGACGGCTGGACGATCAACTACCAGAACTTCTACTGGACACTGGGGTTCACCATCGTGTGGACGGTCTCGAACGTGAGCTTCGGGGTGACAGTGGGGCTCATCCTGGCGCTCATCCTCAACACCCAGGGGCTGGCGCTGCGGGCGATCTACAGGGTCATTTTCATCCTGCCGTGGGCGATCCCGAACTACATCACGGCGCTGATCTGGAAAGGTATGTTCCATCAGCAGTTCGGTGTCGTGAACCAGGTCATCCAGATGTTCGGGGGCGAACCGGTGTCGTGGTTCGAAAAGCCGTTCACCTCGTTCCTCGCCGTGCTGGCCACCAACGGCTGGCTGTCGGTGCCGTTCATGATGGTGATTTCCCTCGGCGCCCTGCAGTCCATCCCCGCCGACCTGTACGAGGCAGCGCGGGTGGATGGCGCCGGGAGGTGGAAGCAGTTCACCTCCATCACCCTGCCCTCCCTCAAGCCGGCCCTGGTCCCGGCCGTGATCCTGTCGGTGGTGTGGACGTTCAACCAGTTCAACATCATCTATCTGGTCTCGGGGGGCGAGCCCGCGCACTCGACGGAAATCCTCATCACGCAGGCGTTCAAGCTCGCGTTCGAGCAGTACCGCTATGGCTACGCAGCCGCGTACTCGGTGGTCATCTTCCTGATCCTGTTCCTGTACGGCACGTGGCAGAACCGCGTCACCAGGGCGACGGAGGGCATATGAGCGACCGCACCCGCACCGGCGAGATGTCGCACCTCCCGTTGCACGTCTTTCTCGTGGTTTACGTGATCGTCACGCTCTACCCGCTGCTCTGGGTGTTCACGATCGCGTTTTCTGGGCAGCAGAGCCTGGCGATTGCCGACGTCCCGGCCGACGCCACGTTTTGGGATCGCGCGCGCGCCATCGTGCCGTGGCCGGCCTCGATCTCGTGGGCCAACTTCAAGGCGGTGTGGACCGAGCAGCCGTTCGGGCGGTGGCTGCTCAACTCGGCGGTGGTGGCCGGCGCCACGACGGTCCTGGGGGTGTTCCTGGCTGCCACGGCCGGCTATGCGTTTTCCCGCTTCCGCTTCCCGGGAAGGCGGGCGGGGCTCATGTCGTTCCTGGTGTCGCAGATGTTTCCTGGGACGCTGATGCTGATCCCGCTGTACATCATCATCGTCAAGTGGCTGGGGCTCGGCTCGACCTGGATCGGCCTCATCCTCGTCTACGCCACCACCTCGATCCCGTTTTGCGTGTGGATGCTCAAGGGGTACTTCGACACCATCCCCAAGGAGCTCGAGGAGTCGGCGCTGATGGACGGGGCATCGGTGCTGACGATCTTCCTGAAGATCATCCTGCCGCTCGCCAAGCCGGCGATCGCCATCACGGCGCTGTTCTCGTTCATGACCGGGTGGAACGAGTTCATCCAGGCCGCCACCTTCATCGACAAGGAACTGATGTACACCGCGCCGGTGGGCCTGCGCTTCTTCGTCGGCGGGTTCTCACAGCAGTGGGGGTTTTTCGCCGCCGGGGCGATCATCACCGCGATCCCGGTGGTGGTGCTGTTCCTGTTTCTGCAAAAGTACCTGGTTTCGGGCCTCACTGCCGGCGCCGTCAAGGGTTAGGTGTGAACCGTCTTCGTGGAAGGAGGTGGGGACGTCTTCGTGGCTCGGGGAGAACGATCGCGAACCCTGATAATCTGGACAGAGAGGAGGAGAGTGCATCATGAGGAAGAGTGTCGTGTGGTTGTCTGTGGGTCTGCTGGTGCTGGCGGCGTCGGTGTTCGCGCAGGAGGTCGCCCTCAAGGACCCGACGGGTGACGACAACGGGCCGGGGACGTACACGTACCCGACGGACACCGTCTACAAGCCCGGGTCGTTCGACCTCACCAGCTTCAAGTTGAAGGTCAAGGGCGACAAGGCCGACATCGACGTGGGCCTCAACTCGGCGCTCGAGGACCCGTGGCGGATGGGCACCGGCTTTTCGGTGCAGATGGTGTTCGTGTTCGTCAAGTCGGGCAAGGGCGCGTTCACCGCCGGCCTGCCCGGCCTGAACATCAAGTTCGCCGAGGGCGAGGGCTGGGACAAGGTCGTGATCATGTCGCCCCAGGGCGCCTCGCGCGTCAAGTCCGAGGTCGAGTCCAAGGTGCCCAAGGACATGCAGGGCGCCGTGGTGATCCCGGGGCGCGTGCGCGGCGCCGGCCGCACGCTGTCGTGCTCGGTCCCGCTGGCAGACCTCGGTGAGGGCGACCCGACGACCTGGGGTTTCCAGGTCGTGGTGCAGTCCAACGAGGGGTTCCCGGCGTCGACCGACCTGTTGACCCGCAAGGTCAACGAGTTCGAGGGCCAGCACCGCTTCGGAGGCGGCAACGACGGCGATTGCGATCCGCACGTCATGGACCTCCTGGCTGGCGAGGGGAAAGGCGACAAGTCCGAGATCGCGGCGCAGCACGAAATGCTCAAGTACGAGTGCGGCGAGGGCGGCGAGACCAAGGCGCTCGCCAGCTTGAAGATGGTCTATCCCGCGAAGTAGCGGGCATCGAGCTCGAGGAGGGAAGCGATGCGTACTGGCAAGTGGACGATCCTCCTGCTGGCGCTGGCGGTCGTGGCCGCGACCGTCCATGCCGAGGAGTTCAAGCTCAACATCGGTGGCACCACCTACACCAAGTGGCTGTGGGGCAACATGCGGGACGACGGCTCGGTGTACAACTTCACCACCGTCCCGGGCGAGGGCTACGGCGACAACGGCCAGGGCTCGGAGGTCGAGCTGCTGCTGGATGCCAAGGTCTCGCGCTACGTGAGCGTCAAGGCCCGCCTGCACAGCCGCTTCAACCAGAACCAGTGGACCAACTTCGGCGGTTTCGGCGGCACCAACCCGCCCAAGGACTGCACCGGCGGTGACTGCGGCGAGTACGACCCGCGCTCCAACCAGTACGTGAAGCTGCGGGGCGTGGCGGTGACCTTCACGCCGGGGTACAAGTGGATCGACACCGCCACGATCGGTGCCAACGACTTCGGGATGTTCGACCCCTTCGTCATCGGGCGCATCCGCTACATCGACCGCGACAACGCCTCAGGGCTGCTGTTCCAGGGCTCGGCCAACCGCCGCGCGTTCACCTGGGACGCGGTGCGCATCTCGTTGCCGCGCCTGTGGGCCGGCCCCAACTACAACACTGGCAACTACACCGCCGCCGACGCGGCGTACGGCTATCAGTTCAAGTACACCGCCGGGTCGGCCTTCGACTTCGGCGGCATCGTCCAGTACGTGAACGACATCGAGGTCGACAACCGCGACACCGCCAACTGGGACAACGGGCGCGACTACCGCACGCGCTTCCGCAACGGCGTGTGGGGCGCCAAGTTCGGGATTCACCCGAGTTCGGTGGTTGACATCCGCGGCGCCTACTACCGCTCGAGCGTCGACTCGGTGCCGATGGGGATCTCCAACGACGCGCCGGGCTCCTTCGGGATCAACGGCTACTCCTCGGTGATCGCCGGCAGGCACAAGGGCGAGAGCTGGAAGCTCAACGCCGACTTCAACGACCCGTTCGAGAACGGGCTGTCGTTCAACTTCGAGCTGTTCTCGATCGGCGCCGAGTACGTCTCGATGATGGCGGCCCGCCGCGAGTCCGACGTGCTGCTGACCGAGGGCCACGACGCCGCGTTCGCGTTCCCCGGCCCCTCCAACGCCTCGTACGGGATCTGGGGTGGCAACGCCACCCGCATCGGCTACGGCGGCTGGGACGGCAACGCCCAGCAGGTGGCGACCATCAACGTCGACAACGAGTTCACCGACTTCGACGAGCCGATGGCCGAAACCGCGATCGGGTGGAAGGGCATCACCTTCACCCCGACGTTCGCCTCCGGCGCCCTCGAGCTGGCCGGCGAGTACACGTACCTCGACTACAACACCAACTGGCAGGCGTGGGGTGACCCGAGCCGCTCGATCACCAACACCGACTACCCGGCGACCGAGCTGGACACCGGCGTGGGCCACAACTTCCGCACCGCCTACCAGCCGTTCCAGGACAGGACCACGCACATCGCGCTGATCAAGGGCAAGTACGTGGCCGATGTCGGCAAGGGCCTGGACATCTTCTTCAAGATCAAGACCATCCAGGAGAAGGACTACCGCATGAACGACGCGCGCTTCCTGCCGTTCGTGGCGGGTGACTGCCCGGGCGGCGGTCAGGCGTGCGCCAACAACAAGCGGTACTACTCCCCCAACAACAGCACAGGGGACTACTTCACGAACCCCCCGGTGATCACCGTCAAGGGTGTGACCGGGTACCAGTGGAAGCCGTTCGACTCGCTTGCCGATGACGACCGGGACCTCGACTACAAGACCTTCCAGCTCGGCGTGGGCTACCAAGTCACTCCCGACCTGTACGCGTCGGCGGCGTACGAGCTGTACAAGGTCGACCTCAAGGACGGCAACACCGCTTTCCAGGCCTATCAGCTCCACGAGATGGCCTCCGGCAAGCACGAGAAGAACAAGCTCATCCTCAAGGCCCGCTACATCCTGGGCGGCGCCGAGATCGGCTTCGAGTACCAGTGGAACTTCGGGTGGTTCAAGCCCGACTTCGGGGATGGCTTTGTCGTGCAGTACGCGGACGCCGACACCGCCAAGAACGTCCACGTAAAGGTGGGGTCCCGTGGCTTCATGGGCCGCTGGGGAGGCTGGAACTCGCTCGAGAAGCGCGAGTTCAACCAGCAGCGCCTGAAGGCGTTCATGAAGGTGCAGTTCTAGTCGTTCTGGAGATCGTGGTGGCTGCGAGGCCCGGGGGTCCTGTCCCCGGGCCTCACTTTCCTGCGGCTCAAGCCATCCCTCGGCGTTCGGCCACCGGGCGCGAAGCTGCGCGAGCCGGCCGAGGCTGTTGACGTCGGGCTGCGCGCGTCCTCGTCGACGCGCAGACACTTGAGGCTCACCGACGGCCGTGCAAGGTGGCGAGCCAGCCGCTCGAGCCTGTCGCGGTCACCGGGCGGGACCGCGACCGAGGCGTGGACAAAGACGCTGGCTGTTGGGTGAGCCCTCAACCGACAGCACAGCGAATCCTGGAAACCCTGCTCGCACAACACAGCCGGACAGCGTCACGACCTTGTTTGACGGCGTTATTTGACTTCCATAGAGTGTGGACGAGGAGATCATGCCATGACATCCATACGTCACGTGGGGCTTGTCCTGCTCGTCGCGGCGTCGCTTGGCTGGCTGGTACCGACATGCTTATCCGCAGGTGAACCGGAGAAGCCCAACTTGGCAGTCCGGATCCAAGGCACACTTGGGAGGGGTGGTTCTCTCCGTCTGGCCGTGGCAACCGGTTCCCTTGCATCTCGCTCGCTGATGGTGTTTTCTGAGCCCAGCCATATGTTGCTGCTGCTTGTCGCGGACACGGAGTTCGCGAAACCCGACGCTGGCCGCGAGTGGCTTGAAGCCCTTCAGAGGAAATCCTAACCGATGGTGACCGTCACGACGACACTCCCCAACGCGGAACCACTTGTCGAAACCAAGGGGCGTCCGCTGACGGATGACCGCATTGCGGTTTGGGCTGTGGGTCAGGACGCCACGGGGAAGCACATGGAGATGTTGTTGGCAGACGCTCAAGTCGGGAACAGGGAATTTGGGTTTTCGACTTTTTTCGAGCCGGGCACTGACGGGAAGATCACGCACTGCTGCACGGGTTCGGTTTGCGGAACGAACTGCGTTGATTGCGGCGGTCCCCGCTTCACGTGGTTCCTCAACGCTCTGCCGATGGAGTGCTGTTGGATCGGCTGCAACTGGGTTCCTTGTCCCTGCTAGGAGCGTGTTTCGCGGAAGTCACGGCGGCGAGTTGCGCTGACCAGTGGTGCTGAAGCGATGTCCGGGCGTGCGAGCTGGTCCGCACGGCGCCCTGCGTGTGGCGGTGGCGGAAGTGGCCGCGTC
>Ga0209506_1003463_pt1 | contig 12657 bp, 7 predicted proteins | sample AD_JPNHG2_MetaG_FD_184409 | JGI IMG/M metagenome (GOLD analysis project Ga0209506, IMG submission 184409) | Active sludge microbial communities of municipal wastewater-treating anaerobic digesters from Japan - AD_JPNHG2_MetaG (SPAdes) (version 2) | ecosystem: Engineered > Bioreactor > Anaerobic >...
GCCGCCCCCCACCCTCCGTCAAGAGCAGCCATCGCGCCCCGGCCACACCCGTCGGCCCCCACGACACAATCACCCCCGCCGTATCCGCCGTCTTCACCCACGCACAAACCGTCCGAGACCGCCCCCCGCCAATCCCCTTCCAACCGCCAATCTGAACATAATCATCCACCCCATCAAAAGCCAGCCCACCGCCAAGCTTGCCTGCAACCCACGCATCCTCATCCATGTTCACCAATGTCCCACTTTGCAGAAACATCGATCCATCATAGGCCACCATTCCGGAATCCTGATCGAATGGCCAAAACCCCCTTACAAGATAGTTGCTGCGGGCCGTCTTCTCCGGCCACCCGTTCATGAATGTTAACAAGTCTGTCCAGGCGACAACTCCGTCAAGATCGAAATCCATTCCTTCGCACCAGTCCGGATCAGCACACGATTCTCGTTGCCAAGTCTCCGCAAAAGCGCCGAAGTCCGCCAGGTCTACCTTCCCATCACTGTCGAAATCATAAGAGGTAAAATGATCCGCCCCAAGATCTACCCGCTTCCCCGGCCGGCGCCAGTCACCTTCGAAATCAGCGACTATCTCCAGGTAAGCACCGTTTGGATCTCCCGCGCCAATGCAAGGGGAATCGCCGTTGAGATGAAAGTCCCCGTCCAACGGATCGACGAATCGCGGGTCGCTCGAGAAATTGCCGACCCCGTTGGGATCCGCCGCAGACCAGCCCTGTATGCAGTTATAGTACAAATGGGAAGTCGCATCCGGATAGTCGCGCACTTGAGCCGCTCGCCCGGAACCTGTTCTGTCTCGGTTACCCCAGACAATCGAATTGGCGAGAGTTAGTGCGCCCGCGTTAAGAATGCCCGCGGTATAGTGGCCGGATGTGTTACTTGCGATAGTGCAGTTATAGATGCCAAGACTGCCGTCAACAATGACAACCGTGCTGAGTGCTCCTTCCCGCGCGTTGCCGACAGCGAGGCAATTGACCAGCGTCGTAGCACCGCCCGAGCAGTACACCGCACGTTCGTTTCCAAACAGAACACAGTCCGCGATAACGGGTGAACTCTCCAGGCACGAGATCGCCTCGAGACAGCCATGTGTGATCGAAAAACCTTCGACAATTGAGTTGGGTCCTTCTTTCGAGTTAAACAGGATTCCGCAGTGCCTGTCGCTGGCACGCCCCTGACAATCGATAATACAGTTTCGAGGACCGTTTGCACTCCGAAGCCGAATCGCTTTGCCCTTCATGGTCAGGTCCCTGTTGCCGTCGCCCCTGTACAACCCATCCGCAACCAGAACCACATCCCCATCCACGGCAGAGTCCAGTGCCTCTTGGATCGTGCCGTACTCCTGGGGAACCCGCCGCGTAGAGTTGACATTCAGAGTGACAGCCACCTGCCGCGGGCTATTCGTAGCTTGAGGATCGCGAATCCGCACAGCATACTCGTGCCGCCCCCGCGGTAATCCGTATCCGTCAACTCTTATAGAAAGGTTCTGAGTTTCATTGGGATCAAGTGTCCCCGACGTAGGAGTTGCCGTCAGCCAGCCACAGTCCTCCACGGCTTCCCAGTTCAAAACCGTACCCCCGCAGTTCCGCAGAACAACGGATCGCTCTTGCGGACTCTCGCCGCCAACTGGTACGGAGTAAATAAGGGCGCCGCACGAGACGGCGATCGTGGGCTTATAGGCACAGTACTCGTAGGCGCCCCAGTCGTAAACACCCCCCTCGCGCCGCGCGTTACCGTCTAAGTCATACTGAGGCTGGTGAGCCCAACCGTCCCCATCAATGCAGCAAGATCCGGGACACAAGTGATAATCATGCGCCGATGCAAAACCCGGGTCATTATCAATGATTCTTCCCTCGAAGTTCACGCTAACCTTCTTCCCACGATATACTGCGGCGGGCCCGCCCTGCAGGAGGCAATCTGCTATGGAGGCCCACGCAGAATTGATGCCATTGTTGTCGGTGACGTAGACCTGGCCCGCACCCGGACCGATGTTGCCGTAAAGAATGCAGTTTGCGATACGCAACTGCGTTCCGCTGATTCCTCCCCCATATCGTGTGGCGACATTATTGGCAATGGTAGAGTTGTATACATACACTTCAGAACTGGTGCCGCCGCTCCCTTTAATACCACCGCCTTCATTCTCCACTATGAGGCAATTGTTCACGGTGATGTTTGAGTTCAACGCCTCGACTCCGGCATCACCGTTTCGTGCGATCTCGCAGAGCGTAATCGTCGCACTGTAATTGGAGCATTTCACGCCCTCATATAAGTTGTCCACCACTCGACAACGCAGAAGATCATTCGACCCACTGAAACTCACCCCCCGCCCATTCTGATCGATTGTACAGTCTTGGATCAAGACATCGTCAGCGCCGCAGGCTACTCCGCTTCCTGTGTTGCGACGGGCAATGCACCTTTTGACAACTATACTATCGAAGGCGAGAACGATTCCATCGCCATCATTTTCACTACAGACGCAATCAGCAATGATGGCCTTGTTGCCAGCACAGAAGATTCCTTGTTCCGCATTTCGCGTAAAGACACAGTTGAGTATGGATACATTTGGAACAACATAGACGAATATGCCTCCCCCAGAAGTTCCTGACACTCGCGCGTCGGGTCGGGGCCGACCGCGTGTAACGGCGAAACCATCGATTGTTACATTACCCGACAAAACCATAAAACCTCGGTGCGGGTCATCAGGAGTGCTTGCACAGTCGATGATACATCCTGCCGGACCGTTGGCGCTTCTGAGGGTAATCGCCTTCCCCTTGAACTCGATGTCCCGGTTCCCCACCCCCATGTATACGCCGTCGGCCACGACCACCTCATCCCCGTCCACCGCCGCATCGACCCCCGCCTGAATCGTACTGAACCCCCCCGACCCGTCCAGCGCGACGGTGATCGTCCGCCCCGAGCAGACCGCGGCTGACAACACGCCGACAAACGAAAGTGCAAACAAGCGAATGCCCACCATGGAAATCCTCCATCATCAGACCACCAGTCCCGTCCTCGTGGCAGGACGCTCTTCTCCTAAATCCGACGCAGCGCTGTGTCGCAGCCGCACCGTCATATTATACCAGAAAGGCCCCCAATAACAAATATCCGCCCCCCATACTCGACCAATGTCGACCGCGAACATTGCCATTGAAACCCTGACAAGAGATTCGCCTTGCCAACCTGAGCCAATATAGAGTCGCCCCACCGGCAAAAACGTGATGCACTTTTCAAAACTTCGAAAAAAATCACTGGGACCCGACCCTGCCGCCCTCCTTTGCCGCGTATAGCAAACGCGCAGAGTCCGTCCAATTCGACAGAATCCGTGCTTGCTCTAACGCGTCGAAGAATCAGTGAAATCAGCCAAATCAGCGTTTCTTTGTCTCTTCTCGCCATCTCGTTGCCCTCAGTGGCGCCTCTTCATAGTCCTTGCTCCAGTTCCGTCCCGCCGCCAAACCCTCCATCCTCACAGCACTCCCCAATGCGCCCCTCAACAATGACCAATCATCAATAAGCCATAATAAATCTATATCTGCGTAATCTGCGCAATCTGCGGATCAGGAAATAACGCACGCTTGTCTCCACATAGCACGAAATGCGTTTGCACTATCTTGCTATCGCCGATTTTGTGAAAAAATTTTATTCCCTTGCTGCACAAGGACTTACGTATTCTGGACCCAGGTACAAAATCGGATTTTTCGCACGAAACGTGCAGGTTCGTGCATAGGTAGAGGGACGATTAATTGATTAGGGCTTGGTGAGGATTGAGAATGACCAAAGGAGTCGCCATGAGAGCCAAACAAGGCTACATCCCACTGGCGTTGCTCGCCGCGCTGCTCCTGTGCCTCCTCATGCCTTCGGCGCTCCGTGTACTATTCGCCGCGAACCATTCACTGCCCAGAATCAACAGAAAGTCGAAAACCGAAAAGTCGAATCCCTGTGAACTGGAAAAAACCCGTGCAAATTCCCATGAATCCGTGGTTCCTGCAAACGTCACAATTCGTGACCATTCGTGTGCATTCGTGGCTCCCATGCCCTCACGCGCAAAGGCAATGCCGGCCTGCAAAGCCCGCCTCAAAGTGCACCCGGCGGGACCGGCCCTGCCCCAACTAAAGGCTCAACGCCGAACGCTGCGGACCGCCTCACTCGATCCCACCCGGGCCGCCCGCACACTCCCTCATTTCTCCCTGTATCGCCCCTGATCCCCACCCAATCAGGCCCCGATGCCCGCGCACCCACCCCCAATCATCGTAGAATCGCCGCCGATCACCGCCAATCACCACACAATCCCCCCGAACCCCTGCGCAATCGCCGACAATCCCGGCACAATCACGGCAAATAGCCGCGAAACCCCGCCCATCACCGCCTTTTCCCGCGCATTTCCCTTTTTTTGTCAACCAATCGCCGCCTATACTTGTCGATATAAACAGAACGAACCCGTGGATGGACAGTTCCGATAAAAGCCTGGTAGAGTCCCACATTTTGGGCCAAAAAGCGGCATTCGCAGAACTCGTACGCCGCCACGGAGACGCTTTGTTACGATACCTTTACAGAACAACAGGAAACCGGCAAACCGCAGAAGACCTTTTCCAGGAAACCTTCCGCCGGGTCCACGAAAAAGCTAACTCCTTTAATGGCAACAACTTCCGGTCGTGGCTTTATGCGATTGCGACGAACCTGGCGATTAACGAATTTCGAAAACGGAAACGGCGGCCTGAGATTTCGTTGGAGCATATCGCAGAATCGAAAAACGCAAAATGCGAAAATGGAAACTGCCAATTCGTGGAAACGCTCACAGCAAATGAAAAAACGGAACCCGGCGCGCAAATCCTCCGCGAAGAACTGAAAACGCGGGTTTGGGCGGCCGTAAATTCGCTTCCGGCGAAACAGAGGCTGACGCTGGTTATGGCTTACTATCAGCAAATGAAATATTCGGAAATTGCGGATGTCTTGGGCTGCAGCACGGGGGCCGTAAAGACGCATATGTTCCGCGCTCTCAAGCATTTACGACGGGTGCTGCCTGACGGGCCGGGAGGTGCTCTGTGAACGGCCATCTTTCAGAAGATAAACTTATCAATTATGCGTTCGACTTAGGCTCGCAGCGCCAGACGCGGGCAATCGAGGCGCATTTGCAGGGGTGTGCGGAGTGTCGGGGACAGTTGGAGGCGATCCGCGGGCGGTTTGCGGTGCTTGACGTGCTTTCGGAGGATATTGCGGTGTCGGAGGCGCTGAGTGCGCGGGTCCTGGCGGAGGTTTGGGGGGAAAGTGCGGCTGATGCGAGAGAAAGTGCGACTGATGCGCGGCAAGGCGCGGGGGATGCGCGGGATTGTGTGGTGAATCGGGGTGGAAGGCGATGGGCTGCGCCGGCATGGATGGGGATTGCGGCGGGTTTGCTGGTGATTGCGTCGGTGTTGGTGATTAACGAGCGGTGGAAGGCAGATGGCGTTCAGAAAAAGGCGGTCAGCGGGCCACAAATAGGGGGCGATGGCGGCGAACACACGGCCAGCCCGGAACCTGTATTCGGGGGGGCCGCGAAGGGACTGGTCGCCGCCGGGGCGCCAGCAGAGTTGGCGTCGGCCGGTCATGGCGTCCAGGCAGAGGAAAGGCCGCCCTTTGCGCCGGCCAGTGCGATCGAGTTGGTGGTGCTGCCGCGGCGCGAGAACGTACAGCTTACGATCTACAATTCGGCGGACCTGACACTGGTTCGCGAACGGCGGAACCTGACATTGAAGAAGGGATGGAACTGGCTGCAGTTCATGTGGGCCAATACCCTGATCGATCCGACGTCGCTGAGCCTGGAGCCCCTGGAGCACAAGGACAAGATCGAGGTGCAGCAGTTGGTGTATCCGGCGAGGCTGAAGGAGATCGGGCGGTGGCTGATCCGGTCGGAGGTAGAGGGGCAGGCGCCTTTTGAGATCACTTACTTCACCAGCGGGCTTTCGTGGCGGGCGTTCTACATGGGGACGCTGTCGGCCGACGAAAAGACGATGCAGCTTAATGGGTATGTGCGGGTGGACAACCATAGCGGCGAGGAGTATGAGAACGCGCAGACGCGGGTGATTGTGGGGCAGGTGCATCTGCTGGATCAGATCGCGGAACTGGCGCGGCGGCCGTATCCGTATGGGTCGCCTATAGCGACTGACATGGGCATGATGGGCGGCATGGGCGGTTTTGGCGGGGGCTTGGGGATGGATAAGGGTGTGCGTTACAACTGGTTCGCCGATGGGGACATAGACAGGGATGGGGTCGATCTGTATGACCTTAATTTCGATGCTTTGCAGGCCATCAGGAAGGTGGAGAAGGAGGGATTGAGCGAGTACTTCCTCTATACGATCGAGGGGACGGACACGATTCCGAACGAGTGGGGCAAGCGGCTGCCGTCATTTACGGTGGACGAGGTTGCGGTTGAGAATCTTTACAAGTACGATGAGACGCGATGGGGGACGGAGACGGTGCGGTTCGTGTCGTTCAAGAATGATGCGGATCACAACCTGGGCGAGACACCGCTGCCGGAGGGGAGCGTAAGGATCTATCGGCGGGCGGGTGAGGACGGGGCATTGGCTTATACGGGCGGGACGGAGTTCAAGTATATCCCGGTAAACGAAAAGGCAGAGCTGAACCTTGGGGCGGCTCGGTACGTGAGGGTGGAGCCGGTGCTCATGGAGTCTCGAACGGATCATTACCAGTTCGACCGCAACGGGAACATCGACGGGTGGGATGAGGTGCAGACGTGGAAGGTGGCGGTGACGAATACGCGCGAGATTGGGGTGAAGGTGGAGGTGTTCCGCGATTTCGGGACGCCTTACTGGGATATCGAAAACAGCGGGCAGTTCGACGCGTTCGAGAAGGAGGATATGGATACGGTGAAGTTTACGGTGGAGGCGCCGGCGCGGTCGAAGCGGGAGTTTGTTTACGTTTTGACGACACACCAGGGGACGCGGCGCGAAGCGGTTAAATAGCCTCAGAGGGCGCAGAGATTCAAATCCTAAATACTACTCTCGAAATCCTAAATAAATTCGAAATGCGAAAATCACAAATTCAAGACGCGACATGGAAGTGCAGCCGTGCGGCCGCGGCTAACGGAAATGGACGGATGTGACTGGTTTCGTAAGAGCGGGATGTATTGAAAGGGAGATTGACATGCAAAGGGGATCGATACATATTGTGACGTTAGGGGTGTTGATGATGGGGCCGGCGGTTTGCAGAGATTGGCAGGCTTGCGCAGATACATCCGCTGCGAAGGCGGATGTAGAAGCGGTTGTGGCGGGTAATAACGAGTTTGCGTTTGAATTGTATGCGCGGCTGAAGGACGATGCGCAGGTCAGGAACGCCAGGGGCAATCTCTTTTTCTCGCCTTACAGTATCTCGACGGCGCTTGCGATGACGTACACGGGGGCGCGGGGCGAGACGGCCGAGCAGATGGCCGGCGCACTGCGGTTTCCGATGGGCAGCGTGTCCGACCTGGCCGCGGCCTTCGGGGCTCTGCAGCAGGGACTCAAGGGAAACGTACAGGACAAGGGTTATGAGCTGAACGTCGCCAACGCCCTGTGGCTGCAGAAGGACTATGGCTTCCTGGATTCGTTTCTTGAAATCAACAGGCGGTGTTTCGGGGCGGGAGCACACGAGGTTGACTTTGTCGGGGCAACAGAGGAGACGCGGAAGACGATAAACGCCTGGGTCGAGAGAGAAACACGCGACAAGATCAAAGAACTCTTGAAGAGGGGTGACATCGACCGTGCTACGACTCTCGTGCTGACCAACGCGATCTACTTCAAGGGAGAGTGGGCGATCAAGTTCAAGGAGACGGATACGAAGGATGCTCCGTTCCACGTTGACGAAGACACGACCGTGCAGGTTCCGCTGATGAGCCGCAAAGGCCTCTTCAGATACGGCGCCGACGATGAGGCGGAGACCCTGGTGCTGCCTTATAAGGGCAAAGAGCTTTCGATGGTTGTCGTGCTGCCGCGCAAAGGCAGGATGGGCGAGGTCGAGCGAGGGCTTACCAGTACCAGCCTGGAGGCGCGGCTGAAAGGCGCTCGGGAGTGGGAGGTCGAGGTCTATCTGCCCAAGTTCAAAATGACAACCGGGGCGATTGACGTGGGAAAGATCCTCCAGGAGATGGGCATGAAGGATGCCTTTTCGAGACGTGCGGACTTTTCGGGTATGACAGGCCGTGAGGATCTTTGGGTTTCGGCGGTGGCGCATAAGGCATTTGTAGAGGTCAATGAAGAAGGCACTGAGGCCGCCGCTGCTACGGGAGTTATTATGCGGGGGACGGCGGTGGTGCAGATACCTGTATTTCGTGCGGACCGGCCGTTTGTGTTCATGATTCGCGACAATCGTTCGGGGAGTATACTGTTTATCGGCAGGGTTATGAATCCCGTGGTGGAGGAATAAGGTGGTGTACTGCGGAATCCAAGCCACGAATGAGCACGAATGGACACGAATGTATGCGAAGAATCTAAAACGCTGATTTTGCTGAGAATATTTAAACGCTGATTGCGCAGATTACGCTGATGATTCAGCATCAGAATACGAGTTCAAAACGCGAGATGGAAGTGCGGCCGCGCGGGCGGCAAATGGAAAACAGGTGGCTGTCCCTGGTTTTTGAATTTCAAGGGGCGGGAGAAATGCTGAATATTTTTTTGCAAAAGCGTGATGTCACGGCGTCCATGATAAGGGGCGTGGCATGAAGGGGACAATGATGAGATTGGGTTTGATTGCGGTGACGGTGGTGTTGGCGGCCGGACAGGCGGCGCTGGGTCTGATCGGCGTGGGCGGAAGCGAGCCGGTGACGGATCGCGGGTGGCCGGAGGGGACGGTGACCATGGCCAATCTGCCGAGCCGGGCACACTGGTGGGAAGGGCCGTCGTTCGGGGGCGGCCTGTACGGGTTTCAGTATCGCTGTAACGGGACCGCCGAGTTCAACGAGGCCCTGAGGGTGTTTGCCGCCATTGCGAGCGACAGGCATGAGGTTGTTGTGCATAACGGGCCTCGCACGCTTCCCCTGCGCGAGAAGCCGCGCATGGACTGGACGTTCACGGCGTGGGTTGCGGACAACTGGAAGGAACTCTTCAACAACCCCAAAAGCGTATTCATGGCGGACCATCCCGATTATGGCAAGCCCATGCCGGCACCGTGGATCGACGTTTACGTTGGCGGCGGGGGCATTGTCTGGGACGAGGTTATCGTGCCGGAAGGCGTTACAGTGGTTGAGAAAAGGCCGGGCGCGATCGGTGAGGCGTTTGCGGGCAAGGGACTGGTGCGGTGCCGCGTATTCGATCTCGATACGAAGAAGCCGTTGGCGGGGGCGGAGGTCGTGGTTGCGGAGTACAATCAGGAAGTGAATCCCAGGCCGCCGCTTACGGGAAAGACCGATGCGAACGGGTCGTGCGAGATTGCGCAGATTCCCTTGGCCAACTATACAGTTTCAGTTCGTGCGGACGGTTATGCCCCCCGTAAGATCGGCAGTTACGGTAATACGCTGCCGGAGTACTTCACCTTTGAAACGCACCTAACGCGATTCGCCGCGATTTGGGGGTTTGTGGTGGACACCGACATGAGGCCTGTTGCGAACGCAAAGGTGTCGGCCGGCAATGCGATCACGGTGGACGGCCTGGGGTATATGATGCCTGAACCGTATTCGGCCATTACGGACGAACGGGGTATGTTTCAAATCGCATCACTGCCGGTGGGCTCGGTGACGCTGAGATGCCGTGCGGGGGATATGCACCTGACGAATTCAATTTTCGAGCTTTACCCCGTGCCGTCGGAGGGTGTTCGCCTGGTCATGACGAAGACGTCGGTGGTGCGCGGCAAGGTGTATACGAAGGAATGGCAGACGCCGAAGGGCAACGTGCACGTTACGATCCGGCCGGTGGGTGAGCAGATCGGCAAGTGGGGCGGGTCGATGCGGGTGCAGGAGGACGGGAGTTTCGAGTTCAAGGGTGTTCCGCCGGGTGATTACCTCGTGGGTATCGGGGGAATGATCGAGACGGAGGAAGAGAAGAAGAAGGCGACACTTGTATCGGTGCGGGGGGATACGGTGTACGAAGTGGAACTGCTGCAGGATGAGGCCAGGTCGCGTTGACCGTATGAGGGAGACAGGATTATGAAACGGATCGTATGGTTGTCGGGAGCGGCCGTGTTGGCAAGCCTTGGGATAACATGCAGTCGCGCAGGGGCGCCCGAACTCTACAGGATGGATCGCGCCGTGGTGGAGTATGAGAACATCGACGCGAAGTACGCAGAGGCGATGTGCAAGACGGCGAGCACGGCATCGGACGTGTGCAGGGAACTCGGTTTCGATATGCCGCAGACGGTCCGGATGAGCGCAGTATGCGATGCTGCGCAGCCGGTTCGGCTGTACTGTGACGGCAACGACCGGATCTATTTGACGGTGCGGTCGGAGAAGAACCTGGCGGGCCCGGCGGAGAGCGGGATTCACAACGTCTACGGGATATGTCACGAGGTGGGGCATCTAGCGATGTACCGGCTTGTACCGGAGCACATGTGGCTGAGTTCGGCGGGCGCGGAGGGATGGGCGCACTTTCTGGGATCGCGGATCGTCGACCGCGTGTGGAAGGCGCACGGCAAGGGGTTGTGGCCGGACGGGCATGATTACTCGGCTGACGGTACGGCGCGACTGACGGCGCAACTGGGGGCCGCGGGGCAGAGTGCAACGGTGAAGGGGGCGGGTCTGTGGCAGGATTTGGCGGCGCTGATGGAGGTCAAGCAGATTGCGGCGGTGTTCGGGGCGTGGTCCAAGGCCAAGATCGACATGACCGATCCGGGGGCGGGGCTTCGTGCGGCGCTTCTGGCTGTGAACAATGACCCGCGGACGGCGGCGTGGTGGAACAAGGCGGAGCCTGTGTTTGTGGTCAGGCAGCCCAAGAGCGGGTTTGCGGCGCGGACGGCGATGGCCAACGAGCTTCAGGGCAAGGCGATCGAGCTTGCGCTGGATGACGGCCGCCAGGCGGACAAGAAATCTATCGCGGGCGGCGGACATGCCGTGAAGTACACGGTCGGAGGCGAGGGGTGGTATCTAACGGGGGTGCGGATCTTCGGGTCGCGTTACGGTATGCCGCAGGCGCCGCAGGAGGATTTTCATGTGTGGCTTTGTGACGCCGACCTGAACGTGATCGCCGATTTTCCGCAGCCGTATGGGAAGTTCAGGCGAGGCGAGCCGACGTGGGTGAATTTGCTCACGCGGCCTACGAATGTGCCGCGCGAGTTTGTCATTTGCGTCGGGTTCAATCCGACGGCCACGAAGGGTGTTTACGTGGGCATGGACGGGACGGCGGGCAAGGGCTCTATGGCCGCCCTGCCGGGACGGGACGGGCGTGTGATGGACGAGGGCAACTGGATGATCCGGGCGCGGGTGGATCAGCTCAAGAGCGCCGATGCGCTGACGCTTGCAGATCAGAATGCGACTTTATGAGTATCGACGGTCGGAACAACAATGCAGTTGGCGCAAGCGCGCACAGGGTTATGGATAGGTTGAGATTGCTTCGCTTCGCTCGCAATGACAAGCGTGTGGACGATGATACGGGTTTGACGGTGTGCGGCGGGGTAGAACCCCGCCCTACAAATGCTGACACCGCGGATTAGGATGCACTGCGGCGGGGTATAACCCCGCCCTACCACTGGAAGCTGAATACAGGGGATAATGACAATGAGACGAATAGTGCTGGCGGTTGTGGCTGTTGGGTGTTCGGCGTGTGCATGGGCGAAGGTGGATTTGAGCACGCTGCCGGAGCGGGAGACGGTGCAGTTGACGATTTACAATTCGGCGGATTTGACCCTGGTGCGGGAGAGTCGGCCGCTGACGGTGAAGGAAGGCGCGAACAGCCTGCAATTCTCCTGGGAGAATACGCTGATCGATCCGACGAGCCTGGAGATGGTGCCAAAGGCGCATGCGGGCCAGATCGATATCTCGGAATTGGTGTACCCGGCACGGGTGCGGAACCTCGGGTTGTGGAAGGTGCAGAGCGAGGTGTCGGGGAAGGTGCCGGTGGAGATTACGTACCTGACGAGCGGGCTTTCGTGGCGGGCGTTCTACATGGGGACGCTGAGGCCGGACGAGAAGGCAATGCGCCTGGAGGGGTATGTTGTCGTGACGAACAACAGCGGCGAGGACTACGAGAATGCGCAGACGCGGCTGATCGTGGGCAAGGTGCATATCCTGGATCAGATCGCGGAGCTGGCGCGGCGGCAGTATCCGTACGGGTCGCCGCAGGACAGGCAGGTCTTTAGGGATGAGCGGAGTGAGACATTAGGCCGGGAGCTGAAGGTTTATTTTGGCCAGGCAGTGATGGCGGGGGCGCCTGCATCCAAGGGGAAAGAGATCGTGAAAGAGGGGCTCAGCGAGTACTTCCTCTACACGATTGAGGGGACGGAGACGATTGCGACGGGTTGGTCGAAGCGGCTGCCGAGTTTTGCGGCGGATGCGGTGCCGGTGGTGAACCTGTACAAGTACGAGGAGGAGCGGTACGGGGGGCAGGTGATTCGTTTCCTGAGCTTTGCCAACGATGCGGAACATAAGTTAGGCGAGACGCCGATTCCGGGAGGCGTTTTGAAGGTGTACCGCGACGTGGGCGAGGCGGGGCACCTTTCGTATGAGGGGCAATCGGCGTTCAAGTATATCCCGGTGGG
>Ga0209506_1003464_pt1 | contig 12652 bp, 6 predicted proteins | sample AD_JPNHG2_MetaG_FD_184409 | JGI IMG/M metagenome (GOLD analysis project Ga0209506, IMG submission 184409) | Active sludge microbial communities of municipal wastewater-treating anaerobic digesters from Japan - AD_JPNHG2_MetaG (SPAdes) (version 2) | ecosystem: Engineered > Bioreactor > Anaerobic >...
CTATATCAATTACAGACCGATACTCACCGGTGTTATCTTCCGGATCTTCCCGCAGTAAGGAATATAACTTAAGAAAGCGACCCGGATTGCTCTCGGAATAAGGTTCACTCCGAATTTGATTCTTAATAGCCTGAATGCTTTCTTTAAGCGATAATTTCGCTTCCTTTTCATCGTCATTTTCATCAGCGGCAACCGTCTTAGCTATCCCGGCTGATAAGACCGAACTCGCTACTTTGGGCGCCGAATTATCGAGATTCAATGGCGATAAAGATACTACCGGAACACTGCTTACTCTCTTGGCAAGCGGCAAACCTGTTTCGGGAGCGCCGATATTAAATTCGGCGGTTTGACTGGAAGTAGCGATTGGACTAAAATCAATATATCCTGGAGCGCTAAAACGCTGACTAATGTAAGTCGTATTAGTCGTACCCCACCAAACCCACTCGGCTTTTACACTGGCATAATGATTATAGACATTCTCACCCTGAGACGTTTGATAAAAATTATCGATGTAATATCCGGGAGAAGGATTTTCATTGTCGTAAATATCACCGTACCAGTAAGTGTTATTCGGATATATCCCGGTTAACTGATCGTTAATATTAATCTCATTATAATTATTGTTTATAATAGCATTCCGCCCCGGCGTCAAATCCAGGATGCCATGATATCCGACAACTATCCCGTCGCCATTGTCATATACTTCGGTTTTATTTAATACTATACGACCATCATAAGTTGAGTGCAATCCATAAACGTGACAATTTCGTACAGTACAATTAGTCAGTTTGGAAGTTCCTGAGGTAGCAGTTTTAATTCCAATCCCAAAATAATTGTCTTCTATTATACAATTATTCATATTAAACGTGCCGCCACTCAACGTTTGTAACATCGTCTTAAAAACACAATTAGAAAAAGTTGTAAGTTGATTTCTAATATATACATATCTGCCATTCTCAAACAGACAATAGTTAAACTGACTATTTTTTCGAATATCAATCTGATACCATGTGCCACTAGTACTCTTGAATTTAATGGGATTGGAACTTGTGCCATTCGCGATAATTTGTCCCTCTGCTATTATTTTCTTATCCGGATTAATGAAAATTATCGTTCCAGGATTGATAGTAAGTGTTGCATAAGGTGCAAGCGTAACATCTCCGGTAACGGTAACTTTACCATACCAGGTAGTATTTGAATATATAGTCCCGCTTACATTCATCTGGTGGAGATAATAAGCCCCAATATCAGCTCTTGTGCCATCAGGATCATTATAATATGTATCCGGATTGCCTCTATCAATCGCATCACTGTTACTTTTCAATCTGAAATCACCTTCATCAGGATTAATAAAGCCCGGATTGCCAACAAAATTATTTCTATTATTAAAATGAGGTATGACTGAAGTCATTAAATTATAATCAGCTTCATCTAATGGTATTGGATTTCCAGAAAAACCAACTGATGGCTCGCCTGCAAATATCGAATTATACACAGTCGTGTTTATTGCAGCTCGTCCCCACGCTTCGCAATATAAATCTTTCCCGACATTATCATAAAATGTGCAATTATTAATATTGAAATTCAGCATTTTTGATGTTGATCCTTGACAAGTACAACGCGGAAAGACATATACTCCATAAAATGTATTATTAGCTATTACAGACCTCAATAAATCCAAAAATCCACCTCCCATATATCGTGGCATACTGATGCCAACATCGTTGTCATGGATATTTGCATTCTCTATATATATATAATCCCACTCAGCATAATCAAGATAAATACCGACATTTGAATTAGAGATTTCGATATTATTTATGTAACAATCATCATTAATATGGTTCAGCATTAATCCGTAATCAACACCTTCAATCTTAACATTTTCCAAAAATATATCGCCACCTTCGTTTAATCGGATGAAACAATCGCCCGTTGGTAAACTCACATTGCCATATGTAAAAGTAAAATTAGGGTCTTTCCCGGAACCAGTCAATTCTATAGGATCATCATCGGCTCCTCCAATATATAGACTACCCTCAACAATAAACTTAAAGCCATCCGCGAAACTAATACTCGCCCCGGCCGGGATGGTCAGAGTCTCGCCGGAAGGAATAGACAGAGTATAATCAGCAATCTGATTGACCGCTGCATAAACCGCAGTTACCGTAGCGCCCTCCATTCTAAAAAGAACTTTTGTCTCACAACTGTCAGTCGAAATCGCATTCGAGGCATTAAAAACCGCTTCACTTGGATCTGCAGATTCCCAACGTACAAAGTCATAAATGGTATTTGTCGTCGCAAACCACTTTGGCGCTTTTAAATGGTAGATAGGTTTTTCATTTTCAAAATATTGATTCTGATCCAGGAATACTGCAAAGTCTCCAGGTGAGACAGTTCGATAACAGTCTGGCTGACTCTGAGCCACTTCGTCATAGTACCACGGATCCCAGAACTCGATACTGACTTGTGGCAGATTAGTGCTGATCGTGATATTATCTGTTGAAGTGAAGAAGGCATCACGATTATAAGATGTCCAATCTTCTCTAATCTCGAAGGATTCAGCAAGTTTAAAATCATCATTGGTATTCCATTGATTATGAACTAATCCCTGCAACACGCGTTGATCGGTTCTAGAAATGTGATCCCTATCCCGAAGGGCATATACGATTTCGCCCGAGTTTAGAGAATCTCTCTCGCTGGCTAACGATATCTTTCCGCCAAGATTTACTCCAGTGGATAGGTTTTTATTCATTAATTGAACAGTACATTTACCAGGATGATTGTTTAAGGTAGTAGTGGAAAATCTTGAGGCTGTTGGTTGCTTTAAGTTCATAGTATTTTTCGGAATTAATCCGCCGTAATCGCTTAAATCCCCAAAATCTTCATTAGTAGCTGTTTCATAAAGCCAGAGAGACCACCAGAAAAAACCTTTTGCGCCATAATCCAATGAAGTTTCTAAAGCGGACTCTAAAAAGTCTGCTTGCCTGCCATACGAGTAATAAGCAATATTACTATCTAATGAAATATTAGCGGATGGATCAGAACTATATAGAGCAGGATAATTGGTTTCAGTGATCCAAACATCTTTATCGCCCATATTCAAGCCTTTTAAGGCTCGGCGGGTAGCCCAGACAAGTTCGCCGGGAACAAAACCTAAAACCGGATAGGCAAATTTAAGATTGGGATAAACGTTCAATCCGATAATATCGCAATCCGGCCCGAATCTTTGTAATCCTTTTACTAAATTCAGCATATGGAAATTAGTGACAATTTTTGCTGTTGGATCTTCAGTCCGGACTGCATTTACTAAAATATCCCATACTTTGTCCTGAAAACCGCCGGATGATTCGTCATCCCAGAGATTGCCTAAACGCCAGCCGTAGAAAATACGGTTGAATTTGGCAACATTGAATTCTCCTTCGATTTGCCAGAAGGCAATTTTATTACGATATTTTCTCACTGTGGCATGGGCAAACAATTTCAGGTAGTATAAATAAGTATTTTCATCGACAAAATATGTACCATCGTTTTGTCCGGTCGGATAATTTGGAGCCATTAATAATCCGCTACCAATTCGCGGAGCATGCCGGGTGTGTCCATGACCAATATTTAAAATAGGTTCGATCCCGTTGTCAAGAACTATTGAAAGAACCGAATCAAAGTCTTGCCATGATGCAAGATTCATAAAAGCGTCAATTGAATCATGACCGGCGGGAGTATCCAGAAAATCAGGATTCAAGCCACAATTAACCCTGTTGGTCGGTATATTCCCTTGGATATATAGCCATGGTACTTCAATTCTAATCGATTGAGTTGATGTATTTGACATTAAGTTTAATAATGTTGTCGCACATTCAACAGGATCATCAACATCTGGATCTCCCCAGGAAGAGGCTTGATAAGCATACATAAAATTGTCAAATCCAGTGCCATAACCAATATGGTCATAAGAATCATGCGTTACCGGATCAGGTTGAATACCTGTAAATGCTGTTGGATTAGTATCTGTTCCCTTCATAAAATCCATGCAAATTACAAGATTGCTATCGGTGCCTTCGTGAGTAAACGAAAAGTCTATCGGAAAACTCTCTATTGCTTCCTCTACAATAAGTGAATCAACTCCTTCTCCTGGAAGATCTTCAAGCGCAAATATTTCAAGTCTCATATCACGCATTTCATCTTCGAATTGATCCGCAAATTGATATTCGTATATAAATGGAAATACGATTTCTTCAAAAGCCCAACACCATGGGTAATTCCAGAACTGATACCAAAGCCTCGGTTCTACCTCCATATTTATTTTCCCATGATTTGTAATATCATAAATTTTCAACCAATAACATGTATCTACATCTGTCTTCATCTTTGCCGTTATATCAATATCAAATTCAGCTACGAAACTGCAAGCAGAATAAATAAAAGTAATGCTCCAGTCTGGAATTCGTATATTCATTTGCCCGTTTCCGGAAGTTCCTTGACAAAATGTGATTTTTGATATTTCAGATGGGACTTTAACAGAAATAGATGAAATACCACTTTGATTATCAAGATAATTATAAATTTGCGACTGTATGTTCCCTTGCCATTTGGTATATGTTGATTGTAATGTATCGGAAATAATATCATGTACAAGATGATCATGACCATTAAGACGCAGGGTCATATTCCGATTAGACAAGTCAACGCCATAAAGACTGCTAATTATAATAAGTCCCAAAATAATGATTGCAAACTTTTTCATTTTTAAATCCCCTTAATTAATAGGTTTTCAACGATACCCCCTGATGACAATTGGAAGACCTCCGATACCAGTGTAATAATAACCCCCAGCTACTACTATTTCATTATTGGCTTTGACCGCCCTTATCCGAAAATAATCTTCAAATTGTGCTTTTATTTCTGGATAAAGATACCATGTAGAACCATTAAAATGTAATAGTTCACTACCAGCGGTAGAAGCAAAAATATCATTATAAGCAGTTCCATAAACATCATAACCGAACCATTCCCCGGCGCTTTCATATTTACTCAATTTTTCTTGCATCAGATTAAATAAATATCTGCCACTGCCACCGTTTAGAAAAAGTAAATAGGGACTATCAGTCCATACCGAATTCGACCAGCATTTCCTTTCATTATCAGTATCATGCAATGTTTTCCACTCTTTACCATTATAGAAAAGGATGACACTTCTACTATTATTGGTTTCTGTTCCCACTGCCCAGATGTGGTTATCATCGATCCCCCAGACGTCTTCCAGTCGGCAGGTCGTTCCACTTTCCATCTTCGTAAAGGTTGAACCGTCATAGTGGACTATAGAACCTTTATTACCCGCAAAGTAGATATTATCCGGTGATGTAGCCCAAATATGTTCTACACCTCCATCATCCGCGTTCAGTATTCCCATATCCCATAGATGATAATATGTACATTTTTCACCATCCCAGTGAATTGGAATCCCAGCTGCCCAAATATTATTATCATCGAAATACCAGATACTTTCCATAGGAGCGCCTCTCTCCATCCTTATCAGGTTCCATTTCTCACCGTCCCACCTAGCGGCATTAAAGTTTTGCCGACCGGTACCATTAAAGGAAGAATCCGGATCGTCAACAGTAATTTCCCCCACCGCCCAGATATTATTTTCCGAGACTATCCACAAATCATATATACCGCCTGAAATCCCCAGGGTATCGATTTCCCAATAGGAAATAGCATGGCTGGTAGTATCCACGGTATGCACCGCGACCGGATCGGATTCAGCCTTAGTCTTGTCATCCTTCAGGAAGCGGACGCCGTAGATGTAGTCGGTATCCGGCGTCAGACCTTCATCGATAATCAGGGTATCGCCATCATTGCAAGTGTAGGTTGCCACGGTGGAGTCATCCCGGTCGAGCGTGAAAGTGCTGACATCCCCGGAATCTGGTAGGGTGACGTTCAGGACGACCGAAGTACATAATATATCTTCGACGGTAAGATAGATGTCGTAGTCCGGTTGTTCCGTCGGACACTCCTTGCAGGACATGGCGCAGAGCAGAACACTTAACAGGAGGATGATTGACATAACGGTTTTGGCTTTAAGGTTGTTGTCAGAGGGCATCGTATTTCCTTTTATTTAATTAGTGTAGCAGTAAATGACCTTTTATATGTATCAATTTGTAAACAGTAAATATAGATACCGCTGGAGACCGATTTACCATATTTATCAAGACCGTTCCATGAATATTGATAATAACCTCTATTTTGCTTGGAATCTACTAGGCGGATTATTTCATAACCGCCCAAAGTATAAATAGATAAGCAAATATTAGCCGATTTATAAAGTTGGTAGGATATTTTTGTACTGGTATTAAATGGATTAGGATAATTTTGAAATAATTGAAAATATATTGGACTGAATTGGTTGTTATGTGTTTCGATTCTGGTATCTTTTCCACCAATATTTCCATTTTCATTTATCCTTTTTACGGCAATATATCCATAAGATTGTTCCATCGTTATTATTAATGAACCATCCTCGTTTACTACGACATCGCCAATATTATTTTCAGGTTTACATGAGATTAGTATCGGTTGGTCTTCCCATTCTATACTTCCATTTTTGTTAAATTTACTACCATAAACTCCGTTTGAGACTCCTAGTACAATATTTGCGCTATTTATATCAGACACTATTCCTTGTAAAAATATGTTATCCATTGCTATACCATCAGCGCCAAATTTCAAATCACCACGCGGACTAATACGGTATATATAGTTGTCTCTGTTTATGATGGAAAGGGTTGAGTCAGCGTTGATTATCGATTTGATTCTGCGCCAAGCGTAACTTCTATCGCATGAATCTAACACTATATCATCTTGCCACAACGTTTCTTTATCTGGATGGATTCGTTGACAATAAAGGGAACCATCTGGATAATCAGTATACCTTATCGCTGTAAAATAAAATCCGCCTTCAAAATCAGAATCTATACTTTGAATCGCGATTGTATCATTAATACCCACTACCGAGTCCAGATATTTTACACTACCATACCGATCAATGTGACATAATAATGTAAACCAACAGTATACATAGACTCCCCCTTTACCATCCGAACTTAATAAAGGATATTCACATTGTATTAATGAATCTGTTAATTGTATTCCACCATCGTTCCATAAACATTCACCCTTAGAATTATATTTCTGAATAAAGATATGACCATAAGGTGAATATTGATCTGAATATCGAAAATCATGCCGAGCCACAATAACACCATCCTCACCGTCATAAATGCAGCTTCCAGTAGGATTGTGCCCACACCATTGAGAAGTGTCAACGGGAGTCGCAATTAAAATCCCACTTTTTCCCCATAGGAATGTGCCACTACTATCAATATGATGCAATCGCAAGTGCCGATTCTGAACATTAGAATAATCCCAAAATAAAATATCCTGAAAAAGAACGTACATACCACCTTTACCATCCGATACGATTTTGTGATCTATTAGAGTTTCTGTATCCTTGACTCCTCGTATATGTATCGGCTCCGACCAGCATTTATAACCGCTTTTGTCCACCCTTTGCGTATAGATACCACCGGGATTTCCGAAGTTTTGCCAGCAAACAATAATGCCACCGTTTCCGTCGCTAACTGCCTGAGGGGAACGACCTCCTCCAATGATCAGATCGTTTTCCACTGTTGTCGGCCATTGAGAATAGCTGATGGTTAACAAAACAAATAGGATTGTAAAAATAATTTTAATACAAAATTTGCTTATTGAATATTTCATTAAAAAACTACCTGGCTCAATGTCTTTTTCTGCGATTTTTTCTTCCTGCTAATTTATGTTAAAAATGTTTCTGGAATTTATCAGGATAAAAAATACCTAGTATAAAATCCGTTATTTAACTTATAGGGAACAAAAAAAACTTCATTAGACTCTCTTTCCTAAAAGTAAATTATTAAAAAGTATCGATATACGAAATTGAAGACATAATCTTTTATTCAATCTTTTTCTCCTTCCTTTTCAATGTTTCCGCACCTATCCAACTAATTCAAAATGTATCAAACCTTCCTAAAAAAAGCACCGCCATTTTAATAACCTCAATACGCATGTAATGTAAATTGTAAATATTAATTTGTCAAAGATTTTTTCTTAATCCAATTCGTATGATATATTTTTTCTTTTAAGTTCTTAATACTTTTAGTATTCATCGGTATATAAAAATTACCAGAAAAACAAATCGGTTCACAATCATATCCGGCTGGTATGATTAGTACCAGCCGGATATTCAATATACACTTACTACGAAATCACTTCATCAACATCATTTTACCGGTAAAACGATGCATCTCTTTCTGCGGATCTTCCGACTTCATCTGTGCCCGGATTATGTACATCCCGCTGGGCAAACTACTGCCATTGAAAGTCACCGTATGCGAGCCGGCTGAATATTGTCCACTGGCAACTACCGCAACCTGACGACCGGACAGATCATAAACCTGAATCTGAACCCGGCTGGCTTCCGGCAGATCAAATGGAATGATCGTCATCGGATTAAAAGGATTGGGATAGTTATGCTTTAGGGCAAATTCCCCGGGAACCATGGCCAATACCTCTTCTTTATCTTTCTTGAAATAGGGCGCTTCCTTTGCCAGAATAGGCTCCAATCCCAGCATCATCCTAAATTCATTCTCCAAATCCGTATAATCCGGCGGAGTGTAATCCTTAAGGTTTATCCGTGATGGCGCTGATTGATCCCGCAGAGAGCTCGTAACCGTATATATCGTAAATGTGATCCCGGATGTCGCGGGTCGTCATCCCTTTGCCGTACATACTGATGACTTTCATCTCTAACCCCGATATATCCGTCTGGCGTTTCCGAACTATCTGCGAATCAAATGCCCCAGCCGATCCCGAGGCGGCGATAACTCAATCTCACCCAAGGTGGCTCTTAACCGACTTCTTCTTATGACCATTCCGGTAATTGCCACCCTTTTCACCTCCTTGTGCATGACGTTCATATCCCAGGTGGGACCCGTCAACTCCCCTTCGTATATCGTATCGATCATCTCCCTCGTCATATCTCGCAGTAAAGCCTGCAAATCCTCCGTCGTCTTGATGTCATTGGCCTTTATCATCTGCTAAAAGGCATGCTTGTCTATTTCCATGTGTATTTCCTCCTTTTTTCTTGCATTAACTTAATCCCTATTTCGAAGGTTTACACACATTATCTGACAGTCTCGCTTTAAACTCATAAGTTTGGGTTTCATCGGTTTTTTCTTGGGCATAAGACCCCCTTTAATTAATTAACGTCATTTATAGTCATTCAGTGGTCATACGATCGTCATAAAACAGTCATTAGAGTATCTTCGGAAATCGAATTTACTCATTACGTTTCGTCTCTCGACTATTATGCAGACGCTCAATTTCAAACTATCAATATCAGATTTTAAAAAGCGTTCGAATATTTTACCAATTGCGTGCCAGAAAAGTCGTCAGTCAGTTTGGCAGACGGTTTTAAAACCTTCAGAAGATTTTATTTTATGTTCCAGCAGATTCTCAGACCAGATGCCGTAATATCTCCGTCTAGTCCGAGAACTTGAACGAACTGGAAAATTCAAAGAGGTTTACATCGCAAAACCAAAGTTCGCCATCCGCAGACCAACGGCTTTGTATAACGATTCAATCGTACTGTCCTAAATGAATTCTTCTGGCCAGCCTTCCGGCTACGTCAATGTTATAAATCGCGGACGATATCCAGACCTTGCGGCTGGGGCATAACCCAGCGAACAGGCTGAATCGTTCCATCTTTGCGGATTGTGCGCTCCACCCGTTTACATTTCAATACCGAATGCTCAATAAACAGGTCGTCTTCGATAATTGACCCAAATATATAAGTAGTCCCTTTGATGACAACATTTTTCCCGATGATAGTTGGATATTCGCTACTACCAGTAATAATGACGCTCGATTCGATACTCGTATTGTCGCCGATTGTAATGTTACCTTTTATCAAATCACCGCGCATAATGACACAATTTTTCCCGATAGTCATTTGTTGATTGGGATAGGTGCTAAGAGAAACATTTTCCTGAATGACCGTGCCAACGCCCAGATGGATGTTACCATTAAGTAAAGAGCCTGCCCGAATTTTTACGCCACGTTCGAGGTGCACACCACTCGAAATGTGCACGCCTTTGCCGATCTCAATGTCGAGCGGCGGATTGATTTTATCCATTTCCAAAATCCGAATAACCACCTCATCGGCAATGAAAAAATCATTTTCATCCTCGATATAAATTATATCCCGCAGAAGTTTCCACACCTTTCGGCGGGCGATATTTTCCATTTCCTGTAAAACACTCTTGACATTAAAACCGATTACTGCACTTTCGTCGTCAACCGGATAGGCTTCCACTTCAATTTTATTAGCATTGAAAAGACCAATTATATCGGTTAAATATAACTCCCCTTGGACATTATCCGGAGTGAGTTGATTGATAAATCGCTGAGCGAGATCGAATTTCATCGCATAAACGCCGGTATTATATTCCGTGATTCCCAGTAATTCCGAACGTTTAAATTGATACTTTTTACCATTATATACGGCTATATAAAATCCGCCTTCGGGAATCGCCAGAATGTCTCGATGCTCTTTAATTTCAATAATGCGTCCTTCATCTTCTCCTGAGGGTTCACCGTCAGCAGTTCGAGCCGGGACGCGGATTATGCGACCATAAGTATTGGCACCCGGCTCACCTTTATAATTTCCCGTCAGCAAAGCTAAACCACATCCGGACTGTTCAAACCGGCGTTTAAGTTCGCTGACCACGGCTGGTGTAATCAATCCCATATCACCCGGGAAGATATAAATGTCTTGTATGTGGCCATTCTGGCTAATGGCTGAAAGAGCTTCTTTTACGGCATGACCGGTACCTTTTTGTTCGGTCTGATAGACAAAAATGCGATTCGCTTTTTTCCCGGCTGATTCAGCCACTTCACGGGCTTTTATACCCACAACAATTATCTGATTGTTAGAAGCCAAGCCCTTACTGGCGGCATTGGCGACGCGCACCACAGTCGGCACGCCCCAGATTTCATGGAGCATTTTGGAACGTTCGGATTTGATTCTTTTGCCATGACCGGCGGCTAAGATAATAGCTACCGGACCTTTCTGTGGATTAATTTCCCCACTTAGGGTTTGTAAATATTTAATTAAATCATCATTGTCGTTGTTTACCGACATTTTCATCTCCGTCAAATTATCTCCGTATGTGAAAACAATTAGATTCCCTACAATACTGTAATAATGTAAAGATAAATAACCGGCGCGGCGATAAAAAATGAGTCGAAGCGATCCAGCACCCCGCCATGACCGAGCAATAAATTGGATGAATCTTTGACTTCGGCGTCCCGCTTAAAAGCCGATTCAACAAAATCACCAGCCTGTCCAAATACTCCCGCCAGTAAGCCAAAAATAATTAATTGCATTATGCTCATAAAATCCGGCGCCCAACCTAAAAAATAAAAAATGAGTACGGTCAGCACAGCACCAAATAGTCCGCCAATGCAACCGGCATAGGTTTTATTAGGACTAATTTTAGGTGCGATCTTGCGACGTCCCAGCCACTTTCCGAAAACAAAAGCCAGTGAATCGCAAACCCAAATTGTACCAAATAGAAGAAAAACAATCGAACGCCCGTTACCGGGAATATTGCGCATTAAAATTATGGTCGAAGTCAATACCGGTAAATAAACAAAACCGAACAATGTACTTGCCAGATCAACCGTTACGCCTTTAATCTGGCGTTTTAAACTAGCTAGTAAGAGCAAAACTACCAATCCTATCAGTAAATAAAGCAACAGTGCGCCCGTAAGATAAAAACTAGCAAATTGCCAAATAACTCCGGCTAAAACACCTGGCAAAAGTAGCGGCGCAATTCCTTTTTTTCGCATCAAAAGATAAAGTTCAACCTGAGCAATGAAAACCATGACCGTTATAAAAAGAACGAAGGGAATTCCTCCTAAATGAATCAAGAGCAAAATGGCCGGAATTCCAATTATATTGATTAGCATACGAGAAGCGAAGTTATTCATTAATAAACCTGATTTCATTTTTTCAGGGAATCATTATCTCCCCATTTAAGAACTTTAACTTTCACCTTGCCGGTACCGTCATTAACCAACCCAATTTTTCGGGCGGCGCCGTACGATAAATCTAAATCGCGACCGGGCACAAATGGTCCGCGATCATTAACAACTACAGTAACCGATTGACCAGTTGGTAGATAAGTTACTTGCAGAACCGTCCCAAACGGCAAAGATTTATGAGCGGCTGTCATTCCGTTCATATCGAAAACTTCCCCACTAGAAGTTAATTTACCATGGAAATCCGCTCCGTAATATGAGGCAGTCAAAACGGCGGTCCTGTTAGAATTCTTGAGCAAGAGCAACGCATTATTATCGTTACTTGTCGCACCAGTTTTAGGTGAAGTATAGCGGTAACGCGGTGCGGAAGCACAACCCATAAAACCCAACATCATAAACAGTAATAAAATGACGATTAGGCTTAGACTTCGACTCGTCCGATTATATCTTGCAGACAACTTATTTTATTCTCCGTACAATATTGTTCAATGAAATCAAGTATTTCGCCACA
>Ga0209506_1003473_pt1 | contig 12629 bp, 9 predicted proteins | sample AD_JPNHG2_MetaG_FD_184409 | JGI IMG/M metagenome (GOLD analysis project Ga0209506, IMG submission 184409) | Active sludge microbial communities of municipal wastewater-treating anaerobic digesters from Japan - AD_JPNHG2_MetaG (SPAdes) (version 2) | ecosystem: Engineered > Bioreactor > Anaerobic >...
CGAACCACTGCCTGAAAAGCGTTTCCGCCATGGCTTCGAGGGTTTTATTCTGGCGGTGGAGCAGGTCTATTTTATCGTCGAGACTGGAAAGCACCGAGGCGATGGCGCGCTGCTCGGGGAGAGGAGGTAAAAGAATTGGAACTGATTTTAAATCATTTTTATTAACAGATCCATAAACTGTCCCACTTTCTGAATTAATAATATCACCCTTAATAAAATGCAAAAGATAAAATAAAAATAAATTCTGTTGGTTTTTAGCATTGAAAGAAGCTAACCCTCTACCTATGCATATTTTTCTGTTGGCAATATTGATATCACCGACTGGTGCTCTAACGCTAAAAAGAATTTCACCTTCATTTGCAATTTTTTTTGGATCAGTGCAGTAAGTATCAATCAAGGGGTATCTACTACCAAATGTTCTATTGCCTTGCAAGAAAGGTAATCCTTCACCAAAATCATTATAATTTTCTGATTTTGGCGATTGTCCCATATTAATGTCAGCGATATCTCCTAATCTGCACTCCTTCCACCCTTCGGGTATCTTATTAACCATTAAAAACCCCTTTTCCACCTGTTCATTCGAGCTTCACCTTCTTTAGGTTTTCCTTTATAATTTCATTCAGTCTTTCTTCCTCTTTCAACTGCTCTTCGAACTCGGTTTTAAGCTTGGGGAAGCGCACCTCCTTACTTAACTCTTCTTGTATTTGCACCGATTTAGTGTTTCTTTGTGCATTTTTAATAAGGTGTGCACAATGCAAGTGCATTCTCCGATAGATATGCACAAATTTCTCATCTTTTTGTGCACTCCCGATGGGTGTTGGATAAAGGCTGTGCATTTCATCAATTCTTAAATATCTCATACAGACCCTTATTTTTGAAGATAAACTCGTTTCCAACCTTCTCCTTTTCAAGTATCCCGATTTCTACCAGTCTATTCAGATATTTGCTTGCAGTGTTTCTCGATGCGATCCCCTTTTCTACTAGAAAGGCATATTTGCAGTAGACCTGCATGAACAAAGTCTCCAGCAATTCAAAGCTGTAAATCTCCGGCGCATCAGATTGAATCTTCTCTTTAGTATCATTGAACAGTTCGATTATGGTGAAAACCTTGTCAAGGGTATATCTCGAAGTCTCTTCTACCGCTTTAAGCATAAAGAGTATCCATTCTTCCCAGCTGTTCTCATTGGTTACACCCAGTAATAGCCGATAATAATCGTTCTTGTGCTCGTTGATGTATTTCGAGAGGTACAGGACAGGATCGTCCAGCAAATTGTATGCAGAGAGCAGCAATACATTGATCACCCTGCCAGTTCTCCCGTTACCGTCTTTGAACGGGTGAATTGCCTCGAACTGATAGTGAAGTATTGCCATCTTTATAAGCGGGTCTATCCCATCGGATTTTGAGTTGGCAACCGTTATCCAGTTGTACAGTTTATCTAAAATCACATCCCTGCAACATGGTGGCGTGTAAATTCTTCTATAATCATTTCCGATATAGACTGGAAGATCACGAATGCCATCATTTTCATCTTTGATGTTCCTGTAAATCTTCTCGATGAGTTCAACGGAAAACTCGTTCCCAGATTTTATAACTTCAAATCCATCTACCAATGCCTTCCCGTATCTCAATACTTCCTTGGTGTGCAGGTCTGCCTCAGAATCTGCGGTAAAGGCCTTGAAAAGTTTATCATTCGTTGTGAAGACATTCTCAATAGATGAGCTGTCTTTTGCTTCCTGAAGGCTCAAAGTATTTATAAATATTTTTGGATTTGGAATTGCTGATAGCCTACCTTTTAATTCTGCAAGAGCCCGATTCGCTTTATTTGCTTGTTCATAGATAGTTAATAAACGCCAATATCTCTTATCTGGCAATATCTCTGGCAACTGATTGTAAGGTTTATTAGCATCAAACTTCATTATCCTTTCTCCATTGAGATTTTTTCCAGATTCTCCAGAATCTGTCTGTTCAATCTTTCTTCCTCTTTCAACTGCTCTTCGAACTCTGCTTTAAGCTTGGTGAACCGTTCCTTGAAATCGAAGTCGTCCTCCTCGTCTGGCAGCCCCACGTAACGGCCGGGGGTGAGAACGTAGTCAAGTTCACGCACCCGCTCGATACTGGCGGAATTACAGAAGCCCTCTACGTCCTCATAATCTCCGTCTGGATTGCGCCAGTTGTGGTACGTAGAAGCTATTTTCTCTATATCATCTCTCGAAAGTTCACGGGTCTTTCGGTTGATGAGATGTCCCATGTTTCTGGCATCAATAAAAAGGATTTCATTTTTTCTGTTTCTATATTTCCCATTTGATTTATCTCTGCTTAAAAACCAAAGACAAGCTGGAATTGGCGTATTTAAAAATAGTTTCGCTGGTAAGTTTACTATACAGTCAACAAGACAGGCTTCTATAATATTTTTTCTAATTTCTCCTTCCCCAGATGTTTTTGATGTAAGAGACCCCTTCGCTAATACAAAGCCTGCAATACCAGTTGGAGCGAGATGATAGATAAAATGCTGCACCCAAGCATAGTTTGCGTTCCCTTCTGGCGGTACGCCATACTTCCACCGTCCATCTTTTCTTAAGAGATCTCCGCTCCAGTCGCTGTCGTTGAAGGGAGGATTTGCTAGAACATAGTCGGCTTTGAGATCCTTGTGCAGATCATTCAGGAAAGATCCTTCGTTGTTCCACTTCACCTGCGAGCTGTCTATGCCCCTAATAGCCAGGTTCATCTTGCAGAGACGCCATGTTGTGAGGTTGCTCTCTTGCCCGTATATGGAGATATCGTTTACTCTACCTTGATGACTTGAAACAAACTTTTCAGAATGAACAAACATGCCACCAGAGCCGCAGCATGGGTCGAAGACCCGACCGTTATATGGTTCCAGCATCTCTACCAACAGTTCAACAACGCTTCTCGGCGTGTAGAATTGGCCTCCCTTCTTTCCCTCTGCCAGAGCGAATTCTCCGAGAAAGTACTCGAAAACATGACCCAATATGTCAGCACTTCTGGCTTTTGCATCACCGAGAGCGATGTTTCCGATAAGATCGATAAGACCACCTAGATTGGTCGGATCAAGATTTCCTAGCGAATAGACCTTTGGCAGAACTCCTTTGAGTGAAGGATTTTCTTTCTCTATTGCGTCCATTGCATTATCCACAAATTTGCCGATTTCAGGTTGTTTGGCTTTTGATTGTAGATAGGACCAACGGGCTTCTGGTGGAACAAAAAAGACATTTTCGGCTTTGTATTCGTCCCTGTCTTCTGGGTCTGAGCCTGCATAGTCGCCTTCACCCTTTTTTAATTTCTCGAACAAAGATTCAAAAGCATCAGATATATATTTTAGAAAAATAAGCCCCAAGACAACATGCTTATACTCTGCTGCGTCAATGTTCTTTCTGAGTTTGTCAGCCGCCTTCCAAAGCTGTTTTTCAAGAGGTTCATCCTGATTGTTATTGACCTTCTTTGCCATCTATTTCATCTCCATTTTAAATTGAATCTATACCATATAATAAAAAAGTTGGGTCTCGCTTTGCGAGCCGTTTAACCGTTGTTATGCAGGGTTGCGAAGCAATCTGGTTCGTGTTATCCTTTCCCGTTGGTTTGGTTAACCGAAGGCGGCAGGATGAGATGATTTTCGCTTGTCTGGATTGTCCAGGGATGCGAAAAATTTTGTTTAACTCGTGTATAAATGAACTCTTGTTTCGTATATCTACCCGTTTTTGGTGTGCTATACGCCATATGGCGTCTATTTCGCTTATGTCTGAATTGGTTTCGACAAACGGTTTGGAATAAAATAGCGCCTTCCGGTAATAAAGCCGGGTTGTTTTCCTATGAGTTTCCGGTGGTAAAATGCCTATCATCATTCTGGTTGTCTTTCTGACGTTAATTCTACAAACTAAAATCAATAAATTCAATGGAAATTTACTGTTTAATTTTCTTAGTTTACAGTTTGTAGTTTGCGAGTTTCGAGTCTACATTTCCGAGGTTGCAGTTGCATGTCCCTTGTCGGGAATTCCCGTCACCTGCCACCCGTTACCTGTCACTGTTTTACAAATTTGGAAACATTTTGGTTTTTAAATACATTTCAGCGTTAATTTCAGGATGAGGTTGAAATTTTGCGGCGTATATTCGACATGCCAAATCTAAAACGGGATCTGGCGGGTGTTGAAAATATTTCCGCGTTATTTTACCCGCTGAATTTGGAAATTGCCTCAGGCGAACTAAATTTGGCGTTCTTTTGAAAGGTAATAATGGCAAAGCACGATTGGCGCAATCTAATCGCGAAAATTTCGCAGGCTGATAAGATCCTGCTGACGACGCATCATAATCCCGATGGCGACGGGCTAGGTGCAGAAGCGGCGCTTTACCATTGCCTCAAGCATCTTAGTAAGTCGCCATTTATCTTAAATTCATCGCCTTTGCCGCCGGAGTATTCATTTCTGAATGAGGGTGAAATTTTCCATACTTTCCCCAACGAGTTAGATCAAGTTGAACTAACTGATTTCGATTTGTTAATGATTCTGGATGCCAGCCATACGGAACGACTCGGGGCGCTCGGTCCGATTCTGAAATCGCTTAATATTCCGACTATTTGCATTGATCATCATCCGTTTAATAACTGTCTGCCGGAAAATATTAGCGTCATTGATGATAAAGCCCCGGCAACAGTCGCACTGGTATTTGAATTATTAAAAATCATAGCGCCGCAAGCAATAGATCAAAAAGTGGCTGAGGCTTTGTACGTCGGCTTAATGACCGATACTGGTTCATTTCGATTTGAAAATACTACTGCTGAAACGATGCTTTTAGCGGCTGAACTTTTGCGGTATGACGTTCAACCGGGCTTGATTTATAATTATGTTTACGAGAACTATCGTCCAGAAAGAATGAAATTGCTCGGGATGGTATTGCAGAATATTCAATATGAATTTGAAAATCGGTTGGCATGGTTTTGCGTAACGCAGGCTCAGGTAGCCGCCGCCGGAGCCTATTTAGATGAAGTTGATGGTTTTACGGATGTTGTCCGCTCAATCCGGGGTGTCGAAATTGCCGCTATGTTTCTGGAAGAGCGTGATAACCGCACGCGGATGAATTTCCGTTCCAAAGGGCGTTATCCCATTAATAATATTGCGCGCCAATTTGGTGGTGGTGGGCATCCGTATGCGGCTGGTTTGGTACTGGATGTCGGATTGGAAGAAGCCGTAGAAACAATTTTACCGGCTTTGCGAAAAGTTTTTCTGGATGAAGGATAAAATGAGCGTCAAGTCCGATCGCTGGATCGAGGAAATGGCTTTGAAACATAAAATGATCGAGCCATTCGAAAAAAGTCAGATCAGTTCAGGAGTAATTTCCTTCGGTGTATCTTCCTACGGCTACGATGTGCGAGTGGCGGATGAATTTCGTATTTTTCACGGTCGAAAGGATACAGTTCTGGATCCCAAACAAATAACGACGGATTTATTTATTGATTACAAAGGTGCAGTTTGCACGATTCCGCCGAATAGTTTTGTACTCGGACGTAGTCTGGAATATTTTAGGATACCGCGCAATGTTATTGCCGTTACGAACGGCAAGTCAACTTATGCAAGGTGCGGGATTTTCGTTAATGTAACCCCGCTTGAGCCGGAATGGGAGGGTTTTGTTACCATTTCTATTGCCAATCTCGCGCCGGTACCGGTGAAAATCTATGCCAACGAAGGTATTGCTCAGGTTATATTTTTGGAAAGCGACGAGGCTTGTCGGATTTCGTACGCCGATAAAAAAGGAAAATACCAAGCCCAGCGAAATATTACCAACGCGAAGATCAAGGAATAATGGCTTTAAAAGTCAACATCTCGGCTACGGTCGGTTTTTGCGCCGGAGTGCAAAACGCAGTAAAGAAGGCGCAAACCGCGGCTCAAAAATTTGGTCGGGTGGCGATGCTTGGTGACATTGTTCACAATGAAAAAGTGATTCGTGAATTAACCGATTTGGGTGTCGAAGTAGTACAAAACCTTGACCAGATCGAACCAACCGTACCCGTTTTATTTCGCTCGCACGGTACACCTCGATCCATCTGGGATGAAGCGCATCAACGAGGCTTGAGAATTATTGATGCGACCTGTCCTCTAGTTCGTAAAATTCACAACGAAGTCCAAATGCTGGCAAATGAAGGCCGCCAGGTGATAATTATCGGAGATAAAAATCACGAAGAAGTCAGCGGCATTGCCAGTCAAATCAGTGATCCTATCATCGTTTCGAGTCCGGAGGAGGCAGAACGTTTACCAAAGATGAAAAAAATTGGGATTGTAGCGCAATCCACTCAGATGATTGAAAATGTATCGGCAATCGTCGCGATTCTGGCGGCTAAAACCGACGACCTGCGCTTTATGAATACTATCTGCCGCCCAACTCGTCAACGTCAAGAACAAATTCGGGAACTCGCTTTAACCAATGACGTTATGCTGGTCATAGGTTCAAGAAATAGTGCCAATACACGGAGGCTGGCAGAAATTGCCAAAAAGTTGAATACCAATACTTACCACATTGAAAATGCCGAGCAAATCAATCCGGACTGGTTTATTAATAAGACATCAGTCGGCGTGGCGACTGGGGCCTCGACGCCTGTTGAAGTGGTGGAAGAGGTGGTTAAAAAATTAACCAATTTTGACTGAAATGTCTTAAATTTAATCGTATGAAAAGGAGTAATTATTCAAAATGGATAAAGGTTCTTTTGAAGTAAAAGTTGGCTTGGCTGAAATGCTAAAAGGCGGCGTGATAATGGATGTAACAACGCCCGAGCAAGCCAAGATTGCCGAAGAGGCGGGAGCCGTCGCTGTGATGGCACTCGAAAGGATTCCAGCCGATATTCGAGCGGCAGGGGGAATTGCCCGTATGTCGAATCCCAAAGTAATTAAAGCGATTCAGGATACAGTCTCAATCCCGGTGATGGCGAAATGTCGCATTGGCCATTTTGCGGAAGCGCAGGTGCTGGAAGCGCTGGGGATTGATTTTATTGATGAGAGTGAAGTTTTGACTCCGGCTGACGAAGAAAACCACATTTGGAAGCACGATTTCAAGGTGCCGTTCGTTTGCGGTTGTCGCGATCTAGGTGAAGCATTGCGCCGCATTGGCGAAGGAGCGGCTTTGATTCGCACCAAAGGCGAAGCCGGTAGTGGCAATATCGTCGAGGCGGTGCGCCATATGCGTCGGGTGCAATCCGAAATTCGTAAACTAACGACTTTATCGGATGACGAATTAATGGCAGAAGCCAAACGTCTGGGCGCACCCTTTGAATTGGTTAGGCAGATTGCTAAAACCGGAAAATTACCAGTGCCGAATTTTGCGGCTGGAGGAATCGCTACCCCGGCTGATGCATCTTTAATGATGCAATTGGGAGCGGAGAGTGTGTTTGTTGGTTCTGGGATTTTCAAATCCGAAGACCCAGCCGCCCGGGCTCGAGCTATCGTTTTAGCGACAACTTATTATAATAATCCCGAAAAAATCGCTGAAGTTTCGGCCGGATTGGGAGAAGCTATGCGTGGGCTTGATCTCGCCGAGATTCCGGAAAATGAACGACTCGCAAAACGCGGTTGGTAAAAATAGAAATAGTATATTGAATCTCACTATCTTATGAATAATAAAGCCAAAAGAGTTGGCATATTGGGACTTCAGGGCGCTTTTCAGAAACACCTCGAAATTATCAATTCCCTCGGAGCCGAAGCCATCGTTATTCGCTATAAAGAACAAATCGAAAAATGTGACGGTTTGATAATTCCCGGTGGCGAATCAACCACGATGTCAAGGCTAATTGACGAAATGGATTTGCGCGAAAGTCTTGAGAAATTTCCCGGGATGATTTTTGGTACCTGCGCCGGAGCAATTTTGCTATCAACAAACGGCACGGATCCATTGGTCAAATCATTAGGACGTAGTTCGGTTAAAGTTAAGCGCAATGCCTACGGACGGCAGATAGAATCATTTGTTGAAAATGTTGATCTTACGTTTTCCGACAAACCTTTCAAAGGCATTTTCATTCGCGCTCCGCAACTCGAACATCTCGATTCTTCTGTTGAAATTCTCGGTCATTTAAATGGCGATGTGGTTCTCGTCCGGTCAGGCAATAATCTCATGGCAACTTTTCATCCGGAATTGACTGACGATCCTCGTATTCATCAATATTTTCTCAATCACTTACAATGATGGCGGAACAAGAAACGAAAAAATATCCCCTTCTGGAGAAAATTAACTCTCCGGCTGATTTGCGAAAATTATCAGTTGACGAGCTGGTTAGTTTAAGTACGGAACTGCGTGAATATATTATAGAAACCGTTACCAATACCGGTGGCCATCTGGCATCGAGTTTGGGGACTGTGGATTTGACGATTGCTCTGCATCATGTTTTCAATACACCGATTGACAAATTAATCTGGGATGTTGGTCACCAGGCGTATGGACATAAAATATTGACCGGTCGTAGAGATGCCATTAAGACTATTCGCCAATATGGCGGCATTAGCGGATTTTGTAAAATGTCCGAAAGCGAATATGACTGTTTCGGGGCTGGACACGCTAGCACCTCGATTTCCGCGGCGGTTGGAATGGCGGTTGCTCGCGATTTGAATCATGAAAACTATCGAATTGCGGCTATAATAGGAGATGGAGCATTTACCGGTGGATTGGCTTATGAAGGTCTGAATAACGCTTATAATATTAACGGCCAATTCTTAGTGATTCTGAATGATAATGAGATGTCGATTTCACGCAATGTCGGGGCAATGTCTAATTATTTTACCCGCATTGTAACCAGTCCTAGTTACCTGAATTTTAAAAACCAAGTCTGGAATTCACTGGCGCTATTACCTCGCGGCGCCAATTTTTTTCGGAAGGCTGGGCGGAAATTATTGGAGTCATTCAAAAATTTTCTTGCGCCCGGGATAATCTTTGAGGAATTCGGATTTCGCTATTACGGGCCGGTTGACGGTCATAATATTCAGCAACTCGTTAATACTTTGAATAATATCAAAGACTTGAAATACCCGGTCATTCTACACGTTATTACTCAAAAAGGGAAGGGGCTGGCCAGCGCTGAAATTGATCCGATTAAATATCACGGAATTGGTCCGCGGAAAGATGTTAATGCTTGTGTCTCAACACCAACCGCTCCGCCTTTTTTAAATGCTTTCAGTAAAATCGCCTGTGAAATTGGTGAAAAATATCCCAAGTCTATCTTTATCACTGCCGCAATGGCGGAAGGCACAGGATTAGTCGAATTTGCACGACGCTTTCCAATGCGTTATTTCGATGTCGGGATCGCGGAAGGGCATGCAGTAACCTTTGCCGCCGGTTTAGCGGCTTGCGGATTCCGACCGGTGGTGGCAATCTATTCTACCTTTTTACAACGCGCTTACGACAATATTATCCATGATGTGGCTTTACAAAATTTACCGGTAGTATTTGTCCTGGATCGAGGAGGAATCGTCGGCGAAGACGGTCCGACCCATCATGGTGCATTTGACTTGAGCTATTTATGCACAGTGCCCAATATGATCGTAACTGCGCCACGGAACGGCACTGAATTGCGCAGATTAATGTTCACAGCTCTTGAGCAGAATGATGCGCCATTTGCCATTCGCTATCCAAAAGATTCTTATGTCGAATTTGATGATCAAGCGCCAGCCGTGCCCTACCAAATTGGAAAGTGGGAGATAATTCATAATGGTCAAGATGTCGCCATCTTGTCGGTCGGCGTAATGACTAATAATGCGATAGAGGCGGCCTGCCTACTTAAATCAAAAAATATATTTCCGACTATTGTCCACGCTCGTTTCGTGAAACCACTTGATACTCAAATGTTGTCGGAGATTGCCAGTAAGCATCGCATTATTATCACGATTGAAGAGAACAGCATTGTTGGTGGATTCGGGGAACAGGTTGCCAGATATTTTGCCGAACAAAACCTACCGCAAAAGATTAGCATTCTGGCAATTCCCGACCATTTTATTGAACAAGGAGCGCGTGAAATTTTACTGAGAGACTTAGCGCTTGATGCCGTCGGGATAGCGAATAAAGTTGAGCAAATTTATCATAAACTTGAATAGTTAGATAACATTGTAAAAAACGAAGAGGTAAGTTGTTTATTTACATTAGGAACGTTTAAGTGAGACTTATGTCACATAATTCTATTATTAATTGTTATAAAATAAGTTATTATATTTGAGTTTTAATGAGGGTAATCATGCAAAAGTTTAAAATCATCATCATCGCCGGAGTAGCGTTTTTATTTTCATTTTGTGATCTTAAAATCCCCAGCGAATCGGATTTTCCAACTTGGTCGGTAAATTTGAACGTTCCGCTATTAAATGAGACTGTTACGGTCAATGATTTATTAGAAGATTCGCTGATAGTCAAGCTTCCTTATGGTACCTCTGGTGATTCAATTTTTGCCTATGAAGATCAAATCCCAATTGAAGAAGTTCGGGTCGGTAATAGGTTAAATATTGATGATATAACCCAATCCATTCAGCAGGGTGTAGATGAAGTCAATATTTCCGCAAGTGATAAAAAATACTCTTCGGGTTTTGATGAGGTCGGAGTTGAGCCGGTTTCTGAACAGAATAGCAACCTAATCGGTGACATTCATCTGGCTGATACCGATGTCGAAAGCACGGCTCCGATTTTATTTTCGGAGATAGTGGATATGAGCGGTATAGCGGACGGAGCCAGCAAGACCATCGCCATAAATACACCTTTTCCGACGACAAAAAGACAAATTGTTTTTAATAATTTTAATAATGCTAATTTTATTGGAGGATTCCTCGAAATTAATATCCGCAACGATCTGGTAGTAGAACTCGGGGCACCGGTATATGTCCGCTTACTGGATGGCTCTAATAATCCGATTGTCGGAACGGATGGAGATTCGGCTAAAGCCGTCTGGACTGAGGGTTTGGCAGACGGGCAATCCAGTAAAAAAACAATAAATCTAATTAATAAAACTTTGCCCGGGACAATCATCGTGGAGGTTTCGGGAGTTATTTGTGGTTCAGCCTCGGATAATGTTACGAAAAATCCCACGACCTTGAATTCTTCATTCGTGGTGGAAGTTCAAGCTAAGGACATATCTGTATCTTCGGCGGAGGCGATTGTTCCAGAACAGATCATTGACACTACTGGCACAATTGAGTTTGCGGAAGACGAGCCCAATAAAGTTGAAACAGCGGTGATTAAAGATGGTCGCCTGAAAATATCTATTCAGAATAATTTGCCGGTCAGCGCTAATCTCGAACTCACCATCCCTTCTTTAAAAACTGCTTCTGGTGGCAGTGACTTTTATCAAGTTATCCCAATGGCGGCTAACCAGACTGTAATTAAGGAATATTTGCTAACTGGCCATGAGTTAGAAATGGATATCGACGAGCAAGAAGTCAACTATTCTTATATAGTTCGAACCATTTCAACCGATCCCGAAATGGTTGATATTTCTTCATCTGATCAGGTCAATGTCAACATAGATATGTATGGAGAAAATTCAGAATCTGATGTAACTTTTTCGGAGATCAGAGGCATTGTAGAGCCACAAAACATCAAAGATAGCGGTGAAATTAATACCGCTTCCGATGCCCGAATCAGTACGGCGCAAATTGCCTCCGGTGGGATGACCTTTTCAATCGAAAACGGCGTTAACCAAAGTTCAACTGGAATTCCGCACCTTGTTCTTACATTTCCAGAGATATTAACTACTGCGGGAACACCAGTAACAATCGAATCAGATATTCCAGGCGGACAGACTACGATTAATTATGACTTAAGTAATTGTCTAATCCAACCATTGTCCGAATCTGTAACCGCTGACAGTGTTCGGCAGTATATCACCTATAAAAGTCTGGTTACGACTTCCTCAGGAGAAATAGCCGAATATAGTTTAATTGATTCAATCAAATTTGATATTAACACATCTGAAATGACTTTTTCGAGTGTTACCGGATATTTTGACCAGGAAGCGATCGTTGCTAATGAGGTGCTCGAGCTGGAAGATAAGACTAAATTAGAGACAGCGCAGATCTCGAATGGTAATCTCATCTTGACTTTTGTTAATAACATCGGAGTGATTGCCGATGTTCATTTTACAGTTAATGAAATTGTGCATCGCACAGATGGTACGCCATTAGAACGTATTATTCATCTGCCAAGCAGTACTCAGCGGATGATTGAGACCATTCCGCTGGATGAATATAATATTCAATTGCCGTTTACGGATTTGACCACCAACCAAAAAATCCACTACACCTCGCGAGTAAGTATTCCTTCCGATCGAGAAATGACAATCACTTTTGGGCAGAAAATCAATGTTGACGTTCTGCTGACTGAGGTAGAATTTGCCAGTGTCAGCGGGTATATTGATACGGTTCGGGTAGATATTGAACCCTCTGAAAATGAAATTAACGCATTGCCGGAAGAATTCGACGGAATCAACTTAAAGAATATCGAAATGGCAATAGAGTTCAATACCGATATTGGTGTGCCGGTCGAACTTAATTTGTTTATTTCGTCCTTTAATGATGAAGGTGAATCGGTTCGTCGGGAAATCCATCAAGTCATTACCGAGAATCCCCGGGTTGTTATTCCCGATGCAGAAGAATTAATCAATATC
>Ga0209506_1003477_pt1 | contig 12622 bp, 9 predicted proteins | sample AD_JPNHG2_MetaG_FD_184409 | JGI IMG/M metagenome (GOLD analysis project Ga0209506, IMG submission 184409) | Active sludge microbial communities of municipal wastewater-treating anaerobic digesters from Japan - AD_JPNHG2_MetaG (SPAdes) (version 2) | ecosystem: Engineered > Bioreactor > Anaerobic >...
TGACGAAGATGCCCATATCGATAATATTGAAGCCATACAGGATGAAATAGAGCAGATGGGCATACAGGTTTTCCTTTCCATGCAGCTAGGCTAGCTCTTGCGATATTTTTGAATAGAAAGACTGTATCGCAGCTGTTCGTGGGCTCATGACAGATTTGTGCAAAGCTGGTTAAGCAGCATTGCAATGTAGGAGCGCACAGTGGCGCACGACAAATTTGTGCAGGGTTAGCTAAGCATCATTGCAATGTAGCGCAAACTTGACAATGCGATTAGACAGGTCACCTATTCTTGGGCCATATCTCTACCTTGTGTTTCCGCATGTCGCAGGAACAACGATCAGCGTATCATGGAATGACCAATTCATTGGTTCGCAAGGTGATATGGTTAGAGGGATTCCCATTCGAGCCATATATTTTATCTTCTAAGCAAGGTGCTATTTTTACTGGTTTACTGCATTTTTTCATCGAAAGTCTAATCCTTATAATTGTTGGCGCACTGTTGGTACTTGGTTTTATAGTGATCGCAACCAGTACAAGAAGCACTATGCACTCGTACAGAGAATCGCCACCTTGATTCGTGACGATCACTATAGTCCCTATGCGGTGCTCAATAAGCTCGATGAAGAAGGCTGCTGGCCTTCGGGTTTAAGGATCTGTGAGAAGACACTCTACAATTGGATCGAACAAGGGGATATCCCTTGGGTGAGCAGGGCATTGGGAAGGAGACACGATGTACAGTGGACACAAGGAATCACAGGAGTGTCTGCTTACCCTTCGAGGCATGTTCATGAAACAGCCACTACACAATCCTGCTACTCAATTAAGTGGATATTTCTCTTTACAGGAGACCAGAAAAGCCTCCAAAAATCGAAGAAACAATAGTGACAGACAATATGATATAAATTTATACTTTCGCTAACAAAAGATTTTTCTCAAGAGTCCGGAAGGAGGACGCGATGGCGAAGAAGGTTGATACGGCGCCCGGCGGCTATAAATGGTCATTCATGCGGATTGGTGGAGTCGATCAGGTTGTACTGCGCAACGGCGATGATATTGCGCACATACCTCACCTCGATCAAAAGCTCTGGGCGGCGCTTGCCATGCCAAAAAAGGGCGATGGGATTCGACCTGAAACGCTCGATCTTTTGGATGCCGACAAGGATGGCAGAATTCGTGCTCCGGATATCTGCGCAGCCATCGATTTTGCGTCCGCAGGTCTGACATGGCTGGACGATTTTTTCTCGGCTGGTGACTCCATCAAGATCTCGAATTTGAAAACAGACGCCCTTACGGAAGCCGCACAGAAGATCCTACAGATTGTCTCCAAAGAATCTGTGCCAAGGGCTCAAGATGTTAGTCTGAACGATACGATGATTGCCCTTGAGCGATTTGCAGAAGAAAAGCTCAACGGCGACGGCGTAGTTTCTCCGGAGGACGTGCAGTCGATAACGGGATCCGAAGCGCTGGCGCGAGCAGTAAAAGCGATGGTCGAGCTTGGATACGCACGGCCCGACATACGGGGTAAAACGGGGCTTGGCAAGGAAGAGTATGAGCGCTTTATTTCGGATGCCAAAGCCTGGCTCGAATGGAACGCTAAAGGAAATAACGCGGCCACAAAGCCGCTTCGAGATGCAACTGATGCGGCATGGAGCGCTTTTGTGGTTGTGAAGGACAAAATCGACGATTGGTTTCTGCGCTCGCGCCTTGCATTGCTCACAGGGAAGAGAGAGGAAGCACTTGGCGAGGAGGAGCGGCTCAAAGCGCTCTTCGCGGGGAAAATCGAGATAGGATCGCCTGAATTGCTGGCTTTGCCGATCGCTGCCCCAAAGACAAGCCTCACTCTCGATCTGGAATCAGCGGCACTCAATCCGGGCTGGGCAGGCGCTTTGGAGACATTTAGAAGGACTACAGCGGCTCTCTGGACAGAGAGCGCTTCGACTGGGGCAACAAGTACCAAACAGGGGACTGTGAGTGCGGCAGATTGGGAAGCGATCAAGGCTCGGTTGGCTCCCTATGGGGCGTGGCTCGCTGAGAAACCTGCAGGTGAAGTAGGAGCCTTGGGGAAGGATATGTTGACTGAAATCATAGGGACGCCGGAGCTCGCGACACTTCCTGCGCTTATTCAGGAAGATGCGTCCAAGGATACGCTGCGAGAGAGAATGCTCGATGTACAAAAGCTCGTGCTGCTGCGACGGGACTTGATGAGAATCTTACGCAACTTTGTAAACTTCTCGGACTTTTACCTCGACCGCAAGGGGATTTTTCAGTCAGGGCACCTATTCCTGGACGCACGCGAATGTGAACTTTGTATCGATGTAGAAAATCCGAGCGCGCATGCGTTGCTTGCTTCAATGTCGAATGTCTACTTGGTGTATTGCGATTGCACGCGCAAGGACGGGAGCAAAAAAACGATTGCGGCGGGGTTCACCGCTGGGGATGCGGATAACCTTTTTGTGGGACGAAACGGCGTCTTCTACGATAAGGATGGCCTTGACTGGGATGCGCGTATTACGCGGATCATAGCGCAGCCTATCTCGATCCGGCAGGCGTTCTTTTCTCCTTACAAGTTGCTGGCAAGGAGTATTGAGAACATAGTGCAGAGGCGGGCGGCGACTGCAGAGTCATCCACCCAGGCAAAATTGAATAGTCAAGCAGAAAGCGCGGTAGCGACTGTTGTGGGCGAGAAAAAGCCGGGTGGAGTATCCGCTGCGGCTTCGAGCGTGGCTACGCCAGCAGGTACGGCAATGAGTACTGGGCCATCGGGGATGTCGAAGCGGATGGATGTAGGGACTGTGGCCGCCATCGGCGTGGCCTTAGGCAGCATCGGCACTATGGTGACAAATCTGCTTGTGGGCTTTGTAGGCATGGGGGCTTGGCTGCCCATAGGGATTCTCGTGATTATTCTCTTGATTTCGGGACCATCGATGTTGCTTGCGTATCTCAAATTGAGGAAACGAAATCTTGGGCCAATTCTGGATGCGGAAGGTTGGGCGGTCAATGGCAGGCTCAAAATTAATGTGCCGTTTGGTGGTGCGCTCACGCATCTTGCAGCGTTGCCGCCAGGGGTAGAGCGGAAGATGACCGACCCCTTCGGAGAGAAAAAGCGTCCGTGGGGGCTGTATATTGCGCTCGCTGTGGTTGTCGTACTGGCGCTGCTGTGGGTTTTTGGCGCAGTAGACTGGATTTTGCCGATTGCAGCTCAATTTGGGACCGTTATTGGGCGCTAGGCATTGAGTCGTGGGCAATAGAGAGCGAATTTGGGGGTTAGGTCGGTTATATCCTGCCCTGGGACTCGTACCACGCGTAGGTTTCGGCGATGCCTTGCGCTGTGGTCCGGCGTGGATGGAAGCCGAGAATGGCTTCTGTGGTCTTTGTGTCCGCAATCCAATAGTGTTGGGGGCCTTCAAGCACCTTGTCCTTGGTGACAAGGTGCGGCTTGCGCATCTTTGTCTCGTGGCCTGTAGGCGGGGGAAGGCCTCAGCATCGTGAAGGGAACTGGCGCTGCCACTTCCCGCATCACACGTTCCATTTCGGCTTTACTTCGACCGTAGACGCTCATAGGCTGCAATTGAGCATCGGCGGCCTTGTCCAGACTAGGTTGTGGCGTTGCACCCACCGCCGCCTGTGAGTTAATTGCCATAATATGTTGTACGCCGCTTTTTCTGGCCGCAGCCGAAGTCGTGTAATCACTATGCACTCGTACATAGAATCGCCATCTTGATTCGTGACAATCACTATAGTCCCTATTGAGAGTCTTTTTGTACGGCGTAATATTTCGATCTCTAAAATTAAAGATCGTAGAGCCCTATTTCAATCGTTTTTTACGACTAATTCCTCATAGAAGCCCTCAATGGCCGCCATTGCGGCTCCAATTGCCGGAGCATCCTTAGCAAGGGAGGAGAGTCTTATCTCACAGATTCCTGTGTGGGCTAGAGCCCGGGCTGTAACACCTGCCCTAAGGGTCTCGAACATTGCAGGAGAAGCGCTTAGCACATTGGAGTTGACGACGAGGGTCGAAGGTGACATCGCGTTCATGATGCTTACAATTCCAGTGATAAGGTATCCGATGAAGTTCGAGAAGGCTTCTTGACTCCATGCTGGAGGAGATGCAGCCAGGGCTACTAGTTCCTCGGTGTCCGGTATATCTCCGCCACGCGCAATGCCCAGAGCTTGTCTCAACGCAAGTTCGGATCCGTAAAGATCCCAACAACCGGTGTTGCCACATGGACATTGAAGTCCATTGTGGACAATGGTCATGTGGCCTACTTCGCCAAACTGCCCGTTGTGTCCATAGTGGATCGCTCCGTTGATAAAAGCGCCTGATCCAATTCCCTCATCTATTAGCAGGCATACGAAATCGTCTGACTCAGGGGCGCATAGCTCGTGCTCCGCAATTGTAGCCAATGTCGCGTCGTTGCCTATATGCAAAATGCCGCCAAAGTGTTTTGAGAGATTCTCTCTGAATGGCACATTCTTCCACTCGAGCTTTGCGGAGAAAGCGACTCGCCCTGTGGAGCGATCGATTGCGCCAGGTACCGCAATACCCATTCCAAAGAGCCCGAATTTGGATTTGCGGTATCGCCTCTTTGCCTTTCGTATTATTGACAATATCGCTTCCAATACCGCTTCGGGTGAGTGCGCTTCTAAAGGAATGAATTCGCGATAATCCGTCCTGCCAGCCAAATCCATCGCCACAACGACCAGGCCTGCGGTTGAGATGGATATGCCCAAAGCATAGCCAGATTCGCCTGCAATTTCGAGCATAATAGGCTTTCGACCAAGTTCGGATTCGCCAGTACCGGTCTCTTTGACTATCCCAAGCTCGATGAGTTCTGCGATCTGAGATGAGACAGTAACCTTATGGAGTCCGCTCATTTTTGCAAGCGAAGCTCGAGAAGATGCCCCCCTTTTACGCAAGACATTGAGCAGAAGTGCGCGGTTAACTGCCTTGCTAAGAGTCTTGTCTCCAGTACGACCATCTAAGTACTGTGGAATACGTAATTCTTTCATCAGAATCTCGATAATGAATGTAGTATATCCTAATTAGTTTGATTAGTCAACAAACAAATTAGCACAGTCATGCTTGACTTAGAAGGTGTTTTAGGTGAAAATAGTGTTCGTGCGGCTTCAAAACAGCTGCATTTTCTATGCTCAACAGGGATACTCAATGGGGAGAAGCCAATGAATGATCATTATGGAGTAGGCAAAGACAGGCTCGTCCACTATATATGTCATCGAGCATCGCATCCAATCGAAATAGATGGAGATCTCTCAAAGCCCGCTTGGCGAGATGCCCCACGTTCGAGACGCTTTGTCGATCTAGTAACTGGCGAACCAGCTTTGCTCGATACTCGCATGGCAGCGCTCTGGGATGACAATGCTCTTTACGTCGGGTTTTGGATCGAGGAGCCGCAAGTACGAGCGAGCCTAACCAAACGGGACTCATTTATTTGGTTTGAGAACGATGTGGAAGTCTTCATCGCAGGAGAAGATTGCTATTACGAATTCGAAATAAATGCTCTCAATACGGTATATGAAGCTTTTTTCGTGTACCATGATGTGCTTAGACGCGGGAGCCGTTTCGATACGCCGGAATTCGATCTCTATTCACACGATGTTGATGTTCTGGGTGGTTTCCAGGACAGCAGCAGAAACGGCAAGCATCCACGGGGCAAACGCTGGGCTTTTATGGACTGGGATTTCCCTGGGCTGGAAACGGCGGTGAAAGTTTATGGGTCGATCAACGACTCGTCAGTTGTGGACCAAGGGTGGACTGTCGAGCTGGCCTTTCCTTGGGATGGTATGCGCAAGCTGTTCGCGAATAGGCAATTTCCTCCTAAGGATGGGGACACGCTGCGTTCTGCATTCTTCCGCTTCGAATCGATGGAGTACAACGGCAAGAAAACTCAGGATCCTATAGGTTGGGCGCTTAATGAGCATGGAGTCTACGATTCCCATATTCCCGAGTGTTTTTCATATCTAGATTTCAGCGAAGAATCGCCCAAAGCCACTCATAAAAACGATTGATAGGGAAAATAGCGACAATGGGAATTCTCCCCAAAATCAAGGAGGAAAAGAATGCGCATCATTGTAGGCGGAATGAATCACGAATCCAACACCCTTAACCCAATTATCACGGGGGAAGATGACTTTGTTGTATTTCGTGGTAAGGAAATACTTGAAAAGGGTATGCTACCGTACTATTCCTCGACCGGCATCATTGAGGCTCTTTCTGAAGCGAAATGTGAAATAGTGCCGACAGTGCTGGCGAGAGCAGTACCCAACGGTGTTGTATCCGATGAATTCTACTATAGTCTCAAATCGGAGATGCTCGAACGGATAAGATCCGCTGTCGCAGAAGGTCCCGTGGATGGAATATGCTTGGCTCTCCATGGCTCAATGAAGGTCAGGGGCCTTGGCTGCGCAGAAGAGGACATTCTGTCGGCAATTCGAGAAATCTTGCCGGAAGTCAGACTGACCGTAGCGCTCGATATGCATGCCACTATCACCGATAAGATGCTGGCTTGTGCCGATGGATTTGTAGGGTACAAGACAGCTCCCCATATCGATTGCCGTGAAACAGGAGCATTGGCAGCTTCGATGCTCCTTCGCTCTCTCAAGGAAAATCGGCCATTGACAACAAAAAGCCGCAGTGTTCCGATGCTCATTGCTGGAGAAAAGTCCGAATCAGCTGCTGAACCCATGAAAAGCCTCATCAATATGTGCATGGAAGCTGAAAAAGAGCCAGGAGTAATGGCTGCATCTCTTCTTCTTGGTTTCCCTTGGGCCGATGACGAGCATGAGATGGTCAATATACTCGTGACGACGTTGGACGACCCATGCACCGCTGACGCAATAGCCACGCGTATAGCCAAAGAGTTTTGGAGGCGTCGTGCTGACTTCAAATTCAGATGCGAGAATTACGATACCGAGGAGTCCTTAAAAGTTGCGTTTAAGGCAGCGATTGAAGACAAAATCAAGCCTGTCTTCATATCAGATTCAGGCGACAACCCGACAGCGGGCTCCACGGGCGACTCAACCGATATCCTTGAGCAAATTCTTGCAAACGAACAACTGCTCGACAGATTGCCAACTCCACTGTTGTATTCGGGCTTCTACGATGCGCGCGCCACTGCCGATTGTCTTGCTGCAGGAGAGGGTAGTTATATAGATATCGAAGTTGGCGGGACGTGGGACAAGATAAACGGAAAGAGAATTCCACTCAAGGTCAAGGTACTGAAGCTTGTCAATGACTATGGCCCATTCAATTCCGACCTCGCTCTGGTGCAACATCGAAACATGATAATTGTCTTGACTTCCAAGCACATCGGTTTCGGAGACGAGGACCTGTTGCCAGCTCTTGGAGTCGATCCTAAGGATTATTGCATCGTCGTCGTAAAGCTAGGATACCTAGAAGCCTGCTTTAGTGAGATAGCAGCCAAGGCAATTCTAGCTACATCAAAAGGATGCTCGAATGAAGTGTTGGAATCCATCCCCTTTACTCGTATCCACAGGCCAATATATCCAATCGATCCAGATACGACTTACGCACAAGGCTGAAAAAGAACATTATCTTACCAAATCGGAAATCGTAATATTTGAATTTCTGATCGTCTTTCAACATTGGGAAATTGGACCTAAAAAAATCACACGAGCTAATAAGGCTTAATCCTTATTCTAGAACCAATTAGAGCTTTGCCAGGCTTTGCAATAATATCACCAGCAAGCGGATTTCATAGTATTTTGCATTTATGGTTATCCCACATTCTGCCAGCCACTGACCTCGAATCCTTTACATCCCCATATAAGCTGCCCTAATCTCTGGCATTTCTAGAAGTTCGTGCGAGGGTCCATCATGCACAATCCGGCCTGTCTGGATTACATAGCCCCTATCGGCTATCTCCAAGGATTCTTGAACAAGTTGTTCGACTAGGAGGATAGTGATGCCCTGGTCTCGTATCTTAATGATGGTATCGAATACAGCTTCTACCAAGGAGGGCGCAAGGCCAAGTGATATTTCATCAAGTAGGAGGAGAGCTGGATCGGACATTAAGCCACGAGCGATTGCACACATCTGCTGTTCTCCGCCCGAAAGGGTCTCTGCAGTCTGATTCTGTCTTTCATCAAGAATAGGGAAAAGCTGAAATACTTCATGGAGGCGTTTTTGAATTATCGAGCGCTCTTTTGTAGTATATGCGCCTAGCTCCAGGTTCTGTCTTACAGTGAGCTTACCAAAGAGCCTACGGCCTTCTGGAATATAGGAGATGCCATTTCTTACCAGGGCATAGGCTTCGGTTCTGCTTATGTCTTTTCCCATGAAGCGGATGCTGCCAGAAACTGGATGCAAGAGACCAGCGATTGTCCTGAGAGTTGTGGTTTTTCCTGCACCATTCGAGCCTACCATTGCAACGATTTCTCCTTTGCATACTCTTAATGAAACCCCATGTAGCACCGGTACATTGTCATACTCGCAATGTATATCTTTAACTTCTAGGATGATTTCGCTCATGGGGTGTCTCCTTTTTTATCCCCAGCGTCTGTGAGCATGATTTGATTTTGCATATTCATTTTCTTGACGAATTTTTCGCCCAAATAGGCGGTGATCACTTCTTGATTGTGCACTATCGATTGAGGTTGTCCTTCCGCTATTTTTTCGCCATGGCTTAGGACAACAATAGTATTCGCAAGAGGCATAATTGCTTCCATGATGTGCTCCACCATCAGGATTGTTATGCCCTTGTCTCGAAGTCTTCTTATCATTTCGAGCATCTCGTGGATTTCGGTACTTGTAAGTCCAGAAATACTTTCATCGAGCAAAAGAAGAGAGGGCTCTGTTGCGAGGGCACGAGCAATCTCTAGTCTCTTCTTGCTGCCTATGGGAAGCTCTCCGGCTGGTTTATCGCTAAAATCTTCAAGAAAGCAGAGAGAAAGGCAATACTGGGCGATTTTGCGTGCTTCGGAAGCTCCCGAATGATGCAAAAACGCACCTACCATGATGTTATCCAGGACGCTCATTTCCTTGAGAGGCTTTACGACCTGAAAGGTTCTCGCAATACCTAGTTTTGTGATTGCATGTGGAGGAAGGCCGGAGATTCGGTTTCCTTTGAAGAAGATTTCGCCTTTGGATGGCTTGTAGTAACCTGCGATGCAATTGAAGAGTGTTGTTTTTCCTGCTCCGTTTGGCCCTATAAGCCCGCAGATAGTGCCAGTTTCGACATTAAAGCTTACGTCTCGATCAGCCACGAGTTCGCCAAATTTCATAGTCACGTTGCGGATCTCGAGAAGGGCACTCATTGTTTGCCTCCTAGGTGTCCTTTAGGACGATTGTTCTGCACAGAATTGGTATTGCTCCGCTTGACTAAGGCACGGCTTGGCTTTCTGAGATTTTCAAGAATTCCCATTAGCCCTCGAGGTTGGAATTCCATCATGAGTATTATGATGATTCCAAAAATGATAAGATCGATACCCGGCCCAAGCCTGGCAAGATATGCTCGGGTGTATTCCTGCAAAGGAATCAGTATGGCAGCGCCGAGTAATGGTCCCCACAAGGTGCCGATGCCTCCAAGAATCGTTATCAGCACAAACTTCATGGACATATCGAGGGAGAGCACCATTGAAGGATCTACTCTGTAATTATATTGAGCAAAGAATGCGCCGCAGAAAGCCGCCATAGCTGCAGAGAGAGCCATCGCTAAAAGTTTATAGCGCCGAGAATTGACTCCTAAGGATTCTGCTGTCTCCTGGCCTTCTCGAATCGCTTTGAGATAATATCCGAATTTTGCATGCTCCATGGTTCGAACGATACTGAAGATAAGCGCAAAGAGAATAAGGGCACCGTAATAGTACCCCACTTTTGTTCTTGACCAGGTAAAATTTCGCCATCCATCTTTGAGAATAGGGTAATCCAGGCCGATTGCGCCCCCTACAGTATCCCAGATCATAAATAGACGATTGAAAACTTCCACGATCGCAAATGTGGCAATCGCAAAATAGTGCCCTTTTAATCTGAAAGTTGGATAACCGATTATGAGCGCGACAACACACGCAATGAGCGCGCCCACAATCATCCCAGGATAAGGAGTGATCTTTAGAGTTGTTACAGCATAAGCTGCGCCGTATGCGCCTATTCCAAAGAAAACCGAATGCCCAAAGGATATCTGTCCGGCATATCCCCCAATTATGTTCCATGCTTGAGCCATGGAAGCATTTAGCAAAATCATTACCAGGACATGAGATAAGAAATTTCCCTTTATTATCCCAATTATGGGCAGAAGGGCAAGGGCAAGAACAAGAGCTAGCCATGGAATGAACCTAGGCTTTTTTTGCCGACAATCTTGATATTCGCTCTTTTGCATAGCTCACCATCCCTTTATGCCCTTTGGTCGAATCAGAATGACTACCAAATAGACACCGAACACCGCAATATATTTAAAAACAGGTGCGATATAGAAACCGGCAAAAGATTCTATAAGCCCCACAAGAATGGCTGCTACCAAAGCACCGGGAATACTCCCAAAGCCACCGAGAGCCACAACGATAAATGCGATGAGTCCAAAGAGCGTCCCAACATCCGGATGAGTGGCAAGATAGGATGGCAGGAGCCCTCCCGCAATTCCAACACACGCTCCTCCAAGGCCAAATACAAGGACGAATATGTGCTCGGTATTGATCCCCATAAGCTGTGCTGCTTCCGGATCCATAGCGGTAGCCTGGACCGCCCAGCCGAATCTAGTCTTAGTTAGCATCCAGTAAAGAATTCCTAGTATCACCAAGGAAAAAATCGCGGTAACCAAATTGGGGACTGGAATGATTACGGAACCGAGAGATATCACCTTTCCTTCCATAAATGTTCCGGAGAGAATACGGAAATTCGGCGTAAATCGATTCATAGCAATATTTTTGAGTACCATTGACAGGCCAAAGCTCGCCAATAGCGGAGCCATTGCCATCTTTAGTGTTCGTTTTATCACAAGCTTGTAGGTCAACACTCCAAGAATGAAAAGAAAGGCCCCTGATGCGACCCATGAGATTAGGGGATCCATTTTGAAGAGAAACCCCAGAAAAAACGAGACGTACATTCCAACCATGAGAAACTCACCATGTGCAAAATTGATGACATCCAGTACGCCCCAGATCAAGGAAAGTCCTGATGAAATAAGGGCATAGAGAAGACCGCTCCATAACCCATCCAGCAATATCTGAAAAAAAAGGCTCATTCTACCTCCTCAGGAACATGCTGCATTTTAAAAAGGAGACTCATTTTGAATGCTCTGGCATATTTCGGAAAAGCCTTTTGCATGATAAAAGAGCGGCTCTGCAGGTGCAAAGCCGCTCTTTTGGTTATATCCCTGTTATTCTATACTCCTTCTATAATTATCGGAATACTGCACAATCATCATATCATTCTCGATTAGAAGCAAGCTTGGACGATAATTCAGAATGATTACCAAGCCGGCATTGGGTAAATGGGATCGCCATCTTTATATTCATATGGATAGACAGTAACATAGCTGCCATTTTGGATCTGCGAAATAACGCTCTGGGCTTTGATATTCTGGCCGCCAGGAGATTCGAATTGTACTTTTCCACCCATCGAGAGAGGCGAATCGAAGGTTGTCGTACGGAGTACTTGTACGACTTTTTCGGTATCCACAGCGCCTGCTTTCTCGATTGCCAGCGCGAGAACATACATCGCTACTGCTTCCTGGATCGAATTGGAATCGAAGGGGACATTTGATTTCTTCTTATAGATCTCCTCGACTGGCGCGACGGCTTTCATGAAGCGCAATCCGAACTCGGGCGTGTATCCTGCAGAACCCATAAAGTACCATCCATCCTTGCCAAGCTGCTGCATGATATTTGGATCCTGGTAGCCGGAGCAATAATTGATGGCAATTTTAGGTTTCCAGTTGATCTGTTTCATGGTTCTGACCATAAGTGAATAATCGGCGCCAAGGACAGCACCGAAAAGAGCATCTGCGTTTGCGGCCTTTAATTTTTGAATCTCAGAATTCAAGTTCGTTGCACCTGGTGAAAATGGAACGTCGCCGATAATCTTGATTCCTGCCTTGGCACAAGCAGCCTTTGCTTCATCGGCAGCATGCTTGCCGAACTCGGTATTCTCATAGATCACCGAGGCTGTCTTTATGTTTGCGTTTCGCGATTTGTTTAGCTCCTGGAACCACTCTACGAACTCATAGCTTTCGATTCGGTCTGTCGGCGCCAGTCTGAAGAAGTAATTATAGCCACGCTCTGTAAGTTCAGCGGAACTTGAGGAACCACACATGAATATCTTTTGAAGCCGTTCGGCCACGGCGCTGGCGGGCTTCGAGGCGGAGCTATTGTAGCAACCAATTATCGCAAAGACCTTCTCCTGTTCGTAGAGACGTTCTGCTTCCGATTTGGCAACATCGGGCTTTCCTTGATGGTCTGCTTTGACGAGCACAATCTTATATCCGTCCAGCAGTCCTGCTTTTTTGGCGATAGGCAAGTCGAGATTCGGATAATTCCCATTGATGATATCGACGACAGTCTCTACCGCCGCCGTACAACGTTGTCCTGCTGTGGCGACTGATCCTGTCATCGGGAACAGGGTTCCAATTTTGATGATTTTCTCCTGTGCT
>Ga0209506_1003487_pt1 | contig 12606 bp, 9 predicted proteins | sample AD_JPNHG2_MetaG_FD_184409 | JGI IMG/M metagenome (GOLD analysis project Ga0209506, IMG submission 184409) | Active sludge microbial communities of municipal wastewater-treating anaerobic digesters from Japan - AD_JPNHG2_MetaG (SPAdes) (version 2) | ecosystem: Engineered > Bioreactor > Anaerobic >...
ACAAAAACGGCCTGCTGTGGAAGCAGCAAACGCCCTTTTGTCTATTACCATGCCGGGAAAAAATCAAGGGCTTTTTTGCGGTCATCGAGACGGCCGTCCCCATCTGTAAGTTTTGAATAAAACATGGAATATCCGCATCATGAATTCAATAAAATCTCGTTGACAATACCCCGCAAATATTCCATATTGTCGTCGCTTGAGCGGTTCGGTGACGCCCGGAGCGATCTGCAGCAGCCCTGTCCGGTTAAAAAACCGAAGCGATGACCAAACAATAATAACGAAGGAGGGTGAATATGTCGAGAAAGAGACTATTTTTCGTTGTCACGTCCGTAGCCCTGATTCTGGCGTTTGTATGTGCCGGCACCTGCTTCGCGCAGCAGCCCCAGAAAAAGTTCTTCGTCATCTCGACGGGCGGCACCGGCGGCACCTACTATCCTCTCGGAGGGATCCTGGCACAGGCCCTGACCGAGAAGGTTCCCGAGGTCGTCACGACAGCCCAGGCGGGTCAGGCATCGGTTGCCAACTGCAACCTGATCCGCGACAAGCAGATCGAGTCGGCTTTCGTCCAGAGCAACGTGGCCTTCAATGCCTACAAGGGGCTCGAGCAGTTCAAGGACAAGCCGGCCGCGAACATCAGGCACATCGCCTCCCTCTACCCGGAGACGATCCAGATCGTCGCCCGGGCCGACTCGGGCATCAAGACCGTGAAGGACATCAAGGGCAAGCGCCTTGTCCCGGGCGACCGCGGCAGCGGAACCGAAGTGGACACTCTTAACGTGCTCGGGGCCTACGGTTATACTTACAAGGACTTCACCGGTGTGGACTGGCTGTCCTTCTCCGGCGCCGCCCAACGCCTCCAGGACAAGCAGGCCGACGTGACCTTCACGACGGCCGGCTGGCCCACGGCGGCTATCCAGGAACTGGCCATCTCGACGAAAGTCATGCTCGTGCCCATCGACGAGGCCAAGATCAAGGACCTCACCAAGAAATACCCCTTCTACAGCAGGATCGTGATCCCCAAGGGTACCTACAAGGACCAGGCAAAGGATGTGGCCACCATCACCACGATGGCCCAGTGGGTTTGCGGTGCCGAGGTCCCCGATGATGTGGTCTACAAGTTGACGAAGGCCCTCTGGGAGACCGGGGCCGCGAAGATGGCTCAGGCCCACGCCCAGGGAAAGAATGTGCAGATCAAGACGGCTCTCGCCGGCCTGGCCGTCCCGCTTCACCCCGGCGCCGAGAAGTACTATAAGGAAGTGGGCATGATCAAGGTACCCGTGAAGAAAGCCGCCCCAAAGAAGAAATAACCAGACCAGTTTCCGAACGGGAGGTAAACCGGGTACTCCCTCGGGGGTGCCCGGTTTTTTTATATGAAAAAACGCTATGGCCTTCTGATTCTTGCGGGTTTCCTTGCCGCGGCCGCCGGTTTTATCCCCCTCTGCGCCCTCGAGGTCCGCGAATCCGGTGAAACCGGCCGGGTGGTGTTCCTGAAACGGGTTGCTCCCGGCGACACCTTTACGCTTTCCTTTATCCATTCCGTTGAGAAATCGGAGGTGACGGACTATTTCCGCATTGACGACAACAACCGGATTATTCTATATCAGACCGATTTCAGTTCCCTGAACACGGGGCTTCCCGCCGTGGCCTCGGGGGAGGAAGTCTTCCGTCGGACCGACAGGGGCTTTCGACTCTCGAACATCAACAGAGCCTTTCCGGAGATCCTGCTCCGGGTTCATGAGGACTACGGCGGTACGCTGTCGGCGGGGGGGCGGGTCGTTTCCCTCCCGGCGCTTGCGGGAAACGGTCTTCTCCGGATCTCGACCCGGCGGGTTTTCGCGTGGGAACTGCTGCCCTGGGCTTTGCGTGTGTAGCTTGAATCCGAATGCGGGTTTCTGACATGGCCGAAACGAAGGAAGTTTTTTCATCCCCCGAACTCAAGGACGACGTGGAGCAGATCGCCAAGTACGACCCGGAGATGCGGTTCCGTCGTCTCACGGGGGTCACGGCACAGCTGGTCTTTGCCATGACGATCGTCCTGTCGATCTTTCACATCTACACGGCGGGCTTCGGCGTCCTCCAGGAGTGGCGTCACCGTGCGTTCCACCTCGCCTTCGTTCTTCCCCTCGTTTTCTTCGTCTACGCGATGAAGAAAGAGGTTCACCGGAAGGGAGGCAAGCACCTCGTCTACGATGTCCTGTACGCCGGTGTTGCGGCGATGCTCAACACGGCCGTCTTTCGTGAAATCCTGGCGCTTTCCTTCCCGGCCTCGACGACCCTCGCTGTTGCCACCTTCGCCCTCGTGCTCTACTTCAAGCAGCGCGAGAACCTGCCGAATCGCCTGGCACCCATTGTCGATTTTCCCATCTACACGGCCATGATCGGGTTTGTCGTCTACGGGGTGCGGCTCGGCTGGATGCACCTCAATATCCACTCCTGGTTCGAGGATCTCAACCCGTCTCTCATCTTCTGGGGGATCTTCCTGCTGGGGATTTTCATTGCCATTCTGTTTCTTTTCTTCCTCCAGTGGGCCCGGGCCCTCTACTCCCTGTTGAAAAGCCGGACCGTCGACTACAAACAGGACAACCTCCCCTATTTCGACCTTTTTTTCGCCCTCATGTCCTGCATGATCTCCGTTTATGTCTTTCTCGAATTCAACAATATCGGCATACGGGCCGGGAGCCCCGACTACGGGGAGCTGGTCGTGGGGAGTTTCTCTTTTCTGCTCATCCTGGAAGGGGCCAGGCGAAGCATCGGCGCGCCGCTTCCGATCATCGCCATGCTGGTGCTGATCAACTGTTATCTGGGCCCTTACTTCCTCGACATCCCCGGGCTGGATATCTTCGCCCACCGCGGTTATTCCATCTCGCGCATCGTCGACTACATGTATCTCGGCACCGAGGGCATCTTCGGTATCCCGCTGGGGGTCGTGGCCACCTTCGTGTTCCACTTCGTCCTCTTCGGCCTCTTCATCGCCCGGACAGGGCTGGCCCAGCTCTTCATGGACATCGCCATGGCGCTGGCCGGCTGGTCTTCGGGAGGCCCTGCCAAGGTGGCCGTCATTGCCAGCGGCTTCATGGGTTCCATCAGCGGCTCCTCCGTGGCCAATGCCGTGACCGTCGGGTCCTTCACGATCCCTCTCATGAAACGGGTGGGCTACAAGCCGACCTTTGCCGCCGGCGTCGAGGCGGCAGCCGGGACGGGGGGGCAGATCATGCCGCCGGTCATGGGCGCGGCGGCCTTCATCATGGCCGAGTTTCTGGGGATCCAGTATGTGAAAATCGCCCTCTGCGCCGTGCTACCCGCTCTGGTGCACTTTTTCGCCGTCGGCTGGATGGTCCACCTCGAGGCCAAGAAGACAGGCCTCCTGGGCCTGCCGCGGGACATGCTCCCGAACGTCCGGCTCGTGCTCAAGGAACGCTGGCTCCTCGTGGGTCCCCTTGTCATCATCGTGTACCTTCTCGTCACCGGATCAAGCCCCTTCCTGGCGGCCTTCTGGGGCATCATCTTTGCCACCGCCACGGGGCAGGTTCACGACCGCACCAAGCCCTTTCTGCTGCCGCTGTTTCTCTGCGTGCCGCCGGTGCTGGGCGGGATGAACCCCTTCACGGATATCGAACTGACCGTCGGATGGGTCGGTTTCACCGCCATTGCGCTCTTCTATTTCTGGCGAACGGCGGAGCTTCTTTCGACAGGCATTGCGGCAGGCATCTCGGCATTCCTCACGGCCCTTCTCTTCTTCGGGATGGAACCGTCGCTTGCCGCCTTCTGGACCGACATGCTCATCATCGGCGCGGGGATTTTCTACAAAGAAAGCAAGATGCGGTTCAAGGACATCCTCTCGAGTCTCGAGGAGGGGACGAAAAACGCCATCGCCATCGGCGCGGCCTGCGCCTGCGTCGGGTTCATCGTCGGCGCCACGACCCTCACCGGCATCGGCCTCAAGTTTGCCACGGCCGTCATCGCCGTGGCTCACGGAATCGCCGATATCATCAACCCGCTGCTGTTCGGGTTGACGGCTGTGAACGACGTCACCCTGTTCTTCACCCTGGTCAACACAGCCATCGCGTGCTTCATCCTCGGCATGGGTATCCCGACGACGGCACAGTACATCATCGCCGCGATGATCGCCGCACCCGCACTCCTCCAATGGGGCATCCACCCGCTGCTTTCGCACATGTTCGTCTTTTTCTATGCGATTCTCGCGGACGTGACACCGCCCGTGGCGCTCGCGGCCTATGCGGCGGCGGGGATCGCCGGAAGCGACCCCTTCAGGACAGGGTTCCGCGCCTTCAGTTTGTCGAGCGCAAAGGCCTGTGTGCCTTTCGCCTTCATCTATGCTCCGGCGGTGCTCCTGATGCCCTGGCTCGTGGACCCGGCGATAGACTTTGACTGGCTGTGGTTTGCCCAGTGCGCTGCGACGCTTTTACTGGGCGTGTCGGCCCTCGGAGCCACCGTGGTGGGCTACATCGGCGGCGGGCCGCTGCACTGGTTGCCGAGGATATTCATGGGCCTTTCCGCCCTCCTGCTCATTATACCGGGGACGGAGACGGACATCATGGGCGCCGTACTCTATGTGGCACTCGTCGTCTGGCAGGTTCTGAAATACCGGAAGACAAAGGCGAAGACGGCCGTAAACGACGCGCCGACCTGATGACACCCGTCACCTCGGATCTCAGGCCCGGCGCCTCATCCATTTCACGGGAAAGGTTTCCATGACAAAGAAAAGAATCCGGGTCATACAGTACGGCCTCGGCCCCATCGGGATCGAGACGGCCAAGCTCGTTCTCAGGAAATCCGGCATGGCGATCGTCGGGGCCGTGGACATCTCGAAGGACATTGCGGGGAAGGATCTCGGCGATGTTCTCGGCCTCGAGAAACGAATGGGGATTTCGGTAACGGACAACGCCGGGCTCCTCTTCTCCGGAACAAAGGCGGATGTCGTCCTTCATACGGCGGGTTCCCGGATCCCGAAGATCTACGAACAGTTCGAGGAGATCATCGGCGCCGGTCTCAACCTCATATCCTCTTCGGAAGAGCTTCTTTTCCCTCTGAGGGAAAACGCCGCCCTTGCAGAAAAGATCGACAGGCTGGCACGGGAGAAAGGTGTTACCGTTCTCGGGACCGGTGTCAACCCGGGATTTGTGATGGATGCCCTTCCCCTGTTTCTTTCCGCCGTCTGCCAGGATGTGAAGAAGATCCACGTGGAGAGGGTCGTCGACGCGGGAACGCGCCGTCTTCCTCTTCAGAAAAAAGTCGGCGCGGGGATGACGACGAAGACGTTCCACGAGAAGATCGGAAAAAAGGAACTGGGGCACGTGGGACTTCTCGAGTCGCTCACCCTTGTGGCCCGGAAGCTGGGCATGGACCTTGATGACGTCATGGAGACGATCGACCCCGTCGTTGCCGCAAAGGCCGTCCAGACGCAGTATTTTTCCCTGAAACCCGGGGACGTGGCGGGCATCAAGCACATCGCCAAGGGGGTCAGGAACGGGGAGACGATCATCACGCTGGACCTCCGGATGTACATCGGCGCCGAGGATCCTCACGATTCCGTTCACATCATCGGCACACCGGAGATCAGGCTCCGGATCGAAGGGGGTGTCGCCGGCGACAAGGCAACGGCGGCCGTCCTCGTCAACTCCATCGAGACCGTCATGGGAGCGAAGCCGGGGCTGACGACGGTCAGTGACATCCCGGCCGCGCATTTCGTCAAATGAGGCAAAGGGCTCGAGGCCCGCGGCGTAAGGCAATAAAGACGAAGAAGCCCCGGGACCATCCCGGGGCTTCTTGTTTCCTTCGTCCTTTCTTTACCCTGTGCCTGAAGCCCTCCGACCTGAGCCGTTTTTCATTTAAAGAGCTTCTCGAAGAATTCGCGTTTTTCTCTCGGGTAGGAGATCGTCCCCTCATGGTCGACGATGAGCCGCCCCTCGAGGTGGTCCAGTTCGTGCTGAACAATCCTTGCCAGAAAACCGGTGTAGCGTTTGTTCACCTTGCGCCCGTCCTGGTCATAGGCCCTCACCTTGATTTCCGTGGCCCTGCTCACCTCGACGCTGATGTCGGGGCAGGAGAGGCAACCCTCGTTCATCTTCTCGATGTCGCCCCGCATCTGCGTAATGCGCGGATTGACGAGTACGTCGAAATCGTCCTTGTTTTTCGGGGCTCCTTTGACGTCGAAATTCTTGTTCTTGAAAATCACGATCTTCTTGCTGATCCCGATCTGCGGTGCCGCCAGCCCCAGGGCATCATCCCTCTTCATGAACGCGTCGATCATAGTCGCAACATCTTTCTTGGCCTGCGCGTCGAAGGGAACGGGTAACTCTGCGGCGCGCCGCCTCAGCAGGCGGGCCTCTTCCTCGACGGTTTCCCCGTCTCTCCAGAGCGCCCAGGTCTTGCGTGTCGTCATGGCTTCATCCCCGATCGTGAAAAAGTTCGTTGCACCAGGGGCATTCCTATAGCACGATCGCCGGGTTCTTTCAAGGACGGCCGGGCGGACAATTCGGAGCTTGATCATTTCATCTTTCTCTGTTAACTTGCCGTTTCCATGGCCGTTTCTTCTGCACGGAGGTTTTAGTTGATTGACCGATTCCTAGGTGAACGGGCCCGCAGGGCCTTTTCCCGGGCGGTGACCTTCGAAGAAGGGGTTCATCCCGAACTGCCCGCCGGAGGCACCCGCAGGGACCGCCTCCTGTATCTGCACATCCCCTTCTGCGAGAAACTCTGCCCCTACTGCTCTTTCAACCGTGTCGTGTTCGAAGAGCCGCTGGCCCACAGATATTTCCGTGCCCTCAGAAAGGAGATCGAACTCTACCGTGCACGGGGTTACGATTTCGCCGGCGTCTATGTCGGGGGAGGGACGCCCACGATCCAGGTCGGTGAACTGCAGGAGACGCTCCTTCTGGCCCGGGCGAATTTCGGCATCCGGGAGATCTCCGTCGAGACCAACCCCAACCACCTGACGGAGAGGAATCTCCGGGCGCTGAAGGAAGCCGGTGTGGACCGGCTTTCGGTGGGGGTGCAGAGCTTCGACGACGGTCTCCTCCGGGCCATGGAACGCTACGAAAAGTACGGAAACGGTCTCGAGATCGCGGGACGGCTCAGAGGCGCCCTCGGAGCGTTCAGCACGCTGAACGCCGATATGATTTTCAACTTCGCGAACCAGACACCGGAAACCCTGGCCCGGGATCTCGACACACTGGTTGATATCGGCATCGATCAGGTCACCTACTATCCGCTCATGGTGTCTGATTCCACCCGGGACCGGGTCCACAGGACCCTCGGGCCGGTGAACATGACAAGGGAAAGAAGTTTTTACCGGCAGATCACGGACCGGCTCGTGCCGCCCTACCGGTTTTCCTCCGTCTGGTGTTTTTCCCGGAAGCCGGCCATGATCGACGAGTATGTCGTCGGTTACGACGAATACGCCGGCCTTGGAAGCGGCTCCATCGGCTACATGGACGGAATCTGCTACGCCAACACCTTTTCCATCGAGGATTACATCCGCCGGCTCGATGCGGGCGAGATCCCCCTCATGGCCGCGCGCCGCTTCGGCACCCGGGAGCAGGTTCAGTACGATTTCCTGATGCGGCTCTTCGGGACGGAGTTGAAGATGGGAGACCTGAGGAAAAAATACGGGAATGCCCTCGGGCGGCACCTGTGGCCCATGGTCCTGTCCTTCCGGCTGGCCGGGGCCGTTCGCTGTTCGGGGGGACTTCTTTCCCTGACCCCCCGTGGAAGGTATTTCTGGGTCGTCATGATGCGGGAGTTTTTCATCGCCGTGAATAATTTTCGTGACTTCTGCCGGGGGTATGATATTTGAGAACGGCGACGGACTTTCGCGGCAGGGACGTTTTGTCCGGGATAAGAAAAAGGTGAAAACATGGAGGCGGACGACCGGCGAAAAGATCTCCTGAGGCAGCTGCCGAAGATCGACGAAGTTATTCTCCTCCTGGAGAGGACGACGGCCTACAAGCGCGCGCCGAGGGAGATCGTGGTGAGGATCTGCCGCTCCACCGTCGCCGAATTGCGGGAGACGATCCTCGAGGGCAGGGACACCGGCGGGGGGTTCATGCCCCCCACCGCTGAGCAGGTTGCATCGTCGGTGGCCCGGAAGGTCGAAAACCTCCACCGGCCCGGTCTCCGCCGGGTCGTCAATGCGACGGGGATCGTGCTTCACACCAACCTGGGTCGCGCGCCGCTTTGCGAGGAAGCCCTGAATCACGTCATCGACGTCAGCCGGGGCTACTCAAACCTGGAGTATGACCTCGAGAAGGGCCGTCGGGGGCTTCGTTACGACCACGTCTCGAAAATCCTCTGCGACCTGACCGGCGCCGAGGATGCCCTCGTTGTCAACAACAATGCGGCGGCGGTGCTCCTCGTTCTCAACACCCTGGCGGCGGGGAAGGAGGCCGTTGTCTCGAGGGGGGAACTCATTGAGATCGGGGGTGAATTCCGGATTCCCGATGTCATGGAGAAAAGCGGCGCCGTGCTCCGGGAAGTGGGGACCACGAACCGGACGCACCTTTCGGATTACGAAAAGGCCATCGGGGAAAAGACGGGACTGCTGCTCAAGGTGCACACGAGCAACTTCCTGATCCTGGGTTTCACGGGAGAGGTTCAGCTTCCGGACCTGGTGACCCTCGGGCGGAAGCGGGGTGTCCCCGTGATGAGTGATCTGGGAAGCGGCTGCCTCATCGAAACGGAGCCCTTCGGTCTGAAAAAGGAGCCGACGGTCCAGGAGACCCTGAAGACGGGCGTCGATGTCGTGACCTTCAGCGGCGACAAGCTTCTGGGAGGGCCCCAGGCGGGGATCATCCTCGGGCGGCGCAAGACGCTGGACCCCGTCAAGAGAAACCCCTTGAACCGGGCGCTGCGGATCGACAAGATGACGCTTGCAGCCCTCGAGGCCACGATGCGGCTTTACCTCAACGAGGCGGAGGCCCTGAGGAAGATCCGGGGACTGCGTGTCCTGACGGAGCCCGTCGAGGTCGTTGAAGGCCGGGCCAAGAGATTCATCCGGCGGTTGAAGAAGGCGGGTCTCGAGGGTCTGACGCTCTCGCTCAAAAAGGGAAGTTCCATGGCCGGCGGGGGCTCCCTGCCGACGCAGGAGATCCCGTCGGTCCTCCTGAGCCTCCGCTCCTCGAAACTTTCCGCGAATGCCGTGGGGGAGCGCCTGCGCCGGTTCGATCCGCCCGTCATCGCCCGGATCGCCGATGACGAGGTCCTTTTCGACCTGAGGACCGTCGAAGCCGAGGAACTGGACATCATCCGGCGCGCTCTGGAGGGGCTCGCCCGGCCGTGAGATCGCAGCGGCTGACAAGAGGGCTTGTTGAACACCGGGGAAGGGGAGACATTTGAATTTCTCGTGACCGCGACGGAGGCCGGGACGAGGCTGGATGTTTTTCTCGCCGCCCGTATCCCGTCGCTCACCCGTTCCCGGATCCAGAAGCTGATCGATCGGGGCCTGGTGCAGGTCAGGGGCCGGAAAGCGAAGGCCGGCCGTAAGCTTACGGCCGGCGAGGCCGTCCGTCTCGTCCATCCCCCGCCCGTCGAAGAAAGGCTTGTCGCCGAAGACCTCCCTCTCGGGATCCTCTATGAGGATCAGGACATTGCTGTTGTGGTGAAGCCGGCCGGCATGGTCGTCCATCCCGCGGCCGGCAACGTCCGGGGTACCCTCGTCAACGCCCTTCTGCACCGTCTGCGGAATCTGTCCGGGATCGGAGGTGTCCTTCGCCCCGGGATTGTTCACCGGCTCGACAAGGGGACGTCGGGGATCATGGTGGTCGCCAAAAACGACGCCGCCCACAAAGGACTGACGGATCAGTTCAGGAAGCGGGAGGTCCGGAAAGTATACAGCGCCCTCGTCTACGGCGACATGCGGGGGGACGAGGGCGTCGTCGATCTTGCCGTGGGAAGGCACCCCAGAGACCGGAAACGGATGTCCGCGAAAAGCCCGAGGGGACGGGAAGCTCTGACGAGGTGGCGGGTCGCCGAACGCTTCGGGGCGGTGACACTCCTCGAGGTGGAAATCAAGACGGGGAGAACCCATCAGATCCGGGTCCATCTGAACACCATCGGACATCCCGTGGTCGGGGACAGAACCTACGGAAACCCGCGCCGGCTTGCATCCGTTACGGACAGGGACCTGAGGACGAAACTGGCCGGCATGAAGCGACAGGCCCTTCATGCGGGCAAACTCGGTTTTCATCACCCCCTGAGCCGATCCTGTATGGAGTTCGCCTCACCCCTGCCGGAGGACATGGAAACGCTCATTCGATATCTACGCGAAGGGAAAACGGCCTGAAGCGCATGTTCGGATTTTCACGGAGAGGACCGATTCAATACCTGGAGTCCGATGCCCTCGGGGGTATCGATTTCATCGCCCACGCTTTCGTCACGAGGTGGGGAGGAGTCAGCCGGGGGGCGTTTGAAAATCTCAATTTCAGCTTTCGGGAAGGCGATCCGGCGGATCGGGTCGAGAGAAACTGGGAGGTTCTCGCAACGGCCTTCGAGGTCCCCCGCCGGCAGTTTTTCGTCGTCAACCAGGTTCACGGGGACCGGATCCTCCTGATCGACGAGGAGCATCCAAAACCGAGCGATAACCGGCTGTTGCCGTATGACGCCATCCTGACGGACCGGCCGGGCCTTGCGATTGGCATAAAGACTGCAGATTGCGTGCCGATATTGGTGTTGGATCCGGTCCGGCGGGTCATCGGTGCGATCCACGCCGGCTGGAAAGGAACATCCCTCGGAATAGCCGCCAAGGCGGTGGAGGCGCTCGCCGACCGTTACCACTCGCAACCCCCTGACCTGATCGTTGCCGTCGGTCCCGCGATCGGCCCCTGCTGTTACCAGGTGGATGAAAGGGTTTATGAATCCATGGGGGATGAACCCGGCCGGGATTCCCTCTTCCGTCCCTGCCGGGAAGAGGGAAAGTGGATGTTCGACCTCGCCCTCGCAAACCGGATGCAGCTGGAAAGAGGGGGGGTCCTTTCCGGGAACATCTACCCATCGGGTTTCTGCACCGCCTGCCGGCGGGATTTCTTCTTTTCGCACCGGCGCGAGAAGGGTGTGACCGGCCGGCACCTGAACTTCATCATGCTTCGCTGAAAGGCGGAGAGGGCCGGAAGAAAAAGCGCTTGACAGGGTTATGGCTATGGGATATATCGCAGCCATCTCAAAAAGGCTTATGAGTGCCCTTCCATTTGAGTAACCCTTAGAAGAACCCATTAGAAGTCAGCTTTGCATACCATCACAGTCATCACCGGAAACTCATTTTTCATAGGTAGAATCTCGCATTGCATATAGCCATCGCGGAAGCGGGATGATCAAGGCGTCACCCCTTCTCCGTCACCCTGCACGGTTCATTCCCATGAAGCCTTCATAAAGCAACGAGGAACCCGATTATGAATATTATCGAGATCAAGAAAAAATCCATCGGCGACCTGACCGTCCTGGCCAAGGAACTCAACGTGCCCGGTTACAGCGGCATGCGGAGGCAGGATCTCATCTTCGCCATTCTGCAGACCCAGGCCGACAAGAACGGGGCCCTCTACGGCGAGGGCGTCCTCGAGACCCTGCCCGACGGGTTCGGCTTCCTGCGGGCGGTGGATTACAATTACCTGCCCGGCCCCGACGACATTTATGTCTCGCCGTCCCAGATCAGGCGATTCAACCTGAGAACGGGCGACACCGTCTCCGGCGAGGTGAGACCCCCGAAGGAAGGGGAAAAATATTTCGCCCTTCTCAAGGTCGACACGGTCAATTTCGAGACCCCGGAATACGCCAAGGACAAAATCCTTTTCGATAATCTCACCCCTCTCTACCCCGAAGAAAAACTGAAGCTGGAAAGCGACCCCGAGAACTTCTCCACCCGGATCATGGACCTCTTCACCCCCATCGGCAAGGGGCAGAGGGCGCTCATCGTCTCCCCGCCGAGAGCCGGAAAGACCATCCTTCTCAAGGACATCGCTCACAGCATCGCGGCCAACCACGAGGAAGTCACCCTCATGGTTCTTCTCATCGACGAGCGACCCGAGGAGGTGACGGACATGGAGAGGAGCGTGAAGGGCGAGGTGATCTCCTCGACCTTCGACGAGCCGGCGACCCGGCACGTCCAGGTCGCCGAAATGGTGATCGAGAAGGCCAAGCGCCTCACGGAACACAGAAAAGACGTCGTCATTTTGCTCGACAGCATCACGCGGCTCGCCCGGGCTTACAACGCCGTCGTCCCGCCCAGCGGCAAGGTCCTCTCCGGCGGCGTGGATTCCAATGCCCTGCACAAGCCCAAACGGTTCTTCGGCGCGGCGCGAAACATTGAAAACGGCGGGAGCCTGACCATCATCTCCACGGCCCTGATCGATACGGGAAGCCGCATGGATGAAGTCATCTTCGAAGAATTCAAGGGCACCGGCAACATGGAGATCATCCTGGACCGCCGGATCGCCGACCGCAGGGTGTTTCCCGCTTTCGACCTCATTCGTTCCGGGACCCGGAAAGAGGAGCTCCTGATCCCCAAGGACCACATCAACCGCGTGTGGATCTTGAGGAGGCTTCTGCAGGAGATGAACCCCGTCGACGCGATCGAATTCATCATCGACAAGATGCGAA
>Ga0209506_1003500_pt1 | contig 12570 bp, 10 predicted proteins | sample AD_JPNHG2_MetaG_FD_184409 | JGI IMG/M metagenome (GOLD analysis project Ga0209506, IMG submission 184409) | Active sludge microbial communities of municipal wastewater-treating anaerobic digesters from Japan - AD_JPNHG2_MetaG (SPAdes) (version 2) | ecosystem: Engineered > Bioreactor > Anaerobic...
AAAAAGGCCCGACCTCCATCGAGCCGCCACTGGTACCAGGTTATTTCCTGGGGTGCAAAATAATTCCACATACTTTTAAATATAAGGGGAAACTGGTACTCTTGTCACTTGTAAAACCCCTTCCTTTTGGCATAAACCTGTGATACCTTCGGGTTACCCCTCTTTATTTTTTTGTAACGGAGTGTTCTATGATGCACTTAGCGGATTATCCCCAACGGCGCTTTAACCCCCTCGCAGGCGAATGGGTCCTGGTTTCACCCCATCGAACCAAGCGGCCCTGGCAGGGACAGGTAGAAAAACCTAACCTGGATAAGCTGCCAGAGTATGACGAAACCTGCTATCTCTGTCCGGGCAATGAACGGGCCGGCGGCGTGAAAAACCCAAAGTATGATGGGGTCTTTACCTTCCCCAACGATTTCGCGGCCCTCCTCTACGATGCCCCGGAAGAAAACCTTAATGAAGGCAAGGGCCTCTTCCAGGCCGTAACCGAACGGGGCCGCTGTGAAGTACTCTGTTTCTCCCCCCGGCATGATCTGACCCTGCCCCGGATGGATATACCTTCGATAGAAAGGGTAATCCGGGTCTGGCAGGAAAAATATAAAACCCTGGGTTCGGACCCACTCATTTCTTATGTTCAAATTTTTGAAAACCGCGGTTCCGTCATGGGCTGTTCCAACCCCCATCCCCACGGACAAATCTGGGCTACAGAGCATGTGCCTGACCTGCCCGCAAAGGAAGACAGCCGGCAGCGGACCTATAAAAAGGAACAGGGAACCTGCCTTCTCTGTGACTATGTGGCAGAGGAATTATCCAGAAATGAACGGATTATCTTCCAGAACAATTCATTCGTAGCCCTGGTTCCCTTCTGGGCAATATGGCCCTATGAAGTGATGCTACTTCCTAAACGGCACTTTGCATCCATTGACCAGATGACCGATACTGAAATCACCGACTTTGCCGATGCATTAAAACGGATGGGGATCCGCTTCGATAACCTGTTCCTCACCTCCTTCCCCTATTCCATGGGCTTCCACCAGAAACCCACCAAGCCCGCAAAGGACAGCGAAGCCGACGAGGCCTGGCATTTCCATGTGCACTATCTCCCACCGCTCCTCCGAAGCGCCACGGTCCGGAAGTTCATGGTAGGATTTGAACTTCTGGCCATGCCCCAGCGGGATATTACCCCCGAATCTGCGGCAGAACGTCTCAGGGGACTTTCAGAAGTCCATTATATGGAGCAGCAGTAATGACAGGTCACGAATTATTGCACCGGCTTTCCAAACCTGGCAGCCGGGATCTATTAGCCGAATTATACGGAACAGATCAGGTTGATGAGGCGACGAAGCGTTATAAAACCCTCTTGGAAGCTACCTTACAAGCCTTTCCTGAAACCGAAGGGAATATTCATGTGTTTACCGCCGCGGGGCGAACCGAACTGGGGGGCAACCATACGGACCATAATCACGGGAAAGTCCTGGCCGCATCTATCCAGCTGGATGCCCTGGCCTTTGTGGCGCCCCGGAATGACACCAAGGTTATTTTCCGATCCACAGGCTATCCCGACGTGGTGCTGGATATTGCAGAAACGGAGCCAAAACCGGAAGAACAGGGTACTACCGAAGCCCTGGTTCGGGGCATTGCCGCAGAATTTAAAAAGCGGGGGGTACCGGTCCGTGGCTTTACCGCCAATGCCGCCTCCACCGTACTCTCAGGCTCTGGACTCTCCTCCTCCGCCGCGGTAGAAGTCCTCTTCGGCACCATCTTTGACCGGCTCTTTGGGGATGGGAAACGGTCCCCCGTCGAAATAGCCCAGATCGGCCAGAAGGCAGAAAACATATACTTTGGGAAACCCTGCGGCCTTATGGACCAGGTAGCCTGTGCTTCAGGAGGGGCCGTGGCCATCGACTTTAAGGATCCCGCCCAGCCATTAGTTCGTCAGGTTCCCTTTGATCCGAGCCTTTCCGGTTATGCCCTCTGTGTGGTCGATACCGGCGGCAGCCATGCGGACCTGACCGATGAATATGCGGCAGTGCCCGCAGAAATGAAGGCCATTGCAGCCCACTTTGGGAAGACCGTTCTCAGGGATATCGGGAGATCGGAGCTCATCGAGGCCATTCCGGTCCTGCGCCAAAAGGCCGGCGATCGGGCCATACTGCGGGCCCTCCATTTCCTTGCAGAAAATGACCGGGTCGATGCCATGCTCAGGGCTATCACGGAAAACCATGGGGCTAAAACGGGGGAAGAACGGCAGAAATCCATAGAAGCCTTTCTGAGTCTGGTAAACGAGTCGGGCAATTCTTCATGGGAATTGCTGCAAAACGTCTTTTCCGTAAAGTCGGTGACCGAACAGGGCCCATCCCTGGCTTTAGCCATGACAAGGGAATTTATCCGAGACCTGGGCTGCGGCGCCTGCCGGGTCCACGGCGGCGGCTTCGCCGGAACTATTCAGGTCTATATACCCCTGGAATCGGTAGCGGCTTACCAGGCCTGGATGGCAGGCGCCTTCGGTGAAAAGGCGGTCACCCAGCTGAGGATCCGGCCCATCGGTGCGGCTGAGCTCCACTTTGAATAGGGCCCACAACGGGTCCCATGGATTTCCAGAGCCAGGGATCCGTTCATCAATATAAACCTCTTTAAAAAAGGATTTACTTTAGATACTATAGGGTCGATACTATAACTAGGTTGAGTATCACCTTTGGAGGGGAAACGCTTTGGCTTATCCTAATGCACTATCTGCTTACCGGGAAACAAGGGTCCGCACTGCCAGTCAGGGCCAGATTATCATCATGCTCTACGACGAAGCCATTAAACAGCTCGATCGGGGCATAGAACTGCTTACCCTGAACCAGAAAGGAAAACCCGATCCGTCCCGGATAGAACCTATAAACAAGGCCCTGGTAAAAGCCCAGGATATCATCACCGAACTGATGGTATCTTTGGATTTTGATAAGGGCGGCGAGATTGCACAGAATCTTTTTTCGTTATACACCTGGTTTAACCGGGAACTTCTGGAAGCCAATCTGGCGAAGGATGTGGAACGCATTAAAGCGGTACGCACCATGATGAATGAACTGCGGGGAGCCTGGCAGGAAGTGGTTGTAAAAACCGCCACAGAACATCAGAACAATCCTTCTGCTGGAATAAATATAGCTGGGTGAGGTTAACCAATGGCAAGCACCGAATCTGAAGTAAACCAACAAACTTTAACTGAGGAGGAGCTTGCCCATCGGGTAGCGATACTGAAACGATTCCGGGAACTTCTTTTGGAACAACGGAACCGTTTTCAGGAATACCTGGTAGTCCTGGATAAACAAAGGGATGTAATTGAAAAGGGTGATACGGATGCCCTGCTTTCCCATGTGGAACTGGAAGAAAAGATAGTTTCCGATATTTTTGCCATACAAAAGGTTATCGATCCCCTGGAAGACCTCTATAGGGCCAGCTATCCTGAGCGGGAGACAGAGGTCCCAAAACTAAAGGCGGCCCTGGAAGAATTGAAAAACGAGGCTGTGCAGCGTTCTCAGCGGAACCGGGACTTGCTTTCAAAACGGATGGACCAACTGCGCAGTGAAATAAAAACCCTACGGAATAATCCCTTTGCCGCCCGGCGCTCCGTGTATGACAACTCCGGAGCCGCTTCTTTTGTTGATATTAAAGGATGAATACTCAAAAAGCTCCCATCTATCTCATCGATGCTTACGGTCTTATTTACCGATTTTATTTTGCCTTTATAAGCCGGCCCCTTCGTAACAGCCGGGGTGAAAATGTGTCAGCCCTCTTCGGTTTTGCCAGAACCATCAGCAGTCTTTTGAATGATGGTGCTCCTCTGGCGGATGCACAGGGGAACCTGCTTCCTGAACGAATACGGCCGGACCATCTGGCGGTTGCCTTTGATGCACCCGGTCCAACCTTTCGGCACCAGAAATATGAGGCCTACAAGGCAACCCGTCAGAAGGCCCCTGAGGACCTGCATGCCCAGGTACCCCTGGTAAAACAATTTCTGGAACTGCTTAAAATCCCCATATTGCAGGTTTCTGGATATGAGGCGGACGATATCATAGCCACTATAGCTGAACAATGCAGAAGAGAAGGCCGGTCCTGTTACACCATAACATCCGATAAGGACCTGCTCCAGCTCGTTGGGGATGGAATTTATCAGCTGCGTCCGGGGAAAAGCACCCTGCCCCAGGAAGGTATAGCCCTGGAACTTGTTGGGCCTGAACAGGTAAAAGCCGAATGGGGGGTTCCGCCAACCAAGGTATTAGATATTCTTTCCCTCATAGGAGACAGTTCGGACAATATACCCGGCGTAAAAGGCATTGGCGAAAAAACCGCAGAAAAATTGATGGCCCGCTACGGGTCTCTGGATGAAATTTACAAGAATCTTGCCAGCATCGAAGGGGCTATCGGTAAAAAACTTGCCGAAGGCCGTGATATGGCTTATTTTTCTCGCAGCCTTATCGAGCTATGTAATACGGTGCCCTTACCCCTTTCCTCCCTGGATGATCTGGCTATTCATGACCTGGACACCCGTTCAGCAGCCCAATATCTCCTGCAACAGGGAATGAAACAGGCTGCGTTGAACCTGGATCCTGCAGCTGCGGGAGGAAGTTTTGCGGGCGGCACATCCATGACGGGCGTTGCCAAGGCGGGCGGAAGCCCTGCAGACGGCACATCCAGGGCGGGCGTTGCCAGAACGGCCACTTCAGCGGCTGGAGGCTCTGGGACAGACGATACCGGGACTGGCAGTACGGGAACTGCCCAAGACGACCATTCGCATAGCCCTGCTGAAAGCAGTACTCCCCGCACCCCTCCAACCGGTGTTTCCGGGCCCGACTCAGACAGTCACACCATCCCAGACTCGTTACGGAAACCAGGCACCTATCGGGCCATCACTGACCTGAAAGAACTGCAGAGCCTCTTTAAGAAGGCCCGAGAGCAGGGTTTCATGGCCCTCGATTTTGAAACCAATTCTCTTGAAGCCTGGGAAGCTACTGTCGTAGGTTTTTCCTTTGCCCTCGAAGCGGGAACAGCCTTTTATATACCTGTCATGGCCCACCGGGGAACCAGCCCCGCAATTAATGCAACACAGGCCCGGGAAGCCCTGCAGGAGCTCCTCATGGATCCAGCCATGACAATAGTGGCCCATAACGCTAAATACGATTACGCCGTCTCCCGCCATTGGGGCATTCCGCCCTGGGCAAGCCGGATCTGGGATACCATGGTCGCCGCCTGGGTGCAGGATCCTGAACGGGGCAACTATTCACTGGATTCCCTCATTACGGCCTTTCTGGGACTTAATACTACCCCCTATGATGAGGTCGTTCCAAAAGGCAGCACCTTCGACACCATAAGCCTGGAAACCGCTGCTGCCTATTCCGGTGAAGATGCGGATTATACCCTGAGAATGAAGTCCATCCTGGAACCGAGGTTGCAGGATATGGGCTGCCTGGACCTGTTCCGCAACCTGGAAATGCCCCTCCTGCCGATCCTGAGCGAGATGGAAGGCCGGGGGATACGGATAGAAGCGGAGGTCCTCCGTTCTTATGGGAAAGAGCTGGCAGGACAACTCAGGTCAATTGAACAGGAAATTTACAACCTGGTAGGTCACGAATTTAATATTGCTTCGACAAAACAGCTGCAGGAGGTTCTGTTTAAGGAACGAAAACTGCAGGCCTCAAAGAAAACCAAGACCGGATACTCTACAGACGTGGCAGTACTGGAAGAACTCGCCCGGGAAGATCCGGTACCTGCCTATATTCTGCGCTTCAGGACCCTGGCCAAACTCAAGTCTACCTATGTAGATACCCTGGCAGATCAGGCCGGTTCAGACGGCAGGATCCACACCCACTTTATTCAGACCGGCACAGCCACGGGCCGGCTTTCCAGCAAGGACCCGAATCTGCAGAACATCCCCATCCGGGATGAGGAGGGGCGGCGGATCCGCCAGGCCTTTGTGGCAGAACCGGGCAAGGTCCTCATCTCCGCCGATTACAGCCAGATAGAACTGGTGGTACTGGCCCATCTGTCCCAGGACCCGGGACTCATCGAAGCCTTTATCAAAGGACAGGATGTGCACCGCAGGACCGCCAGCCTGATCTTCGGTGTACCGGAAGACCAGGTAAGCCCAGAACAGCGCCGTATCGCCAAAACCATCAATTTTGGCGTCATGTATGGCATGAGCGCCTTCAGGCTCTCTAATGAACTCGGTATAAGCCGTACCGACGCACAGACCTTCATCAACACCTATTTTACTACTTATAAGGGTATCCGATCCTTTATTGATGACACCATCAAGGAAACCGAGCGAACCGGCTATTCCCAGACGATTCTTGGCCGGCGCCGCTATATCCCGACCATAGCTTCCCGTAACAAAACCGAAAAGGCCGCCGCTGAACGGGTCGCAATAAACACCCCTATTCAGGGATCTGCTGCGGACATCGTAAAACTGGCCATGATTCGGCTCGACAAGGTGCTTCGCACATCGGGGAGCCCCGCCCAGATGCTGCTTCAGGTCCATGATGAGCTCATACTGGAGTGCCCCGAGTCCCATGCGGAAGAAGCGGCCCGGCTTGTAAAGGAAGAAATGGAACAGGCCATTGTGCTCAGAGTTCCTTTGCGGGTCAGTGTCGAAACCGGTAAACGATGGGGAGATCTTCACTAGGATGGAACCTACACTTATCGGTCTTACAGGACAATACTGCGCCGGCAAAAATCATGTGGCCTCCATCCTGGAGGCCCGGGGTATACCGGTCCTGGATGTGGATAAACTGGGGCATCTGGCGCTGGAACAGGAAAAGGAGGCCATTACCGCCCGCTTCGGCACCGATATATTGAATGCTGATGGCAGCATTAATCGGAAGACCCTGGGAGCACGGGTTTTCGGGAATCCCAGGGACCTGGCAGACCTGGAGGCGATTGTGCATCCCAGGGCCAATCAGCTCACCGAAGCATGGATTGCAAGCCGCACCGAACCAGCCCTGGCCATTAATGCGGCCCTCCTGCACCGTTCAGCAGCTTTTCAGAAGCTCACCTGTATCATCATCGTCCAGGCTGGCCTGCTGACCAGGCTTTTCCGGGCTAAAAAACGGGACAAACTCCCCTTATTTGAGCTTCTGAAACGATTTAAAAGCCAGCATCAATTCAATGCTCAATACTTTCAGGGAAATGCCGATACCTATATTGTAAAGAATCGGGGCGTTCTGGGTACCTTTGCCCGGTGGCATCAGCATCAATTGGAACGCCGGATCGATGCAATTTTACAACGGGAGGGGATAGGGCGTTAATTATGGAAAAGAAGCAATTATTATATATCATTACATCCGTTGGCCTGGCCCTGATACTATTCATTGTGGGAGCCCTCTGGCTGCTTTCGACAAAAAAACAAACCGCAAGTTCCCTTGCTTCAGTTCAGACCCCAGGGACCATAAGTACGGGTACCCCAGAGGCTGGGACCCCTGCGAGCACAGGTTCAAATTCTGGCGTACAAACTCAGAACCCGACCTCCAACGACAGCAGGCTTAACCCCACCGAGTGGGTAAAGAACCCCCAAACGGTTCAGGGACTCCAGCAGCCTCCTGCTGTTGCACCTGCGAGCCGGGGCGACGTTATCATCGTTTACGGAGATAATACGGTTACGAGTAAAACCACCGGAACAGTACCAAACGTAAGCACTGACCCGAATGGCGTGGTTATCCAGGTAACTCCTCCCCAGGGAACGGTTACAACCAATACCCCTGCGGTTGCTGCAGGTACAACTGGCAGCAATGTCAGCACCACCCAAAGTGTGGAAACAACATCCTCCATTACTCAAACCAAGACGGTACCTGCCACAGCCCCTAAGACTGCCACACCCACAGCAACGGCCGCCGCAGCACCTAAAAGCACCGCAAAAAGCAGTACCCCTAAGGTCTATACGGATTACTGGGTCCAGACGGGGGCTTATTCTACCAAGACACGGGCAGAGGCTGTAAAGGAACAGCTTAAGACCAGGGGAATCACATCGATCCTGGATATAAAGGAAGTGAATGGAAAAACCTACTACCGGGTCCGCATTGGCCCCTATACAACCCAGAAAGAAGCCCAATACTGGCTCTCCCTGGTAAAAAATATCGATGGATTCTCTGAAAGCTATATCAGTACCGTACAGGTAAAACGCTAGATAAATGAGGCTCTTTCAAAACTTAGGAAGTTTTGAAAGAGCAACCTTAGATGTACATGCAGTATTTTTACTATTCTATACTATGCATATAATTATCTTGTTAATGTAAAAATACTGCAAGAGGTTTTTGCAAAAGTAACAGACTTTTGCAAAAACCTCAAAAAAATTAAACTATCCATTAAAGTAGGGCCTGCGAAGTGTACCGTATATCGGTATGAATCGCAGGCTTTTATTTTGCACCCTCGGTAGCCTTATCATGCTCAGTACGGCCAGCCTTTTCGCACAAACGGAGCGAAGGAACCCAACCCTAACACTCTATACAAAAACAACCATAACTTCAGATTCTAACAGCCCCGAGCTTATACAGCAAACCGACCTAAGCCTGGCCATCCCTCAAACCATGCTGTTCTTTCCCCTGCCTCGACTGCGTTTTTATGCCCTGCAAAGGAGCCCCCTGGATATTTTAAATACTCTGGATACAAACATGCTTAAGAATACCATCGGCATTAGCCTCTACGCGCCCCAGGGACAGTACCGGTTCCTTTATGGAGCCCTTACATTAAAAGGACTGGAAGACAGGCTTCGCAATCCCTGGGGAAAAGCCCTTCTGTTACCTGCAGCATATACAAGGGCAAGTGCGGAGCTTAGCCGGACCACAGCTCAGGAACAAAAAATAGATCTGGCAGGGGGCATCAATCTTAAACTTGGCCAAAGAAGCATCCTTTACAGCCTTTTGCATAGTTCAGAGCCGGAAAGTCTCCATGGAATCATGGGAGTAGAAATCCTCCATATTGATGAACATACAATCCGTGTAGAGGCTGGTTTTGGAACCCACATGCTGCCAGAAAGCGAAGCGGATACCTGGTTTGCGAGCGCCCCGCTCCTGCCGGAACGACACCATGTTATAAGCTCCATAAGCCTCGGGTGGTTCGGCCCCTGTTTACAATTAGCCGGCGACTTTGCAAGATCCGGCACCACCTGGGAAGGAACAGGGTATTACTATAAAGGGGCCTTTACATTTGGTCCTCCTTCGTTTCGACTCTCAGGAGGAGCCGACATGATTCAGGGCCCATTTCGGGATAGTGCCGGCGTATTACAGGTTGATGAACCGACCATGGAAAAAAGCCGCATCAGACTGGAATTGTTTATCCGTCATAACAAGGCTGGTACACTCTTGATGAATATGGAAACAAAACTAAGCAAAGAAGAAGCATCCGCTTCGTATGAACTTAATAAAACTTCCGGTTCTTTACACATTACAAGGGGGAGCCTATTCAGTGCCTGGTTTCTTCTTCCGGAACTGGTCAGCTTAGAAGGCTCCTGCATTCCAAACGAGGCACTTCCTTATTCAGGCATCATTTCTGCGACCCATAGGTTCGGGGGAACAAGGTTTTGGTTAGAGCTTAAAAACCAGATTTCTGCATATTTTAACGATACCCAGATACAACCAAGCTATTTGGTACAAGGCCAGGAGATTGCTCACATCAATAATACCCGCCTCAAGATTGGTACCACATGGGAAAAGAACGATGTATCACCGCCCCAGGCATTCATCAATATAACAGGGGATTATTCAAAGGATTCACTCCGCATATCCAGCTCACTCAAATATCCCATCTGTAACAGTACCGACTATACAGCGAGCCTTTCGTTAACCGCTTCCTGGTAAAACCAATGAGGGCCTTGAAACTTATCGCAAATATTACTATATTGTACGGACTGAAAGTATATAGTGGCCATCCTTACGATTACCGTGGACAGCTTACCGGTTGGACTCAAAACGAAGGGAATCTCAGGGCTGCTACATACAGTTCGAACGTTGAGTCGAACCCGCCTGTGAGCGGGAAGCTATACTAGGGATAAGAGGTATAATACGAGATGGGCATCGATATAACCAAGATGCGGAATATCGGAATCAGCGCGCATATCGATTCTGGTAAAACAACGCTTTCAGAGCGTATTTTGTTCTATTGTAACAAAATACATGCCATTCATGAAGTACGCGGCAAAGACGGTGTAGGGGCCACCATGGACCACATGGAACTGGAACGGGAACGGGGTATTACCATCCAATCCGCTGCTACCCAGGTTCAGTGGAAGGACCATATCATTAACCTGATCGACACCCCCGGACACGTGGACTTTACCATCGAAGTTGAACGATCCCTGCGGGTTCTCGACGGCGCAATTCTGGTCCTCTGTGCAGTTGCGGGTGTGCAATCCCAGTCTATTACCGTAGACCGGCAGCTGAAACGGTATCATGTTCCCCGGATTGCCTTTGTTAACAAATGCGACCGGACCGGTGCCAATCCCTTTAAAGTACGGATGCAGCTCCGGGAAAAGCTTGGACTTAATGCATATATGATCCAGATTCCAATCGGACTCGAAGATAAACTGGAAGGACTTGTAGATCTCATTACCCAGAAGGCGGTCTATTTTGATGGGGACCAGGGGACCCAGATCCGGTATGCCGAAATTCCGGCCCATCTCCAGGCCGATGCGGCAAAATATCGGGAAGAACTACTGGATGGTCTTTCCATGTTCTCCGATGAGCTTGCAGAACTCTATCTCGCAGGAGAAGAAATCCCTGAAGACCTGATTTATGCTACAATTCGGAAAGCTACTCTTGCGGAACAGTTTGTACCTGTTATGATGGGATCTGCCTACAAAAACAAGGGTGTTCAGCTCCTGCTCGATGGTGTTATGCGGTATCTGCCTAACCCCACCGAAGTAGAAAATGTCGCCCTCGATCTGGATAACAACGAAGCCCCGGTTGTACTTAAAGCAGATGAAAACCTCCCCACCGTGGCCCTTGGCTTTAAGCTGGAGGATGGCCAGTATGGTCAGCTGACCTATGTCCGCATTTATCAGGGTTCTATTAAGAAGGGTGACGAACTGTATAACTCCCGGGCCCGCAAGAAGTTCAAGATTGGCCGCCTGGTTCGCATGCACGCATACAGCATGGAAGATATCAACGAAGGCTATCCAGGCGATATTGTTGCCCTCTTCGGTATTGATTGTGCCTCCGGAGACACCTTCTGTTCCCCTTCTGTTAATTATGCCATGACCAGTATGTATGTACCAGAGCCGGTTATCTCCCTGGCCATTACACCCAAAGATAAAAAATCTGCGGATCAGATGGCCAAGGCACTCAACCGCTTTACCAAAGAGGACCCAACCTTCCAAACCTTTGTTGATCCCGAATCTAATCAGACCATTATTAAAGGTATGGGCGAGCTTCATCTCGAAGTTTACATCGAACGGATGAAACGGGAATACAAGTGCGAAGTGGAAACCGGTATGCCCCAGGTAGCCTACCGTGAAACCATCACCCAGCGGGCAGACTTTAACTACACCCATAAAAAACAGACCGGTGGTTCCGGTCAGTATGGCCGTGTAGCCGGTTACATGGAACCCCTTGAAAAGGGCGATTACGAATTTGTCGATAACATTAAGGGCGGTGCCATTCCAAACGAATATATCCCAAGCTGTGATAAGGGATTCCGTGAAGCACTTAAGAAGGGTTCACTCATCGGCTTCCCCATTGTTGGTGTCCGTTGTGTTATCAATGATGGTCAGTCCCACCCGGTAGACTCTTCGGATATAGCCTTCCAGTTGGCAGCCATCGGCGCATTCCGTGAAGGCTATGCTAAAGCAAAACCCTGTATCCTTGAGCCGATCATGAAGGTCTCCGTAGAAGGTCCCACTGAATTCCAGGGAAATATTTTTGCCTCACTTAACCAACGTCGTGGTATAATAACCTCGTCCACAGAAGAAGGGGCCTATTCCCGTGTAGAAGCCGAAGTTCCGCTCAGTGAAATGTTCGGCTATTCCACGGTACTCCGTTCTTTGACTCAGGGCAAGGCTGAGTTTACCATGGAATTTGAGAAATACGGGAAAGTCCCGTCCAGTATCTCCGATGCTCTCATCAAGGAATTTGAGGAGAAGCGGAAGAAGGAACAACACTAGGAAGGAGAGGTCATGGTTAAGCAAGAACTTATTCAACGGAGTCCCGTTCGCGTGTTTGAAAAGTCCATACATGGTGGGCTTAAGGCGGGTGAAATTGGGGTCATTGCATCAAAGAAAGGTGTAGGAAAGACCTCCGTTCTCGTCCAGATCGCCCTGGATAAACTCTTACAGGGTAAAAAGGTCATTCATGTCTCGTTCTACCAGCATACTGATTATGTTATTGCCTGGTATGAAGATATATTTTCAGAAATTGCCAAGAAAAAGAACCTTGAGCATGCGCTGGAAGTAAAGAATGACCTCGTTAAAAACCGGGTTCTAATGAATTTTAATCAGGATGGTGTTACCAGCGAACAGATAATCCGCAGCCTTCGGGCTATGATCATCGATGGGGGCTTTAAAGCTGATGCGCTTATCATCGACGGGTATGACTTTGCAAGATC
>Ga0209506_1003504_pt1 | contig 12559 bp, 9 predicted proteins | sample AD_JPNHG2_MetaG_FD_184409 | JGI IMG/M metagenome (GOLD analysis project Ga0209506, IMG submission 184409) | Active sludge microbial communities of municipal wastewater-treating anaerobic digesters from Japan - AD_JPNHG2_MetaG (SPAdes) (version 2) | ecosystem: Engineered > Bioreactor > Anaerobic >...
AAAATTTGGCTGGACAAGGTTTATCAATGGATTTCTTGACCTTCTATCGGTGATGTTTGTGTCGCGCTTTGGTAAAAAGCCTATGCACTTCTTTGGAACCCTTGGAACCCTTATGTTTATTACCGGTGGTGCTATTGCCGTATGGTTGGTAGGTAGTAAGCTTTGGGCACAGTTTCATCATTTAAAGTACAGGCCTGTTACCGATCAACCACTTTTTTACATAGCTCTTGTGGTTGCCATAATTGGTGTCCAACTCTTTACGGCAGGTTTTATTGGTGAGTTGGTGTCGCGCAGCTCTGCCGACAGAAACCATTACCTCATTGAGAAGGAGTTAGGATAACCATTACTTTTAAAAAGTTGTTCAATAACATACATCAAAATAGCACTTCCGTAGTGCTATTTTATTTTATTTGTAAGTTGATAAATCAAGAATGAGATGAAAGCATTGCTATCGCATCGTTCAATTCGAAAGTACAAGAGCGACCCCATTGACGATTCGCTACTTCAGGAAATCCTAACCGCAGGAACTCGTGCATCTACCACTGGTAATATGCAGGTGTACAGCATAATTGTTACACGCGATGAGGAGGTGAAGCGTAAGCTTTTACCATTGCATTTTAACCAGCAGATGGTAGTGCAGGCACCAGTGGTGCTCACCTTTTGTGCGGATTTTAACCGCTTTAACAAGTGGTGCTTACAGCGTAAGGCCAACCCGGGGTACGATAACTTTTTGTCGTTCTTTACCGCTGCAATTGATGCCCTTTTGGTAGCCCAAAACGTATGCATTGCCGCCGAGGAGAAGGGTCTTGGAATATGTTACCTTGGAACTACAACCTATACTGCCGATAAGATTATTGAGGTGCTGAAATTACCCAAGGGTGTTGTGCCTGTAACAACAGTGGTAATGGGTTATCCCGATGAGCACCCCGACTTAACCGATAGGTTGCCGCTTGCAGGTGTTGTGCACTACGATGTTTACCACGATTACTCTGAGGGTGATATCGATCAAATTTATCAGCATAAGGAGTCGTTACCGCTAACCAAGCGTTTGCTGGAGGAGAACCAAAAGGAAACACTGGCTCAAATTTTTACCGATAAGCGTTACACCCTGAAGGACAATGTGGCATTCTCAAAGAATTTACTGAGGGTTTTGGAAATGCAGGGGTTTATGAATAACGAAAGAACAGAGTAGAGAGTTAAAGAATAGAAGACAAAAGGGCCGCAAGCAATTGCGACCCTTTTTTTATGGTGATTTTTTTAGGATTAGTTTGTTGGTCCGCTATCAACCTTTGATTCAATTACACTTTGGATTGATGTTGATACGTTCGATAGAAAATTATAGCCGGTTTGGCTTTCGATGTAATCAACCGTGGTTCGGTAGTAGCCCCAGGGTTGGCTGTTAACGGTTTGGGTATTAGGCATCCAGACGGCAATTACTCGTGTTGAGGTAGTGATTCGCGAAATATCATTTGAGCCAACCGGTAGCACTACAATTACTTTCCAAACGTATGCAGGAACGGTAATTTTTTTGGTGGATATGGTGGTTTTATACCCTGCTGAACCGGTTCCGCCCTGCCCCCATGGACCAGAAATGATATATAGCTCGTTGCCTGCATCAACAAGAGTTCTGCAGTAATTCTCAAGGTTAGCCCAGGTAATCTGGTTGTTTTTGGGAGCTTGGGGTACCATGTTGGTCATTAGGAAAGTGGCCGAGTTATCGGTAATTGAGCCTGTTCTGTCGGCGCTGGGGCACATGTGGCCGCGGTCAAACCCTGAACCGCTGTAGTCGGTTCCGCCAACCCAAACCCAACTTGAGGGTAGGGTGTTGTCGGCCCTAAAGTCGTCCTGCCTTGGGGCAGAGCCAATCCATGCACTACTCAAATGCCACGAAACCCAGTTGCAGGTAAGCTTGCTGTTGTTGTACGATAGCACATACTGGGGTTTAACCATCAGGTAGTTATTGGGATATGCAGTGCTTGCCACAGCCCCCGATGGGTTGCCCAACGCCATATTATCGTCGCGGGTAGGTGAGGTTGAGTAATCGTAAACCTTGAAGTCATCAATGTTAATCCGGTACGACCCTCCGGAAACCTTTCTGATCTCAAACCGAACATTGCCTGAAAGGTTAACCGTAAAGGTTGCCTTGGTAAGCGTGGTTGATGAGGTGGTTACCGTTGAACCCACTTTGCTCCATGTGCTTCCGCTGTTGGTTGACACCCATAATTCCCATGTGCTATTTCCATCGGTTCCATATTTGGCATGGTAAACCTCAACGGTTGCTGCACCATTGGCCTTATTGAACTGCATGGTAACCTTACCCGTGTTGACAATTCGTACCGATTTGGTGCCATTTTTCCTATCGCTGGTTGATGTACCAATTAGGGCATTGTTCAGGTACCATTTACCGGTCGATAGTGTTACTGTTGCTCCGGCATAAGCTGTTTTTGTTCCGGTTTCAAAGTTCTCCAGTAAATATCCTGTTGCCATGTCAAAGGTGTCCTGTGGCATGGCGGTTTCCACATTCAATGTTTTGTCCTTTGGATTAACGGGAATATCCTTTTCACATGCTGTAAATCCTAATACAATGGCTAGCAGAAACGTTGCCGTTATAAACTTTAAGATTTGGATTTTTTGTTTCATGGCTTTAGGTTTTAGGGGGTTGGTGCAGTAAATGTAAGGCAGATATGTTAATGATTGGCAAGTTGCGCGTTACCATTTTATTAACATTTTATCACCAGGCGCATTTGGCTGTTAAAGCCCCTATGAAATCCGTATTTGGCACATGGTTTGTTTTATTGAAAGAAATTGTTGCCATGAGATATATTGTACTTTCGTTTTTGGCATTGGTTGGATGCACAAGGCAGAGCGATACCGAAAGGTTGTCCCGCTCAATCGATACCTTATCGAGCGAAATAGCCAAACTGCGGAATGAATTGAACAGTAGGGATTCACTAGGGAGAAAGAAGGTTTTCCCGCCTAACGATACAGTTACTAAAGCGACTGTAAGGGTTAAGCCCAAACCTCCAAAAATCATCAAAAAGGATACTTTACGGGTTAAGCAAAAGGAAAAACCTCAAATTGCTGACACATTGTTATACCACTTTGCAGGAGGAGTCATTTCCGTTAAGGTGTATCCTTGGGTGGATAGTAAGCAGCTAATTGAGGTTTACAGCCTGAAGGGTGGGGTGGTTATTACGCTTGAAAACATCAACCTGAGTTACAATGTGTCAAACACTCTTCATTTCCGTTCCGATGGATCGTTGGAGAGGGTAAATGAGCATTTCAATCCGGGTGCCAGCATGTACTGGTACGATACCGTGATCCACTTTGAACCCGATAATGAACCTACCTGGAAAATAACCTACCAATACCCACAGAGGACTGTTGAAGACTCCATGGGCGAAAAGTATTTATGGGATCGAAACCAGAAGCGTTGGGTGAAACAGGAGATTGTAATTGAAACAATTCAACCATCAGCTCCTTAAAAAAATCCCCGTTGGCATAAGCCAAACGGGGAGTCCCAAACATATCGATTTTTACTGGTTTCTACTTGAATGCCTTTTCGGGTAAGCCATCGCCTTCAAGGCTTAAGCGTTTGAAGTACTCGGGTACCTGACGACCCATTAACTCATCAACGTACATCTTGGCCAACCCCATACCCAGCATAAAGCCCTGTCCTCGTAAGCCAGTGAACAGACCGTGCTTGGTGTCGATAAACATGCGGGGTTCCACATAGTAACCTGCCCAAACGGCTTGGAAGCCAACGGAACTAAGTTGCGGTATCCAATTGGAGAATATCTCCGAGGCAATCTCGAGGAAGTCCTGCGAGTTAATCTTGAGGTTTTTATCGGCTTCGCGTGGATCAACTGCCGGAGAAGCACAGCCAATAATTTGTCCTGTTTCAGCAAGTTGCTGCCCGTAAACGGCCACAAAGCCTTTGTAGTTCCTCCTATCGATAAGCATTCCAAGCGGATTACCGTTTATGCCCAGCCATGGCAAACGACGGGTAATGAAAGCCTGATGCTTAACCGGGTAAATGCCTGTGAATATCCCCAGCTGACGGCTAAACTTTTCGCCCTCGGGGCCAAGGGCATTCACAAAGTTATCGGCATGATACTCAATGTACTCTTTATTGTGATCCCGCACTAGGGCGACAAATCCGTTTCCGTTGCGGTGAACGCTTAGCAGTTCGGTATCCTCCTTAACCGTACCACCATGCTCAATGCCTATTTTACGGAGAAGGTCGACAACCTTACCCGGTGTGGCTTGCCAACACCCACGGGTTATGAGTGCTGCTTTGTAGGTGCTTAGCATATCGTTCATGAAGGGTGATATTTCCTTGCGGAAATCGGAAGGCTGAACCATGTATGCATCGCTCCACGCCATTGATGCCTCCAGTGCCTTTAGCATGTTATCGTCGTGAGCAAAAGTTACATAGTTGATGGGGCGGTAGTCGATATCCGAAACCTTATGGAGTTCCTTGAAAATTTCGTGGTTTTGACGGGCAATGTCGGCAATCTCTGGTAGCGAGAAGGCTGTGCGACCACCGGCAATATTACGCCAGCTTGCTCCACGACCGTAATTTAGCATAACGGGTCGTAATCCGGCTTCGGACATGTAACGGAACAGTGCACTACCGCCAATTCCACCGCCAGCTATGAGCGCCGATACCTTTTCGATCCTTGCTTTTTTGCCGTTGATTCCAGTAATGTACGTTTCAGGAACATCCTTTGGGTAAAGTTCGCCCATGGCTACCTGGTTGCTAAGTGGACCACGGGGAGTGGCATCGCCAACTATTTGAATGCCCATTGGGGCAAGTGTGGTTTTCAGACGCTTAATACAGCGTTTGCCACGGCATGCCCCCATACCCAGTCGTGTGGTGTGCTTTATTTCATCGGCCGAAATAAACTTGCGGTCGCCTATAGTTTCAAGTATCTCATCGAGACTTACATCGTCGCAGTGGCACACATAAATTTTTTCCTGTGGTTTGTACTCGTATGGTTTTATTTGGATAGGCTCAGGGTAGTTGGATTTTACAATAAAACCGCGAGCTGCAAGCATATCATCGCCATGCAGGTTCAATGATTTAACCCTTGCCACATTGGTTTTATTGGGTTTTCGGAGAATTTTTTCAATAACCCCATCGCCAAGGATATTACCGTTATTATCAACGAGGTAAACCTCAGCGCCCTCCTGGGCTTCATACTCAATGGGGAGGAAAAGCCAATCCTTGGCGTAGCTGTATCCGAAAATGGCTAAGCCCGGACATTGGTAAACGCAGTCCATACATCCCACGCATTTTTCAAAGTCGATGTGGGGTACGGTGCTGGTTGAGTTCTTGGTTATTGCTCCATGTGGACAAGCAAAGGTACATGGGTTGCAGGCAAAGCCATATAGGCAATCGATTTGAACAAAGGGTTTGCGGTTGCGTCGTTCCTCCGAGGGGCGGAAGGGTTCCTCAATTATCCGTACCGGATGCTGCTGGCTATCGATGTATTCCTTGCTGATATTAAGGTATGTGTCGTAGCTGCAACGTATGCCAGCATCCTGTAAGATTTCGTAGGCCACTTGCTTTCCTCTTAATACGGCACTGGTTCCTTCGCCAATGCGAATGGCATCGCCGGCTCCGTAGCAATTACGCCCGAACACCTCGTTACCTTTAATCAGGAGCTGATCGTCAGGAACTAAGCCGGTGCATATATTTATGGCATCGATACCCTCAATGATTTGCTCAGTACCTGGAATGGGTTTAAAGTCCTTGGCGTCGGCAATAACAGCCCCAATAATTCCGGTATGGTTCTCGTTGGGAATCGCCTTAACCAATATTTTGCCTAACATAATAGGGATTCCTAATCGTCTAACCCTATTTGCCTGAACAGGGAATCCGCCCTCACGAGGCATAGCTTCGATAATGGCTTTTACACGAGCACCTGCCTGCATTAGCTGATAGCTGGTGAGGTAGCCAATGTTACCGGCTCCAACAGTGAGCACATTCTTGCCCAGTAGCGTAAATTCCTGGTTCATCATTTTTTGCACCACTGCAGCGGTGTAAACTCCTGGCAGGTCATCGTTCTCAAAGGTTGGCATAAACGGAACGGCTCCCGTAGCAATTACCAGGTAATCGGATTCAACGTAGTAAATCTCCTCGGTTTTAATGTTTTTAATGGCAATGCGTTTGTTTTCAAGTATATCCCAAACGGTACTGTTCAGGAAAATACCTTCGTGGTTAGCTCCTGCAAGCGTACTTGCAATTTCAAAGCCTCGCATGCCGCCAAACTTCTTTTCACGTTCAAAGAAGAAGAACTGGTGGGTTTGCATGTTGAACTGACCACCAATGGTTGAGTTGTTGTCAATTACTATGTTTTCAACACCATGTTCAAGAAGTATTTCACGGGCTGCAAGACCTGCCGGGCCTGCACCAATGATTGTAACAGTGGTTTTGTAAACCTTTGTACTTTCCTTTTTATTTGCTGGTTTTACATCGGGGGTGTACTCGTGAGGAATTTCCTTAACTTCCTTTACCCCATCGACTGGAGTAATACATATACGCTTAATTTGTCCATCGACAAGCATCTCGCAAGCGCCGCACTTGCCAATTCCGCATTCGAGGCTTCGTTCACGGTTTTCGATACTATGGCTGTGAACCGGAAAGCCAGCCTGGTGTAGCGCTGCGGCAATGGTGAATCCTTTTTCTCCTTTAACCTCATTACCATTAAACATGAATGTAACGGTTTCGCGCTGAGGTACCTCAAGGATTGGGTGTTTATCTATTTTATGCATGGCTTAAAATGCTTTTATTGTTACTTGGATTGTTTTGGAAATTTTTGCGAAAGTATTTTCCAAGCGTGTGTAATACAATGACTAATGTCAGGGAATAAAAAATAGCAACCTAATGGTTGCTATTTTTTGATATCAAAATGTGAGGAACTGATGCGTTTAGCTAATGGAAAATCTAAGGATTTTTAATTGAGGTGTTGGAGGAATTTCCCTTTATTGAACTATTGCAATAGTTCAAGTTCAAGTGCAATTGTATTCATTTCAACTGGGATACTTTCGCCTTTTTTCACAAAATTATTCCGTTCTAGCAGGTGGATCAGGTCGGCATCGTCAATGGGAATTGAGCCAAGTATCTTTTTTACTCCCTTTTCCTTGGCAGTTTCCTTTGCAAACTCTATGAGCTTCTGACCAAGGCCTTTCTTTTGGTATGCTGGGAATATGGCAAGCCTTTCAAGCTGTAAACTCTCTTTTTTAGGTAAAAACCTTAAGGTTATTGTGCCTACAGGTACATAGTTGTACTTTATAAGGTAGATAAAGCCCGATTCAATGTCTGTTGATATTTCAAATCTGTCGGCCAGGCTGTTGTTCCAGTACTTAACTCCCTTTTCTATTAGCTGCCTGGAACACTCCCGTATAATGTAAAGTACCTCAATTAGGTTGGTTTTGTCAGCTTTTACAATTTCAATCGTCATTGGTTTTTCGTATATACATTCTCGCCGTTGATAAACGTCTGCAAAACTTGTGCCTTAAGGGCATTACTAATTTCGGAATTAATTAAATCAAGGTCAAGTACTACAAAATCAGCAAGCTTCCCAGCTTCAATGCTACCCTTAACCTCTTCTTCAAAGCAGGTCTTAGCAGCCCAAATGGTCATGGCTCGGAGGGCTTGCTCGCGGGTTAAAGCGTTCTCCATCTGGAATCCCTCCTGGGGTTCACCGTAAAGGTTTTTACGCGCCACGGCAGCGTAAAAACCATATAGCGGGTTGATGTCCTCAATCGGGAAATCGCTGCCGTTGGGCAGCCAGCCGTTTTGCGCCAGAAGGTTTTGGTAGGCGTAGGCATATTTTACCCTATCGCCCAGCCGGTTTACCGCCCACAACATGTCCGATGTGGCATGGGTGGTTTGAACCGATGGGATTACATCAAACTCGCCATAACGCGGCAGATCGGCCGGATCAACCACCTGCGAGTGCTCAATCCGCCAGCGTAGGTCATTGCCTTGGGGTAGGTATTTGCTGTATATATCCAGCATCAGCCTAACCGCTGCATCGCCAATACAGTGCGTGCATATCTGGTAGCCGTACTTGTATGCCATGCTGCAAACCGAATCAAGTTTTTCAGTAGGCTCAATTTGAATGCCGCGGGTACTGGGATCATCGGCATAGGGTTTGAGTAGTAGTGCACCACGTGAACCCAATGCGCCATCGGCATAAATTTTTATCGACCTAACCATCAACCGCTCTGTGCTATAAATTCCCTTGCTGATATACTTTTCAAAATTGTCATGGGTAGGGTTGAGCATGGCGTTAATGCGCATTTTTAGGTTCCCTGCTTTATGCATCGAGTCGATAAGTTCAACCTCATCGGCATCGAGCCCGGCATCGTGAACGCCAGTTAGCCCAACAGCCAAGCAGTTTTGCTGAGCATTTAGCAAAGCTTGTGCTTTTTGTTTCTTACTTGGTGTGGGAATATGCTTGCGTACCAGCTCCATGGCATTATCAATCAGTATGCCTGTAGGCTTACCGTCCTTTAAAACTATTTCGCCACCTGAGATTTTTGTATTACCTGTAATACCTGCTATTGCTAATGCTTTGCTATTAGCTATTGCTGCATGCCCGTCTATACGAACAATGTAAACTGGCTTGTCGGGGAATGCCTTGTTTAGCAGTTCGTTGGTAGGAAACTCCTTCACATCCCACTCGTTCTGGTTCCATCCCCGGCCTTCAACCCATTCCGTTGGGTATTTGTTTTGGTGCTCAACCAGCCGGCTAACCACCTCGCTCCACGATTTTGCTCCCGCAAGCCATGCCTTGGGCAGACCTAACCCATACCCTAAAAAGTGGCAGTGGGCATCAATAAAGCCAGGATAAACGAATTTCCCTTTTAGGTCAAGTATGGTGTCGGCTCTATATGCTGAGAGTATCTCATCGTTTTTACCCACTGCTACTATTTTACCATTATCAACTGCAAAACTTTCAGCTACTGAGAATGTTGAATCAACTGTATAAACAGTTGCATTGGTTACAAGTAAATCGGCTTTTTGCCGTTTGCTACATGCCATAATTGCTATGCTTATGGTTAAAAATATCAATATTGAGTGTGTCTTCATGTCAGTTAAACTATCTTTGCTGTGAGTTTCATTATCAAAAGTAGAAAATTATTTTGTTGCTGATGTTTAAAAAGATAATAAATCGATTTTTAGCTATCCTACTTGTCGTGTCAGCATTATGGGCATGCGAAACCGATAACTTTTCGTCCAGCCCATCAATCAAGCTCACCTTTAGCGCCGATACGGTGCTGTTCGATACCGTGTTTACCACCATAGGTTCATCAACCCGTTACCTCAAGGTTTACAACACTGGCAAAAGCGATGTTCGCATTTCATCAGTAGCCTTAGCTGGTGGCAGTTCATCGGCGTACAGGATAAACATTGATGGACGCCCAGGCCCTGTGGTGAATGAAATCCCTTTACGTTCGGGCGATAGCCTTTTTGTTATGGTTGAGGTTACCGTTAATCCTACGCTAAGCGATGCTCCGCTGTTAATACCCGATTCTATTGTTTTTGTAACCAATACTAACGTTCAGAATGTTAAGCTGATTGCTTGGGGGCAGGATGTTTACATGCATAACGGGGTAACCATCGAAAACGATTCGGTTTTTCCCGTTAATAAACCCCATCTGATTTACGATTACCTTTTTGTGGATAAGAATGCTACCCTTACCATCCCTGCTGGCGCACGATTACACTTCCATAACAACGCACAACTCGAGGTAGCGGGAACCCTAAAGGTAGAAGGTTCGGCTGACCTACCAGTAACCATGCAGGGCGATAGGTTGGAAAAGTTTTACTCCGACAAGGGTGGACAATGGGGTGGGGTGTGGTTGAGAGCAGGTTCCAGGTATAACTCAATTGCATGGGCTGATATTAAGAATGCAATTATTGGGTTAATGGTTGATACCTGCTTTACCCCGGGTGTACCAACCCTTGTGCTCTCAAACTCCAAAATAGGCAATTCAAGTTACGTTAACCTGCTTGCCCGTGGGGCAAAGTTGGAGGTTGACAACTGCCTTTTTCACAATGCTGCCTACTCAAGTGTTGCTCTTACCCTTGGGGGGGCATACCGGTTTTACCATACCACAATATCTAACTACTGGGGCGACTACATGTTCCGTAAAGGGCCAGCATTACTGATCAACAATTACTATACCTATCAGCTTGTACTAGGCGGGCCGATTCTGCTTGAACCCCGCAATTTGGACGAGGCATCATTCTTTAATTCAATTATTTATGGTAGCATATCCAATGAGTTAGGACTGGATTACAAGTATAACGGTCAACCCGTTAATGCAAACTTTAACTACAATTTTACCGACTGCATTCTTAGGGTGCCACCAAGTATTAACCTAAACGATCCTGAACATTTTATGCGTGTTAAGCGCGACGACCCCAGGTTTAAGGATATTGCCAAGTGGAATTTTGAGCTCGATAGCCTTAGCCCAGCTAAGGACATAGGTGACATTACAATTGCCACTAATTTTCCTGTCGACTTAAAGGGTGTTAACCGACTTGCCGATGGTAAGCCTGATTTGGGAGCCTTTGAACGTGTTGAGTAAATCGCTGGAGAATGAAACCTAGCCTGCAACGCCGAGTTTTTTGCCTGTTTAAACTTGTTTTTGTTGTCAGTTTGGCAGTCTTGCCCATCGTAGCACCTGCTCAAAACCAAGCCGCATCAAGGCACAGGGTGATGTTCTATAATGTCGAGAATCTTTTTGACCCATTCGACGACTCACTTACCCGCGACAATGAGTTCACCCCCACTGGCCAGCGCTACTGGACATGGAACAAGATGGAGGCAAAAATCAATGGGATTTACAAGGTGATAATGGCGGTTGGTGAACTCGATCCTCCTGTACTGGTTGGTCTTTGCGAGGTTGAAAATGGTTTTGTGCTCCACAAGCTGGTAAATGATACCCCGCTTAGCAAATTTGAGTACAGAGTGGTTCACCGAGAGTCGCCTGACCCTCGTGGAATTGACGTGGCTCTGCTATACCGCCCCGATAGATTCAAGGTTCAGGAGCGCGAGTTTGTCCCCGTTGTTTTTCCCGATGATTCGGCGCGTAAAACCCGAGAGATTCTCTATGTAAGCGGTATCCTGGGAAGCGATACTCTACATGTTTTTGTAAACCATTGGCCATCCAAGTATGGTGGCGAGCTGGAATCGGAAAGCGGCAGGTTTGCCGCTGCAAGTACTCTCAAGCGCAAGATCGACTCAATAAGGGTTTTCTACCCTCAAGCCCGAATACTAGTAATGGGCGACCTGAACGATGAGCCAGAGAGCGCCCCGGTGGTTGAAGGCTTGGGAGCATGTGAACGGAACGACCCCAACTGCCCATCGGGCTTAATTAACATTGCTGCTATTCTTAAAAGCCGTGGTTTTGGAAGTTATAAGTATCAGGGTACATGGGGAATTATTGATCAAATTATTGTGTCGCAAAGCCTTTTAAGCGGAAAACATAGGTTATACACCACGCCGCAAAAGGCAGCGGTTTTTGAAAGCGATCAGCTGCTTGAGCCCGATAAGCAGTACAGTGGTAATAGGCCTTTCCGAACATTCATTGGGTACCGATACCATGGCGGCTTCAGCGATCACCTCCCGGTTTATATCGACCTTCTCGAGAATGAGCCATAAGAAAAGCACGCCAGTGCTGCGTGCTTCCTCTCTTTTTTAACCTAGATAAATCAATAGAAAAAATCTGTTAATACATTGTACTTGGGTTTAATTGTTCACTTTTCACTTTTCCTCAAACTTTTCCTGGCAAAAGAGATTCCTCGATATGCTCGGAATGACAATCCCCCTTTTTCCTTACTCCCATTGTCATGCTGAGCTCGCCGAAGCATCCCTTTGTTTCTTCAACTCTATTAATAGGATTCCTCATCCAAAAAGAAATGCTAAAAGCAGTGGCATAAAAGCCAGACCCGAGAATGGGTCGGGGGTGGAACGTGGTAGTGGGCTTTATAAGCGATACTACATGAGTCACGCCGTAGGCGTGGCGAATAGTATCGCGTGGCAGTTCCACCCACGGGGCACCCATCGGGTTGGGCTTTTCAGCCTTGATTTTCTTTGGTTCTTTCTTGTATCAAGACAAGAAAGAACGTGTAAATTGCTCTTTGCCATGCTTTACTTTGCGATGCAACGTTTCAGTGTTGCTCTTTAGAATGTCAAAGCGTGCATCGCAAATAATTTTAATACCTCAATACCCTGGGTTAAAACCCAGGGCTAATGTGATTTGCCCTTTCAGGGCGATTTATGTGTGCGTCTAAAGACATTTGCTAACTAGTGAGTTCTTAAATCTTAAATCGAGATCCCTCGACTACGCTGGGGATGACAATGGAGTTGTAAATGTTTCGCCCCTACGGGGCGGGAAAGGTTGTTTGTTGTTCGTGGAATTGACCTCACCCCCACCCCTCTCCTGACAGGAGAGGGGAGAAGCATTTAGGAGACCTTATTGCAGGGCTAAAGTCTCCCCTCTCAGGGGAGATATTGAGGGGTCATCTAGGTTG
>Ga0209506_1003505_pt1 | contig 12552 bp, 10 predicted proteins | sample AD_JPNHG2_MetaG_FD_184409 | JGI IMG/M metagenome (GOLD analysis project Ga0209506, IMG submission 184409) | Active sludge microbial communities of municipal wastewater-treating anaerobic digesters from Japan - AD_JPNHG2_MetaG (SPAdes) (version 2) | ecosystem: Engineered > Bioreactor > Anaerobic...
GATCTCCAACGGGTCTTCCGACCCAGATGGCGGCTTTGCAGGTGGGTGGTGAAGGATCTGGCGGCTCTGCACTACTCCACGCCGGCCGACTGTGTGACGACCACCGAGCGATTGCGTTTTCTGGCCCGATATGTCCGGTGTTGCACCCGGTTTGGCTCTGCCCGGCGACTGGCCGCGAAGGTGCACGCCAAGACGAGGAACATGCTTGGTCGCCGCCGCAAAGTCGTCGCGGCTGAAAGCAGTGGGCCAGGTCGATGAACGTGGCGCTGGTCATAGAACGAATTGAGGCCTGGCGGGGCGGCGCTGAGACCTCGACCGTTCAGTTCGCGCGTCATCTCGGGAGCATAGGCTGCAACGTCACCGTTGTAACGATGACCGATGTCCCTTCCACGCCGGCGATGAGCATCGTCCCGATCAAGGTCGGCGCAGGCTGGCGGGCGGCCCGAACCTGGCGGTTTGTGCGCGGGGCGGCGAAGTATTTTCGCACGCATCAATTCGATATCGTTCATGCCATCGCCCCTTGTCCGTTCGCCGACGTATACCAGCCCCGTGGGGGCACCGTTCCGGAAATGCTGTCTCGGAATCTGGCGCTGAGGCCTTCGGCGGTCAAGCGCGGGCTCAAGTGGGTGGGCCAGCGCGCGGATCTCAAGTACCGGCTGCTGGCCGGACTGGAAAAACGCCTGTTGACCCGTCGCCCGGCACCATGGGTGATCGCCATCTCGCAGTACGTGAGCAACCAGCTCAAACGGCATTACGGCTTCGATGCCGCACGCATTCGTCTGATCTTCAACGGCGTCGATCCGGATACGTCGCCGGCTCACGAGCGACGGAGACACCGCATCGAGATCCGCCGGCAGTTCGGACTGGCCGACGACGACCTGGTTCTGCTGGCGGTCGCCCACAACTTTAGACTTAAGGGCGTGGACAAGATGATCCAGGCGATGGCGGACGGCCGGGTTCGCGAGCTCGGTAATGTATTCGCGATCATTGTGGGGCGGGACAATCCGAAGAACCTGGTCGAGCGGGCCGCCGCAACGGGTCTGGCCGATCGTGTTTTCTTTGCCGGTCCGTCGCAACGAGTGAGTGCCTTCTTTCATGCGGCCGATGTCCTGGTTCATCCGACGTATTACGATCCCTGCAGCCGAGTGGTGCTCGAAGCGATGGCGGCGGGTTTGCCGGTCATCACCACCAGGTACAATGGCGCGGCTGAGCGCATCACGGATGGCCGCGAGGGTTATGTGATCGATTGTCCCACGGACTTGGCCGCGCTGGCCGATCGAATTGCCCGCCTGGCGGACGCCGACCATCGACGTCACTGTGCCCAGGCGGCGCCGGCTGCGGTTGAGCAGTTCACAGTGGCCCGCCATGCGACCGAAGTGATGAGGCTCTACGAGGAAGTGTTGCGAGATCGTAATTCACGCGTGACCGACCGCTGAGGTGCGTGCCTACATTGTGACGAGAGCGGCGGCGTGGACGTGCGGGAGACCTGCGTTGATGCACGTAATTGAGAGTGGATGGTGGCCTGTGGCCGGGCTGATACTGCTGAGTTACCTCTGCGGGGCGGTTCCGTTCGGCTTGTTAGTCGGTCGGCTTAAAGGGGTGGACGTTCGAACCAAGGGTAGCTGCAACATCGGGGCCACGAACGTGGGCCGGGTCTTGGGACGGCCTTATGGGATCTTGGTCTTTGTGCTTGATGGGCTTAAAGGTTTCCTGCCTGTAACCTTGGGCCGGTTGCTGCTTTTTGGTGCCGCTGCCGACAGCCGGCTGGCCGGCCCGGGTTACCTGCCGTATTTACTATGGGTGCTGGCGGCGGTGGCCTGCGTCCTGGGACATATGTTTCCTGTCTATCTCAAGTTCAAAGGCGGCAAGGGCGTAGCCACCTCGCTGGGCGTGGGGCTGGGAATCTACCCGTACTACACCCTGGCAGGTCTGGCGGCCTTGACGCTGTGGGCGGTTGTTTTGTGGGTCGGCCGCTATGTCTCCCTTTCCTCGATTGTGGCCGTTACTGCCTTCCCGGTCATTTTTGCCTTGCTGGCGATATTGAACCGCGACCGATGGGGGGGGTTCTCGGTCCTTTGGCCGCTCCAGGTCTTTGGTATTGTGATTGCCGCCTTGGTGGTTTATCGTCATCGGTCTAACATTGGGCGGCTTCTGGCCGGGACCGAGCCCAAAATCGGAGGCTCACCCCACCGCCGGGAGTGACCGACAAATAGGCAGATAGGAGCGGCCTCCGCAAGGGGGCCATAGCCGGCCACGCCCGACGCTGAATCCGCCGGGCATGCTGGGAGGATATGTGTGATGGCAGCAGGTTCCGTGCCGAGTGGAAAGCTCATAGTCTTTGCCCTGAGTGCCTTGCTGATGTGGCCCCCGATAGGCTGCTCGGAGCAGGCGGGGGGGGTTGAGAAACCACCCGTGACCACAACCCCAGCCAGTCAACCAGCCTCTGAGCGAGTGCTGATTCGCATCGGCGACAAAGCGGTCGTCACGCAGGCTGACGTGGAGGAAATCCTCCGCACTACGCCTCCCGAGAGACGCAGGGGATCCGCATACAAGGCCCTTGGAACGGCACTGACCAACAAGCTGTTCCTGGTCTATCTGGATGAACATCCGGATCTGGTCACGCAGGAGGATATTGACCGGGAGATTGACAAGGATCTCAAGATCGCCAAGGCGAAAACCACCGAAGAGATGAAGATGATCCTTCAATCATCCGGCGTCAGTTGGGACGAGTACCTCAGGCAGCTCAGGATTCGTCTGGGACAAGGCAAGCTGTCGAAAATCGGTGCCGCGAGGGTGAAGGACGACGAGTATCTTCGGCAGATATACGATGAGCACCCCGACTACTACGACGACACACGGGTCAAATTGCGGCACATCGTTTTCGCTTCGCCTCTGACGGCCACCCCCGAGCAAAAGAAGGCCACGCGAGAGGCTCTCGAGAGATTGCGAGAGGAAATCGTGTCCGGCAAGAAGACCTGGGATGAAGCCGTCAAGCTCAGCAACGACAACACTCGTACAAAGGGTGGCCTGTTGGGCACGCTGCCCAGGTACATGCGGCTGAATGAGGTGCTGATAAGCGCCGCCTGGGCTTTGGAGCCGGGACAGATCTCCAACGTTGTGGAGAGCGGCATCGGCTATCACATCATACAGGTTCTCGAGCGGGTTCCTGGACGTCGCCCCTTTGATGACCCTCACACGAAGTTCCAGATTCGGGCCGTGATGCAATCCCGACCATTGGCCGAGGCAATGGAAGAGGTCAAGCGGAAGTACCCGATTATCGGTGTTCAGCCGATGGATCTGGCTTCGATTATGGCGCTTCCTGAGCCTCCCGCCGCCCCGACGGCAAGTCAACCGACGAGGTCGAGCACCCGCCCGGCAGGGGGAACCGCATCCAGGCCGGCAACTCGTCCCGCGACCGCCCGTCCGGTCACCCGTCCAGCCGGATTCCGAGCCGCCACCTCGCCGGCGGCTGCTCGCCCAAGCACGCGTTCGGCTCCTCCCCGTCCGGCGGTGCCCCGGACGACCGCTCCGCAGGGACTTCCCGGGGGCGTGCCTGGCGCAAGCCCGGTCTCGCAACCGTCCGGGTCATAGCGATGTCGTCGGCAAGTGTACGGTGGAACGTGTTGCGGTTCTCCCGGCCCGGCGAGCGACTGATCACGTTCCCCTCAGTTGTCCCGTTCCGACCCTGAGCAGGATGCCTGCCGGTGGAGCCTGCGTCTCGACCGCTTGCGATCCAGCGATCAGTTCCTGATAAGCTTCTTGACCTGCTCCGTGGTTTCTGGGCCGACGATGTGCTGAGCCAGCATCCGCCCATCGGGGCCGATCAGACAAGTGTAAGGAATGCCCAAGCCCTCAAGCATCTCAAAGGTCTTCTCCGCCCCGGACTCGGGTCCCCACACCTGCGGCCAGTCGATGTTCCTCTTCGAGACCGCCGCCTTGAAGTCTTTCTCATTGCCGTCCAGGCTCACCCCGATGAGAATGAAGCTCGGTTCGTTTTTCATGGCCTCATGCAGGGCCTTGATGTGCGGCATTTCTCTCTGACACGGCCCGCACCAGCTCGCCCAGAAATCCAGGAAGACATACTTGCCTTTGAGCTCTGAAAGCTTGTACTTCGTCCCATCGACTCCCACAAGCGTGAAATCCGGGACGGCCTGGCCCACACCAATCTTGTCCTCCTGCGGTCCTGGGCCGCCCGTGACTGCCGGCGGTGTTGTCTCTTCCAGGACAATCCGGTAGTCCGTCTTGCCCGCAGCCATCGTCTGGCGTATCGGTCCGCCGAACCCGGATTTGACGATCGTGAAGATCAGATCGCCTTCCGGGACGCTCTTGAACGAGAACCGGCCTTGCTCGTCGGTCACGGCCCGCATGCCGATGGTTTGGTATCCTTTCCATTCCTCCAGGACAACCCATGCCTGTTCGATGGGCTTGTCATCCGGACCAACCACCGTGCCGGCGACGGTTCCTCCGGTGGTCAGCCTGGCATTGAGCGTGCCGGTTTGGCCTGCATTGAGCGAGATCTCCTGGACGTCCGGCGCATGGTCGGGGTGCTGGAAGGTCATGGTGATGAGTCCCGCCGGCAGCCCTTGTAGTTCGTATTCCCCATCCAGATCGGTCCAGGTCACGGGCATGTCAGCGAGGTTTTTCCGTCCGGCGGTCACTCGCACGCCTGCAAGCGGCTCGTTCTTGTCATTGGTGATCTTTCCTCGCACTCTGGCGCCGATCCGCACGATGATTTTGTGTCGGCTCGGTCGGGTCGTTGCCGGCCTCGTTTCGGTCGCGGGTTGCGAAGCGGCCAGATCGATTCGCTCGTCAAAGCCGGACATCCGGACGTAGCGATCTCCATTGAGTCGCAGACGGATTTCCTCGACGTTCTCCCCGATGCCCCTCAGTGTCGCCCGGCCTTGGGCATCTGTTATGGTTTCGATCGAGCTTTTGGTCGATTCGATCCAGCCCTCGATCAGCACCTTGTCGGCCGGGTCGCCGTCGCCGGTGATGACAAGCAACTCGACAGGATGTTCCGCCGCCAGCTCAACGTCCTGCACAGAGTCTTGTCTGTCGATGTTCAGGATCGTTTGAAAGGTGGCGAAGCCGTCGGCGATGACCTTGAGGTATGCCCTTCCGCGTACAATGCCCGTGAGCGTGTACTTGCCGTTCGCGTCGGTCCGAGCGGAGGTGTCACGGCCGCCGCTCGCCCCCAGAACCTTCGCGTTCGCAACGGGCTTGCCGCTCGACTTGGCCCGCACGACGCCGCTGATCGTTCCGGCCCCCTGAAGGGCGGCATCCACGAACGGCGGATTCTCGGGATCGGTCGGGTCCACCTCTTGGACGAACTCCTGATAACCGTCCATGCGGATGCGGACGAGCACGTTTTCATCGATCCGCTTGGGCAGGCGGATGCGAATTTCGCCGCCCTTGCCGGACTTGCCCTCCGCAATCGGCGGATCGCCCGGCTTGGCATTCAGGGCCTCAACGCGGATTTGTGCTCCGGTGATGCCGCCTCCGTAGTAGTTCAGGACCAGACCTTCGATCACCTGCCCGCCGGATGTCTCATCCGCCGGAGCCGACTTCGCCTGCTCGCTTTCTGCTTCGGCGCCGTCGTTCATTTGACCCGTTACCGGGCCGACAATCAGCATGGCGGCCGCCACGGCCCACAGGACGATTCTTGCACGCTCGCATGTCATCGTGTCTTGCTCCCTGAACGAGGAGAACCACAATCCTGCGGCGCGGCCGCACAACGGTCGCTCGCGGTCGTGCGGATGAGCAACTTTTCATGCCGCCCTTGGCTCATCGAGCACGAAAGGTGCGCAGTCCCGCGCCTGAGCAGCCCGCTCTTGCGGCCCCGCTGTATTATACATTCGCATGCTGAGAGAGGGAGATGAATAGGCGCCGCAACGGCAAACCGGACGCCGTCACTGTGTCGCAGAGCCCTTCGAGCAAACCCTGACCCTGCGACGGTTCGAGCCAAGAACCAGCCGGCGGTTCTCGTACACATTCTCAAGACGTTGAGCGGTTGAGTTGCCATAGGTCGGCCGTACTCGTGCTCACTGCGTCACACCCGGCGTCTATGAGGCGGCGGGCCAGGTCGGCAGTGCGGATGAGGCCGCCGGCGATCCGCGGCATGGGGACGTTGGCGAATTGCGGGAGGACCTCGAGGGCGGCCACGCCGGGGACGAGTTCGATGAGGTCGGGTTCTGATTGCTCGACGATGTGCAAGCCGCGATCGACCGCTCGTCCGTCCTGGAGGAACAGCAGCAGGATGGAGGCCAGATCCTGCTTTCGGGCCGCGGCCACCATGTGGGGGCGGACGGTGATGATCCCGTCGATCTGGCCGAGGCCGGCCAGGTACCGGAGGCCGGCGTCGTCACTGCTCAGGCCGGCCAGCAAGTCGATGTGCAGCATGATGGGCAAGTGGGCCAAAGGTCCCTTTTTGAGCCAGCCGAGGATGTCGGCCAGATCGGCCAGCTCGCAGCCCTGGAGGAACAGGAGGCTGGCCTCGGCCACCAGGGCCGTGTCGGCATTGGCCTGGGAGACGACGGGGATGATCGGTCGTGTCAGCCATTGCCGGATGTCGTCTGAACGGTTGTTCTTCTTCATGGTCTTGCTCTGACTCTTGACAGGAGGCCGCTCGGCCCGGAATCCTTTCCGGGCCTTCTGTCGTTGCAGAGTTTCGTTCCGCTCAGTGCCGATGAGAACGGCAATCCTCGAACCGAAAGGCCCCAGAATGGATTCTGGGGCCAGCGGCGAACGGATTCTGGGCCCAGCGGCCTCGCTCCGATTCTTGACAGGGGCACCGCCAGCCGATACACTACTCATAACACTGGGTTCACGCCAGCGTTAATCGCATTGAGGGCCAGAGAATAAAGAGAAAGGCCCCTGCGAGCTTCGAGCTTTCGCAGGGGCTTTTTTGCGCGCGCCTGGTGTCCGGTTGAGGGTCGACCCATGAATTGCTTCGAGATGGCAGCCAGTTTCTGTGGTGGGGCCCGTCGTCTGGTCGGGCGAGGTTTTTCGGCCGTGGTTTTGTTGGCATGGACGACCGGGTGTTCATTGCCTGGCGACGGCATCAACCAGACTTCGGGCTCATGCCCACCGGAGTTCATCATCCAGTCGCATCGCGGTGCAGGAAAGCTGGCCCCTGAGAACACCATGCAGGCGTTTGAACTGGCGTGGCGGCTCGGCACAGTGCCGGAAGCTGATGTCCGGACGACCAAGGACGGCGTGGTTGTGGCATTCCACGATGCCACTCTCGATCGGTTGGTCAGCGATCTCCCACCCGAGTTCCAAGGCAAGGGAACGAGAGACCTGACCTGGTCGGAGCTGTCCAAATTGCGAATTGGTCCGCAAGGACAACCGATTCCTCGGATCCTGGAGGTGCTGGATGCCATAAGGGGCCGCCCCGAGCGATGGTTGTATCTCGACGTCAAGGAGGTGCCGCTCGAGCGCCTGGCTGAGATGGTCTCTGAGCGAGGGGTGGCATCGCAGGTGATCTTGGCGTCAACGAAGTACGAGGAGACCCGGCGGTGGAAGGAATTGCTGCCTCGGTCACAGACGCTGCTGTGGATGGGCGGGAGCGAGGCCGGGCTGAGCCGGCGGCTGAAGGAAGTCAAGGCGGCGGATTTCATCGGTGTGACCCAGCTTCAGATCCACGTGAAGGTAGGTAACCTGGCATCAGAGGACACCTTTCAGCCGTCCGCTGCGTTCCTGCGAGCAATCGGAGAGGAACTCAAAGCACGCCGTATTCTGTTCCAGGTCTTCTGCCCGGGCGGCTGTGACGCGGCCGGGTATGAGCGATTGTTGCAGCTTGGCGTCCAGTCGTTGGCCACGGATGACCCGGAGGCGGCACTGGAGGCCGTCCGCAACCACAAGAAACGGAGCAAGAAATGAGCTGCGAGCAGCGAGCACAGGTTGCTTGTGAAGAGCGATTTGCCGAGCGGGTCGAACGTGCGCTCCGCACGGCCTCGGATACGCGCGAGGTGCAGATTGGCGAAGGCGTGATTGCTCTGACGGCCGAGGTCTTTCGCCGGCAGTTTCCCGAGTCAGCAGCGGTAGTCGTCGCCGACCGCAACACATTGCGTGCGGCCGGACACCGCGTGTTGGGTTTGTGTCGTCAAGCCGGTCTGCCTGTAACGGAGCCCGTCGTCTTCGAAGACCCGGATTTGCACGCCGATTATCGTCACGTGGAGCGACTACAGAGCTTCCTGAACGGCGGCGGTGCGGTGCCGATTGCGGTCGGTTCGGGCACAATCAACGATCTGGTCAAGCTGGCGGCCCATCTCTGCGGCAGGCCGTACATGGTTGTGGCGACCGCCGCCTCGATGGACGGATTCACGGCGTCGGGAGCGTCGATTACCCGACACGGCTTGAAGGAGACATTCTTCTGTCCAGCTCCGCGAGCAGTGATCGCAGATCTGGACATCGTATCCGAGGCGCCCGGCGAGCTGAATGCGGCCGGCTACGCGGATCTTGCGGCGAAGACCACGGCCGGGGCGGATTGGATTCTGGCCGATGCATTGGGTATTGAGGCCATCGAGCCTGGGGCGTGGGATCTCGTGCAAAGATGCCTTCGCCAGTGGCTCATGAACCCGGAGGCGATTCAAAAGGGGAATCGTATCGCGATCCGAGGGTTGTTGGAGGGCCTGCTGATGACCGGCCTCGCGATGCAGCATTGCCGGTCCAGCCGCCCGGCCTCAGGTGCCGAGCATCAGTTCAGCCACCTCTGGGATATGGAGCACCATCGACATGCAGGCACAGTCCCGCTGCATGGGCACAAGGTCGGCATAGGAACGCTGGCGGTGACAATGTTATACGAGGAGTTGCTTCGATACCCGCTTCAACTGATGGATCCGCAGCGGATTTGCGACCGCCAACCCGACCTGGAGTCGGTTCGCCGGCAGGTAAGGCAGACGCACACGCTGCCCGAGTTGCGGGATGTTTCGCTCCGGGAAGTCGAGGCCAAGCATCCTGATCGAAAACAGTTGCTGGCGCTACTACAGCGATTGCGGGAGGTGTGGCCGGACCTGCGAGAGCGACTGCGCGATCAACTGATTCCTTCTCGGGTCTTGTGCCGAATGTTGCAGCAGGCGGGGGCCCCGTGCCGGCCGGAGGCAATCGGCATCGACCTGCCGCGGTTGCGGCGCAGCTATCTTGCGGCACAGCAAATACGCCGTAGGTTTACCGTGCTGGATCTGGCGACTCTGACGGGGCTTCTGCCTGAATGCTTGGAGCGGCTCTTCGCCCGAGGCGGGGCATGGGAGCAATTGGGACACGAATAGCGGGATCGGGTGATGCTGAGGCAAATCACAACACTGTTGCGGCCTGCTCCCCAGATCGATCGCATTCGGGACGCCGCCAAGGTCGAGCGCCAATACGCTTATTGGCGACAGAGAGTTCTCTACGCGAGCCTGATTGGCTACGCGGTCTTTTATCTGGTGCGCAAGAACCTGCCCGTCGCGATGCCGGTCATGCAGGAAGCGATGGGCGCGACCAAGGCCGATCTCGGCCTGTTCCTGACGCTGCACGGCATCCTCTACGGCGTATCCAAATTCGCCAACGGATTTCTGGGTGATCGGACAAACCCTCGATGGTTCATGGCTCTGGGGCTGCTGCTCTCGGCGATGATGAACATTTTCTGCGGGTTCACTGGAGTGGCTCTGACCTTCGGTGTCTTCTGGGTGATGAACGGGTGGTTTCAGGGCATGGGCTTTCCGCCCTGTGCGCGGAGCCTCACGCAATGGTTCTCGCCCGCCGAACGGGGCACGAAGTTCGCTTTGTGGAACACGTCGCATTCGATCGGAGCGGCCGCGGCCCTTGGGCTCTGCAGCCTGCTGGTCACTCACGACTGGCGGTTGTGCTTCCTGGTTCCGGCGGTGGTCGCGGTGGCAGGGGCGGTTTTCCTCGTCGATCGGCTGCGCGACTCGCCGCAGTCGCTCGGTCTGCCTTCCATCGAGGCATACTGGGACATGCACGAGGGCGGCTTTGGGCAAAATGTCATCGCGGATAGCGACGCCATGGCCTTTCGCGAATTCGTCATTCACCGGGTGTTGCTTAACCCGATGATCTGGGTCGTGAGCCTCGCCAATTTCTTCGTGTACACGCTGCGGTACGCGCTTCTCGATTGGGGCCCGACCATGCTCTCGGAGATGAAAGGGATCCACGTGAGCAAGGCCGGCTGGAGCGTGGCGGCGTATGAATTGGCCGGTGTGGCGGGCATGCTGCTCAGCGGGTGGATGACCGACAGGGTCTTCCGGGGACGAGCCGGCCGTGCATGTGCCGTCTGGATGGGTTTGTGCGGCGTGTGCGTGTGGTTGTTCTGGCGATCGCCTTCGCAGTCGCCGTTGGTGTACAGTGCGTTGTTGTGTGCGGCGGGTTTCTTCATCTATGGTCCGCAATGTCTGGTCGGCGTGATTGCAGCCAACCTGGCATCCCGGCGTGCGGCGGCGACGGCCATCGGGTTGACCGGCCTGCTGGGTTATCTGAGCACGGTGCTTTCCGGTTGGGGACTGGGGCGAATCGCCGACAGGGCCGGATGGGGCCCGGTGTTCGTGGTCCTGCTGGCGTCGGCGGTTATCGCGGCCCTGTTGTTCGTGTTGTGCTGGAACGCGGTTGCCATTGAGCACGTGGAGAAGTCGTGAGCGAACTACTGAGCAAACATGGCGCGTTGTCCAAGGCGAACCTTCAGACCATTCGACACCTGGCCCTGGACATGGATGGCACCATCTACAAGGGCGGCACGTTGTTCGATTTCACGCCGGCTTTTCTGGCTAGGCTGGGCGATCTGGGGATCGGTCACACCTTCCTGACCAACAATGCCTCGCGAAGTGTGAGCGATTACGTTGCCCATCTGCGCGAGATGGGCATCGACGCTGGGGCCGACCAAATCTACACCTCGTCTTTGTGTACGACTGACTACCTGCGCAACCACCTGCCGGATGTGCGTCGAGTCTTTGTTCTCGGAACGCCCAGTCTTCAGCGGGAGTTCGCAGATGCGGGTTATCAGGTGCTCGATGCGGATGACCAGCCTGACGCGGTGATCGTGAGCATCGATACCGGTCTGGCTTACCGCAGGTTGTGCAAGGCGGCGTGGTGGATCAAGCAGGGCAAGCCGTTCATCGCCACGCATCCGGACCGCGTGTGCCCGACGGATCAGCCGACCGTGCTGGTGGATTGTGGGGCGGTGTGTGCGTGTCTGACCGCGGCGACAGGCGTTAAGCCGCTGGCTGTTCTGGGCAAGCCCGATCCGGCGATGCTCACCGGTATCCTGGCTCGGCACTCGCTGCAGCCGTCGCAACTGGCGATGGTCGGCGACCGGCTCTATACGGATATGGTGATGGCCCATCGCGCGGGCGCGTTGGGCATACTGGTTCTAACGGGTGAGGCAACAGAGACTGATGTCACGGCCTGTTCCGAACGGCCGGACCTGGTGGTTCCGAGCCTCAGGGAACTGGGGGAATTGCTGTCCGCGGCACACGGGGGCAAGAAGGATAAACGAGCGAGACCATGAGCGACGAACTGGGGAGAGGATCGCCCGGCCCGGAATCCGCTCGGCCCGGAATCCGCTCGGCCCGGAATCCGCTCGGCCCGGAATCCTTTCCGGGCCGCCCCGTGCGGAAGGCCCCAGAAAGGATTCTGGGGCCAGCGGACACGCGAGAATTGCCGGTCGAGGTACACAGGGGCAAGAAGGATAAATGAGCGAGATGATGAGCGAAGAACGGGTGAAGACTGTCAGTGAATTGGTGAGCGAGCCGCTGGACGTACTGGTTGTCGGCGGCGGCATCGTGGGAACCGGCATCGCCCGCGACGCGGCCATGCGCGGCCTGCGCGTCGGGCTGGTCGAGCAACACGATTTCGCCTTCGGTACCTCCAGCCGGTCCAGCCGACTGCTTCACGGCGGGTTGCGCTACCTGGCCCAGGGGCGGATCGGCCTGGTGCGCGAAGCGAGCATCGAAAAGCGCATCGTGCATGCCCTTGCCCCCCACATCTGCCAGCCGTTGGCCTTCGTGCTGCCGACGTATCGGGGAATGCCGTGGGCACCGTGGGCCCTGTGGAAGCTGCGGATCGGCGTGCGGATCTACGACTGGCTTTGCGGCGGGCGTAACTTCGGTAATTCAAGCAGCATGAAACCCGGGCAAGTTGTTGACTATCTCCCGGGCGTCAATGATCGCAACCTGACCGGCGCGGTCCGCTACTTCGACGGGCTCACGAACGACGCTCGGTTGACCATCGACACATTGCGATCGGCCGCCAAGGCCGGCGCGAAGGTCCTCAACTACTGCAAGCTGGAAACGGCCAGGCATGAATCCGGCAAGTGGCATTGCCGGCTCGAAGATCGCGTCAGCGGCGACGAAGTCAGCATCATCAGCCGCTGCGTGGTCAACGCCACAGGCCCGTGGGGGGGCCAGTTCAAGCAGAGCACCATCCCGTTGCGGCTGACCAAGGGGATTCACCTGGTGGTGGAGCGGTTCCGCCTGCCCATTCCCGATGCCGTCGTTATGACCGAGGGCAAGCGGATCCTGTTTGCCATCCCCTGGGGCGAGCGGGTGATTCTGGGCACGACCG
>Ga0209506_1003508_pt1 | contig 12540 bp, 9 predicted proteins | sample AD_JPNHG2_MetaG_FD_184409 | JGI IMG/M metagenome (GOLD analysis project Ga0209506, IMG submission 184409) | Active sludge microbial communities of municipal wastewater-treating anaerobic digesters from Japan - AD_JPNHG2_MetaG (SPAdes) (version 2) | ecosystem: Engineered > Bioreactor > Anaerobic >...
CGTTCTCTTTTTGTACAGGACGTCGATTTTCAACTCCTCCATGAACAGAGCCGCGGCGTCCGCGCGGGAAATACTCTCCAGGAGGGCAATCTTTTTGCCCGTCACGGTTCCGGGCATGGCCCGCTGGATTTTCTGGACCAGATTCCACTGGGCATTGGCCTGGCTTACATAATCTTTCCGGATTTCAAGGACTTTCGAGAACATGGCGCCTGCCTTGCCGTACTCGAGAGCCGTCTTGTACGCAAGCCCCATGAAATAAGGAGCGGAGGAGGAGGACGGGTCCAGCTTCACCGCATCCTGATAGGAGCTTTCACACTTCTTCAGCCAAGACGTATCCTGCTCGCAGTCTACGCCGATTTTCATGCAGGCCTGCTTGCTCTGTGTATTCACGCGGATATAACCGATATGAACGGCAAGCTGCTCTTCATCGGTTTTCGCCGTGCCCCACGCCTTGTCCAACTGTTCAAAGGCGGCGATATAGTTCTGCAGGCCCGCTTTCGCCAGCCCCATTCCCGTATAGGCTTTGGAATATTTTTCATTCAGTTCCAGCGCCAGTTGAAATTCCCGCTCGGCATCCGCATATTTCTCCTGATCGACCAGCTTCATTCCCGTAAAGACGTGATGTTCGGGAGTGTCCAGCGCGCTTTCCGGCTGGCGGACCTTCGTCCCGCAGGCGACCACTGACAGAACGGCCGCAAACAGAACGATCACAAAGAGGGACCTGTTCATTTTCGCGCGGCAAACCATATTTCGCTCCTTTCTGCAAAAGGGTTATTCCCTGAAAATTCCTTCCGTTTCCTTCCCAAAAAACTTTGTATCATTAGCTTCAGTGCCTTCCGAAGTCAAGTCAATATTGCGCCAGAAATTTCCGTGCTTCCTGTTCTATTTTCTCCGTCTCTTCAGGCCCGTACCACCGGATGGCCGTGTCCGCGCCGAACCAGGTCATCTGCCGTTTTGCATATTGCCAGGTCTCGCGGTTGATTGCGTCTTTTGCCTGATCCCGTGTGCATCGTCCCCGTATCCAGGAAATCATCTGCCTGTAGCCCAGGGACTGAAGGGGTTTCAGCGTCTCCGGATAGCCCCGGTCCAGAAGCCCACGCACCTCTTCGAGCAGACCCGCTTCCATCATTTGCTCCGTTCTTCGGTGGATTCTCTTTTTTAATTCGCTTCGTTCCACGCGAAGGCCGATCTTACAGACCGCATACGGACAATCGGCAAACCGATGCTTTTTTTGCAGCTCCAGGATGGATTGGCCGCTCTGGTCCAGCACCTCCAGCGCCCGGATCACCCGCACGGCATCATTGGGATTGATGCGGCTTGCCGCCTGTGGGTCCCGTTTTTCCAGAAGGCCATGGAGATGATGCCTGCCGAGGCGGTCCCGGATCTCCCGGTAACGGCTGCGGATTTGTTCGTCAACGGGCGGCGTCTCTATGATGCCCTGCAAAAGCGCCCGGATATACAGGCCCGTTCCCCCGACGACCAGCACCCGCCTGCCCTTCCCGGTCAGTTCATCAATGAGAGCTCTGGCCTGCTCGCAATACAGAGCCGCGTTGTATTCCTCGTCCGGGTCCACCACATCCAGCAGATGGTGTCTGATCCTTTCCCTTTCCGTCCGCGTCGGTTTGGCCGTGCCGATATCCAGATAACGGTAGACCTGCAGCGAATCCGCGTTGAGAATCTCCGCGTCCAGGGATTGGGCGAGCTGCAGCGCAAGGCTGGTTTTTCCCGTTGCCGTGGGAGAACCCAGAACCAAAAGGGGAATCCCGGGCGGCTTATTTGCGCTTGAACATTCGTTCGATTTCATAGAGCGTAAACCGGACGTGAGTCGGGCGTCCGTGCGGACAGGTGGCGTTAAAAGGGGTCCTTTCCAGATCTCGACACAGAGCGGCGACCTCACTCGAGGAAAGATCCGCGTTGGCTTTGACCGCTGCGCGGCAGGCCAGGGACGCCAGAATTTTTTCCTTTTTCTCGGCAATTGAAGGCGCCCCCTGGCCTTCGCCCAGCTGGTCGACCAGATCGGAAACCAGCAGGCGGGCATCGACATTCGGCAGAGCGGCCGGCATGGCCTTCACCACGACGGCGTCCCGGCCGAAGACCTCCAGTTCCAGTCCGATGCCGGCCAGCACCGGCAACGCTTCCGTGAGGAGGCTGATCTGCGCGGGCGTCAGCGTTACCACCTCCGGCATCAACAGCGGCTGGCTTGCGGCTGGTTCTTTCTCGGATGACTTCAGGCGCTCCAGAAGAATTCTTTCATGCGCCGCATGCTGGTCCAGCAGCATCAGGCCGCCCGGCCCTCCAAACACGAGATACGTGCCGGCAAACTGCCCCAGATAGGTTTGCCGGTCAAAGGTTATCCTTTCTTCGCAATCGGCCTCCCCGACACGGGCGGGAACGTCCGGTTCGATGGAACGTGTGAATAAATCCTCTTTCAGGGCGCGCTGCAGGTTCGACCGGGAAAACACCTCCCGCGGCCTTCCCCAGGAGGCCTCTGCGGATCCGGATCTTTGAAAATCCGAAGCGCCGGAAAGATTCTCCCGCGGCGCCAGACGATAGGCAAAAACATCCCGGGAGGCCTGTGCTCCGGCCAGAGCTCTTGAAACGGCTCCGGACACCAGATCATAGACGAGGCGGGAATTTTTGAAGCGGACTTCCAGTTTGGCCGGATGCACGTTGACGTCCACCTCCTCTCCGGGAAGACGCAGAAAAAGGACCGCGGCGGGATAGCGCCTCGGCTCCATCACCTGGCGGTAGGAGGCAAGCAGCGCGTGCATCATGGAATTGTCGCGGATAAAACGGGAATTGACAAAGAGATAAACGCTTCTGGCATTGGACTTCGTCCAGACCGGCGTGGAAACCATGCCGCCAAGTTCGACGTTTTCCTTCCGTTCCGCGATGGTCAGGCAATGATCCGTGAAGTCCCTGCCCAGCACCTTGGCGACGCGGTCCGCAATGCCGGCGGCGGGCGCCGCGAACAAGCTTCGTCCATCCGCCCGGACGGAAAAACGGATTCCGGGGTGAGCCAGCGCCAATCGGGTCACTGCATCCAGGCACGCACTCTGCTCGGTAGCTTCGGTTTTGAGAAACTTCCGGCGCGCGGGCACATTCGCAAACAGCTCCGTCACGGTGATCTGCGTTCCGGAAGGAAGGCCCGCCGGGGCAATTTCTAAAATCCTTCCCGCCTGGGCCAGCGCACGGGTCCCGGCCAGATCCTCCGGTCGGCGACTCAGAAGCTCCACACGGGCGACGGAGGCGATGCTGGCCATCGCCTCCCCCCGGAAGCCGAAAGATCCGGCATCATGAATATCGTCGATCCGGACGATTTTGCTGGTGGCGTGACGCTCAAAAACCAGCGCGACATCTTCCTGTTCTATCCCGGATCCATTATCCACGACCCGAATGGAGCGGCATCCTCCTTTCTCAATCTCGACACGAATATCGTTTGCCCCTGCGTCGACGGCGTTTTCCACCAGTTCCTTGACGATCGACGCCGGCCTCTCCACCACTTCTCCGGCGGCAATCTGGTTGGCGACTTCTTCGGATAAAACGGCAATTCGACGGGACAATCTTCTTTTCCTCTTTCATATAAAAAGCCGCAGCCACCGAAACGCCGTGACTGCGGCCCTGTTTACGCAATCCTTCGTAAACCCTCTAATCCAGCACGATCATGACGCGGCACTTTTTCATAAAAGACGCATTGTCCGCCGATGCTCGGATCAGACCGGCGTCCGCATTGCTGATCACGAGATCGGACCGGCCTGCGCCGCCGGTTTTAAGCGCTTTCACGGTCACGGGATTGGCGGTTACGCGCTGGTTGCTTTGCGCGGCGGTGAGGTCGCGGGCATACCCGCTCATTCCCTGCTGGACGGCGTATTCCCGGTCCACATTGGCCGAACCGTACACTTCCTTGCCGTCCTCGTCGTAAATGCGCGGAGACATGGCCGGCCGCGGGCGTCAACCACCAGTCCGCTGTAGGAAGCGGCAGCGGGAGGTGCCGGAGGCGCGGGAGGCGCCACAACGGGAGGCGCCGGAGGAGGAGTCGGCTTTTCCACGACGGGCGGCGGAATTTCTTTGCGCTTCTGGATGGAAATGGGGATCATGATTTTGGACAGTTCCCCGTAGAGCGGCATTCTCAGCGTCACTTCCACGGTTCCGTCGGACAGATACTGCTGGTCTACGACCGTTGCTCCTTTGACCAAACCTTCTACCTGCGTATTGATGACGTCGCTTTCCACGGCGAAGTCTTTTACGGTCGTCCGGGAATCCACCTGAACACCCTTGGTGATTTCCAGCAGATTCCGGTAGGCGTCCACCCTGGCTGCGCGAAGCGCCATGGGCCGGGCATTGATTTTACCCTGATATTTTTCCGGCGGCGCCCCGATGCCTTTGGCTTCAATAAAACCTGCCGACCAGTTTACCGAACCTTGGCCCACCTTTTCCACCCATTCGGACATACTGACCGTATTCTGACAAAATGCGGCGGATGTCCATACGAACAAAATACCCGTTAAAACGGTGATGGAAACGAATCTCAACTTCATATTGTCCTCCTTGCTTGGGTTGGCGTCCTGAATAATTTTCTTCTTTGAAACCGGTTTAAAACTAACAAAATATTCTTTCCCTTGCAACAGGAATTCACAATCGGCGCAGGAATGGAAAGCACCCAAACCACCGGCAAGAGTTGTGCTTGAAACTCCATGGTTTATGTGATAGGTGAGCGCTCGGATGGAGGCTTCACACAAACAGATGAAATCATTCGCGGTTTAACCGCTATTTTTTTTAATTGGACAGGAGCTCAAACAATATGGACTACAAAAAAACGCTGAATCTTCCCCAAACCGATTTCCCCATGAAAGCGAATCTGGCCCAGCGCGAGCCTGAAATGCTTAAAAAATGGGAAGATATGAACATTTACCACAAAATCCGCGAGCGTGCCAAAGGCAGAAAACCCTACATTCTGCACGACGGCCCTCCCTACGCCAACGGCAATATTCACCTGGGAACGGCGCTGAATAAAATCATCAAGGATATCGTGATCAAAACCAAAAACATGACCGGCTTCGACGGCGTGTACGTCCCGGGCTGGGATTGCCACGGCCTGCCGATCGAACACCAGGTGGACAAGGAACTGGGCGGCAAGAACTCCGGCCTGTCCCAGGTGGAAAAACGCCGCGCCTGCCGTGTGTACGCGGAAAAGTATGTCGCGATCCAGCGCGATCAATTCAAGCGCCTCGGTGTGTTCGGCGAATGGGAGAATCCGTATCTGACCATGGCCTATCCGTATGAAGCCGCCACGGTCCATGAGTTCGGCAAACTGTATCTGAACGGCAGCGTGTACAAGGGGAAAAAGCCCGTGTACTGGTGCGCCACCTGCAAGACGGCGCTCGCGGAGGCCGAGGTGGAATACGCCGATCACCACACCCCTTCCATTTATGTCCGCTTTGCATTCACGTCGGACATCGGGGCCGTTCGGCCCAAACTGGCCGGGCAAAAAGTTTTTATGGTGATCTGGACGACCACCCCCTGGACGATTCCCGCGAATCTGGCCATCGCCGTCAAGGAGGATTTCATTTACGCCGCCGTCAAAATTGACGACGACGTTCTCATCGTAGCCAAGGACATGCTGGACTATTGTCTGGACGCTTTCGGATACCGCGGAAAATCCTATGAGATCGTCGATGAATTCAAGGGCGAAGTGCTGGAAGGACAGAAGTGCGTCCATCCCCTGATTCAGAGAAACAGCCTGCTTATTTTGGCCCCTTTCGTCACGCTGGAAGCCGGCACGGGCGCCGTGCACATCGCTCCCGGACACGGTCAGGAAGACTATGAGATCGGACTGGAATACGGTCTGGACAACTATGCGCCGGTGGATGACGCGGGCAAGTTCACGGAGGATGTCGAACATTTTGCCGGTCAGTTCGTTTTTGACGCCAACGACAACGTCATTCAGAAACTGAAAGAGGCGGGTGCTCTGCTGGGACACGTTCCCATGCAGCATTCCTATCCGCACTGCTGGCGCTGCAAAAAGCCCATCATCTTTCGTTCGACCGAACAGTGGTTTATCTCCATGGAGAAAAACGACCTGCGCAAGAGGGCGCTGGCGGCCATCAACGAAGTGCAGTGGATTCCTTCCTGGGGGCGCGACCGCATCTACGGCATGGTGGAAAACAGGCCCGACTGGTGTATCTCCCGCCAGAGACTGTGGGGTGTTCCGATCACGATTTTCTACTGCGCCAAATGCAAAAATGAATTGCTGACGCAGGATATGCTCAACCACCTGGTGGCGCTGGTGGAAAAATACGGCGCGGATGTCTGGTTCGAAAAAGAGCCGAAAGACCTGATGCCGAAGCACACCACCTGCCCCCATTGCCGGGCAACCGAGTTCACCAAGGAAGTCAATATTCTGGATGTCTGGTTTGACTCGGGCGTCAGCCATGCGGCGGTTCTGGAAAAAAGGCCGGAGCTGGGCTCACCCTGCGATCTGTATCTGGAAGGCTCCGATCAGCACCGGGGCTGGTTCCACTCCTCTCTTCTGGAATCCGTCGGAACCCGCGGACGGGCCCCCTACAAAAGCGTGCTCACGCACGGCTTCGTCGTGGACGGCGAAGGGAAAAAGATGTCCAAATCCGGCGGCAACGCCATCGGCGCGGAAGAAGCCGTTGCGAAATACGGCGCAGAGATCCTGCGGCTTTGGGTGGCGGCGGAAGACTATACCGACGACATCCGCATCTCCGAGGAAATTCTCAAGCGCCTGATGGAAGCTTACCGGCGCATTCGCAATACCAGCCGGTTCATCCTGGGCAATCTTTATGACTTCGCCCCGGACACGGACCGTCTGCCTTCCGACCAAATGCTGGAAATGGACCAGTGGGCCCTGCACCGCCTGCAGGAAGTGATCCGGCGCGTGACGGAGGCCTATGAACGCCACCAGTTCCACATGGTGTTCTACACATTGTACAATTACTGCACGGTGGATTTGAGCGCTCTGTACCTGGATATTTTGAAGGACCGACTCTACACCAGCCGCACCGCCTCCGCCGCCCGACGTTCGGGCCAGACGGCGATGTTCATCATTTTAAACGCGATGACCCGCCTCCTCGCCCCGATCCTTACGTTCACCGCGGAAGAGGTCTGGACGGCCCTGCCCGCCTGGAGCGGCAAAGAAGAAAGCGTCCATCTGACGCAGTTTCCGCAGGCGGAAGAAAAGTATTTCAACGCTTCCCTGGGCGAGCGCTGGAAAGCCATGATTGAGGCCAAAAGCGAAATCGCCAAAGCCGTCGAACAGGCGCGCAAGGAAAAAACCATCGGTCATTCGCTGGATGCACGGATCAGCATCGCGGCACCGGATAAAATGAAAGACCTGTTTGCCGCGCATCTGGAAGACCTGCGCGCGCTGCTGATCGTTTCGCAACTGCAGCTGGTCGATGAATCCGCCATTGCCAACCCTTACCAAAGCGAGGAAATCAAGGGGCTGGCGGTCGGCGTGGAAAAGGCCCGCGGCGCCAAATGCGAACGCTGCTGGATTTATGAAGAATCGGTCGGCGCCAATGCGGAGCATCCCACGGTCTGCGCCCGCTGCCTGAAGAATCTTTAGATTACAGACGATGGAGATAGGAAAGATTAACGTAGGGCGGACCTTCAGGTCCGCCTAATGCGGGTCTAAAGAAAGGCAACGAGGAGTTTTTTTGAAAAAAAATCTTGCGATATTCATCCTGGGTGCGGCGGTCATCATCGCGCTGGACCAGATCACCAAATCCGCCGTCACGGCGCGTTTCTCGCTTCATGAAACGCTGACCCTCATTCCCGGATTGTTCAACCTGGTCTACGTCATGAATCCCGGCGCGGCTTTTGGTTTTCTGGCGGATGCTTCCCCGGGATTCCGGTACGCATTTTTCACCGGCGTCACCGTTCTGGCCGCCGGTTTAATCGTCTACTATCTGGTGAAAAGCTCTCCGCGAAACCGGTTGCTGGTCGGCTCCCTCACGCTGATCTTCGGAGGGGCGGTCGGCAATCTCATCGACCGGATACGCTTTGGCGCCGTCGTGGACTTTCTGGACGTTTACATCGGCGCTTCGCACTGGCCTGCGTTCAACGTGGCGGACTCCGCGATCACCGTCGGCGCCATCCTGATGATCTGGGAAATGCTCCGCAACCGGAAAAGCAATTCAACATCGAGAACCTGATCGGCATCCGTCCGCTGCTGTCCCGCAAATCATCGGACTGAGGGGAAAATAGAACCGTCCCTTTTTTACGTCAGCATATCTTTGAGCGTAATTTCGGGATGGCGGTAGCGCTTTTTGTTCCGGGTGCCTTTGCCGTACTGAATCGCCTCTTCCGGGCACCACTGGAGGCAGGCAAAGCATTGCTCACAGCGGTGCTTCCAGACGGGCTTCTCCCCGGTCACCTCAATATTGCGCGCCGGGCAGATTTTTGCACAAATCCCGCAGGCGCTGCATTTTTCATCGGCAAAAAATGGTTTATCCATCCCGGGGACATGCGGCAGCGAAATTCGGTAAAGCGCAGACAAAATCCAGTTCTGCCAGAAGGGACCCTTCTCCAAGGGCCTTTCTTCCCTGCCCCGGACCACCGAAGCGATCCGGTTCAATTTAGCGAGCACCGCGTCAAATTTCTTTTGCTGTTTGTCGGGAGCCGGGGCGCCGCCCCAGGGAATATAATTGCTGGGCAAATCGACGGAAAAGCCGGATGACAGACGAATTTGCTTCTCCCGTAAAATGTTCTGCAACTGGATCAGCGTGGCGGCGGGCTGGCCGGCGTTGACGGCCAGCGCAAACCAGTATTGATCGGGATCGACGTTCAACCGCCCGACGAAATCGATGACGGGCGGCGGCACGCCCCAGATATGCACCGGAAAAACCAGGCCGATCCGCTCGGCGACGCAGACAACCTTTTCATCCGTACACCGCTTCAGGGACACGCACGATGTTTCTCCCAGAACGGAAGCGAGTCTGCGGGCGGTCCACAGGGAGTTGCCGGTGCCGGTATAGTAAAAGATGGTTGTGGTCATGGTCCTGCACGTCCGGTAATGGCGTCTTCGTTTGGACGCAGACTATCCTTACAGAGCTTCTCCTGTCAAATGATTTATGGAGCGCGGACTTCCCGAAGGGCGCCCGAGCGCGCCTTTTTTCTTTGGCAAAAACAGCGGTATTATGTCATAGTGCGTCGCAATATCGATTCATAGGTTCAGGAGTGGCCGATGAAGAAATCCTACATTTTAGCTCTTGACCAAGGCACGACCAGTTCGCGGGCGGTGATTTACGACCGGGATGGCTTCGTGGTAAAAATCGCTCAAAACGAATTCTCACAGATCTATCCCCAGGCCGGCTGGGTGGAGCATGACCCCATGGAAATATGGGGCTCACAGCGCGGCGCGGCCAGCGAAGTGATGGCCGCCGCCGGCATCACCCCGGAAGAGATCGCGGCGATCGGCATCACCAATCAGCGTGAAACCACCATCGTCTGGGACAAATCCACGGGCAGGCCCGTCTATAATGCCATCGTCTGGCAGTGCCGCAGGACCGCCCCCATCTGCGACGAACTGAAAGCCGCCGGGCTCGAAGACATCATTCGGGAAAAAACGGGGCTGGTGGTGGATGCGTATTTCTCGGGAACAAAGCTCAAATGGATTCTCGACCATGTGGAAGGAGCCCGGGACAGGGCGCGGAAAGGCGAGCTGCTCTTCGGCAACGTCGATACCTGGCTGATCTGGAACCTCACTCACGGAAAAGTCCACGTCACGGACTACAGCAACGCTTCGCGCACGATGCTGTACAATATCCGGGAACTGAAATGGGATCCGTTTCTTCTGGAAAAACTGGATATTCCCGCCTGCATGCTGCCGGAGGTGAAACCGTCGTCCGCCGTTTACGGCCTCACCGATGCGCGGGTTCTGGGCGGCGAAATCCCCATTGCCGGAGACGCGGGAGACCAGCAGGCGGCTCTGTTCGGCCAGGCCTGCTTCACGCCCGGCATGGTCAAGAACACTTACGGCACCGGCTGTTTCATGCTGATGAACACGGGGGAAAAGCCGGCCTTTTCGGAAAACGGTTTGCTTTCGACCATTGCCTGGGGAGTGGACGGCAAAGTGGAATACGCCCTGGAAGGCAGCATCTTTGTGGCCGGCGCGGCGATTCAGTGGCTGCGCGATAGTCTGCGCGTCATTTACGACGCCCGGGACAGCGAATATTTCGCCACAAAAGTGCCCGATACGCACGGGGTATATCTGGTGCCCGCCTTTGCGGGACTGGGCGCGCCCTACTGGGATATGTACGCGCGCGGCGCCATTGTCGGGCTCACCCGCGGAGCGAACCGCAACCACATTATCCGCGCCACGCTGGAATCCATCGCCTATCAGACCCGCGATGTCCTGGAGCTGATGCGCAGCGAATGCGGCATTGATTTGTGCGAACTGCGCGTGGACGGCGGCGCCTGCGCCAACAACTTCCTCATGCAGTTCCAGTCGGACATTCTCGACGTCCCGGTGGAGCGTCCGGAAATTATTGAAACCACGGCCCTGGGCGCCGCATACCTGGCGGGTCTGGCCACCGGGTTCTGGAAAGACCTGTCTACGATTTCAGAAAAACGGAAAGTGAACCGGAGATTCGAACCGGCGATGGACGAGAACCGGCGGCAGACCCTCTATACCCGCTGGAAAAAAGCGGTGGAACGCGCCAGGGGATGGGAAGAGGAGTAGATAGCTCATGGCTCATGGCTCATAGTTCAGGGAACATTAGATGATTAAGACGGATGTGATTATTATCGGCGGAGGAGCAACGGGATGTGGCATTGCCCGCGATCTGGCGCTCCGCGGCATCCCTCACTGCCTGATTGAAAAAGGCGATTTCGCAGCGGGGGCCACCGGCGCCTGCCACGGACTGCTGCACAGCGGCGGCCGCTACGCGGTATCGGATCCCATCGCAGCCAAAGAATGCTACGATGAAAACATGATCCTGCGGCGCATCGGTGAAAAATGCGTGGAGCGCACCGGCGGATTGTTCGTAAGGCTGCCCGGCGATTCCAAGCTCTTTCGGGAAAGGTTTTTGCGAAGCTGCGACGACATCGGCATCCCGACCGATATTCTGTCTTCCACCAAAGCGCTGGAACTCGTGCCCAATTTGAATCCGGAGATCGAGGAGGCGATCCGGGTTCCCGACTGCTCGATCGATCCTTTCCGCCTGTGCCTGCTCAACATGAAAACCTCGCAGAAGAAGGGAGGCCTGAGCTTCATCCGCCACAAGGTTACGGAAATCGTCCAGTCCCACGGCCGCTGCATCGGCGTTAAAGCCGCCGACGCGGCCACGGGCGAAGTGAAGGAAATCCACGGCAACATCCTGGTCAATGCTTCGGGCGCCTGGGCCGACCTCGTGGCCCGGCTGGCGGGCTGCGAAGTACCCCTGACGCTCTCCAAAGGCAGCCTGGTCATCACCAATCACCGCCTGACCGACATGGTCATCAACCGCCTGCGGCCTTCTTCGGACGGGGACATTATCGTTCCCAACGAAGCCGTGTGCCTTGCCGGCACCACGTCGCTGGCGGTGGAAGATCCGGATGCTCTCTCGACCCAGTCCGCTGAGGTGGACGCCATCATCGGCGAGGCCGGCCGGATGATTCCTCATTTCAACAAGGCACGCATCATCCGCGCGTTTTCGGGGGTCCGTCCCCTGCTCAAGTCGCAAAAGATGGACAGCCGGGAAATCTCGCGAGGCTTTCAGATCATCGACCACCGGAACGGCCTGTACAGCATCGTCGGCGGCAAGCTCACCACCTTCCGCCTGATGGCGGAAAAAATGGTCGATACGATCATGAACGCCTTCAATCTGAAGCGCGACTGCGAAACGGCCGATCAACCGCTGGACGGCCAGGAGGAGCTCAGCGGATATCCCCTGTCCAAACGTCTGGCGGACATGAAAAACATTCTGTGCGAATGCGAGCTCGTGAGCCGCGGCAGCGTGGAAAACATTATTCAGGAAACCGGCACCCGACATGTGGGCGACATTTCACACCGGACACGCCTGGGGATGGGCCCCTGCCAGGGAGGCTTCTGCACTTTTCGCGCACTGGGCGTCATGCATGACATGGAAATTCTGACGCCCCAGCAGTCCATGCAGTCGCTTCGGGAATTTCTGCAAAGGCGCTTCCGCGGCATCCGCTATGCCCTGTGGGGAGATCAGCTGCGGGAAGAACAGTTGGTCGAATACCTCTATCTGGGCATTCTGGCCATGGAGAAAACCCGTGAGCGTCATTGAATACGATGTCATTGTCATCGGCGCGGGCGCGGCGGGGCTGACCGCGGCCGCCTGGCTTGCCGAACAGCAATTGCGCGTGGCGCTGGTCACCGCCGGCGAACCGACCGCTTGTCTGTCCACCGGCTGCATCGACGTCTGCTCCCGAAGCGAACATCCGCTTGCAGGGATTGCCGGCCTGCCCGACGGGCATCCCTTCCATCAGGTTTCTCCGGAGCTGCTTAGCCGGTCTCTTGACGATTTCCGACAAACGATGGCGGACATGGACATGCCCTACGCAGGA
>Ga0209506_1003521_pt1 | contig 12493 bp, 9 predicted proteins | sample AD_JPNHG2_MetaG_FD_184409 | JGI IMG/M metagenome (GOLD analysis project Ga0209506, IMG submission 184409) | Active sludge microbial communities of municipal wastewater-treating anaerobic digesters from Japan - AD_JPNHG2_MetaG (SPAdes) (version 2) | ecosystem: Engineered > Bioreactor > Anaerobic >...
TCGCGCAACTCGGAGCGCCCGTTTGGGTCATGGGCGAGGGTCTGCGAAAGCACGGAGCGGCAGTGGCGGCGACCGGCGCCTACATGCTCCCAGAGGCGCTCTGGGCGCCGCGCGCTGAAAACGTGGCGGTCATCGGCAGCCGGCTTGCAGAAGCCGGGCAATTCTGCCGTCCGGACCAGATCGTGCCGCACTACATCCGCCCGCCCGAATGCGAAGAAGTCTACGAACAGCGCCGCGCCGAAGCCCGGCGGCGCCGCAGTGGAGTGTGAAACGCGACGCAACTGCGTCCCCGTTTCGAACGCCATTTCGAACGTGCGAAACCTCAGGCGCTGCGCCGCCTTGCCAGCGCCAGGGCCGTTGCGCTCAGCAAAGCAAGCAGTGCAGACGGCTCCGGAACAGTGCCGTTCAGAACGAACGGCAGAGCATACGGCCAGCCTTCGGACACGGGCGGCGAGTATCCCTCGCGGCCCTCGAACCACACACGCGGGCCGGCGGCGCTGCCGTCGATCGAATTGAACAGGCGTGCATTCTGGTTGAAGGCGGACGCGCGCGGCGTAACGAGTGGAATCCAGCAGCGCGGCGTCGGGGTAGCGGCGCCAATGAAGGACCATTCGAGCCAGTAATGGCCAGCCTCGAGCCGGCCGCCGTCAGGCAATCCGTCCAGCGAGACGGTGTAGGCGTAGACCGGGCGGACGGTGCTGGTGCCGCTGGGGCTTTGACGGTGACAGACGAACGCGCCCGGGCCGGCGTCGAGGACGAGGGGTTCGGCCATGAGCGGCTGAGGCAGGGGGTCGGGTACGGGCGGTGGCGAGCCGGCGGAATATGGAGTTGCGTTCCAGATGTTGATGCGGACGGTCTCGATGGTCGGAGTGGTCTGCGAGGTCTGGAAAGCGAACAGGGTCACCGAGTCGAGGTCCCAGCCGCCGGCGGGCACGAAGAAGTCCTCCGCGACGGCGGTGTTGTCGGCGTAAGTGGCGCCGATGCCGGTCGTGGAGTACACGAAGGAGCTGCCGGGCATGGTGAAGCCTTCGGCCTGACTGATAGGCAGGCCGGCGATAGGGCCGGTGCCGCCGGTGGGATTGGTGATGAAGGGGCCGTTGTCGAAGAGGATTTCGGCGCGGGCGCCGAAAGCGGCGAGGACGGCGACGGCGAACAAGGCGGGCAGATGTGTGAAGATGCGGGTCATTTTTTCTCCTCCTCGGCGGTAATGATAGCCGGAGGCCGGGCGGGGGGAAGGCGACGAGGGATTGAGAGTGGTAGGACCACAGATGCGTCCCCGTTTCGGGACGCCGGCAGAGCTCAGGCATTCGGAACCTGCGGCCGTTCGCCCGGCGGGAAAAGCAGGCTGACGCGGCCGGCGGCGTCGCGATCGCCAGCCATGGCGGCCAGCGCCGGGTAGGTTTCGCCGACCAGCGGCGCGTCGGCCAGGCCTAGTTGGCGGCGCACCTGACTGACCGCGTCGGCGTCGTGGCCCTCGATTTCCAGGTACCAGCCCAGGCGCGGCAAGTGGTCCAGGGCGACTTCACACGGTCCCAGTCGCCAGGTTTCGCGAACTTTCTCAAAAACCAGCACTTCGCGTACGCCGAGACGGGTCAGAATCTGCCCGCCGGCCGCGGCGTCGTCCAGCGCGGTCTCGATTTCGGCGCGCGACTTAAGGCCCCCGGCCGCGCGTGGTCCTTTGAAGGTGAGCAGCGCGCCGTTCCTGCTCGGGGCGGTTGTTCCGCTCTGCGCGGCCGGTTCGCTCGCGGCGGCCGGGTCGTCGCCCGCCTCGAGGGTGTGCCACTCGCGCAGCCGCAAGCCGCAGTCGGCTTTTTTCAGCCGGTCGTCGGAAGTGTCGAACAGGCGGTTTATCTCGAACACGCGTGCGAGGCGTACGCCGCCGGCGGCGCGGAGGCGTGCCGGCCAGTCCTGAGGCTGGTCGAGTTTGAACTTGGCTTCGGTTTCGGTGTGCACTGACATATCTCAGCCCGCCATTCTTTTGTCGGGAATAGGATGCTACCCGGCTGGAGCGCAGTTTCCCGCCTGCGGCCGTTTTAGCGAATCCGGCTGACGATGTTACAAGTGAAGACCATTTGTGGCCACACGGCGGAGTTTTCCGACACTGTTGAGGCACAGGCCTCAACAGTGGCACACCGGTAGCACACGGCGCGGTTTCCCGCTGGTTAGAGCAAGCCGTGCTTTTGTAAGCGGTAGCGCAGGCGGTCGCGCGAGAGGTTCAGCAGCTTGGCGGCCTGGGTCTGGTTGTTGTTGGTCCGCGCCAGGGCCTGCTTGAGCAGGTGCCGCTCGAGCTTGCGCAGCTTTTCAAAATCGAAACCCTCCGGCGGCAACGTCACGTTCTCGATGTCCCATTCCCAGGAGTGCGACTCGGCCCGGCCAAGGACGATGTCTTCGGGCGTGACCGTGTCGGTCTTGCTGAGCAGCACGGCCCGTTCGATCACGTTGCGCAGCTCGCGCACGTTGCCCGGCCAACTGTAGTTGTAAAGCATCTGGTAGGCTTCGTCGCTCACCTTGGTAAGCGGCTTTTTGAACTCCTTGGCGAAGCGGGCCACGAAATGCTGCGTCAGCAGCTTGATGTCGTCGCCCCGCGCCCGCAGCGGCGGAATGTAAATGGTGACCACGTTGAGCCGGTACATCAGGTCGCGCCGGAACTGGCCGTCCTCGATGGCCTTTTCGAGGTCGCGGTTGGTGGCCCCAATCACGCGCACATCGACGCTGATTTCCTTCGTGCCGCCGACGCGCCGGAAGCGGCGTTCCTCCAGAAAGCGCAGCAGCTTGGCCTGCAGGGCCGGGGGCATGTCGCCGACTTCGTCCAGAAACACCGTGCCGCCGTCGGCCAATTCGAACAAGCCTTTCTTCTGCTGCTTGGCGTCGGTGAAGGCGCCGCGCTCGTGACCGAAAAGCTCGCTTTCCAGCAGCGACTCGGAAAGGGCGGTGCAGGTGATGTTCACGAAGGGCGCGGTGGCCCGGTCGGAGGTGTGGTGAATGACGCGCGCCACCAGGTCCTTGCCGGTGCCGGTATCGCCGCGGAGGAAGACCGTGGACACGCCGGCCCGCGCCACCTGCCGGATCATGTCGAACAGCTTCAGCATGGAGGGGTGCTGGCCGATGATGGAGTCGATCCCGAACTCGTGTTGCAGGTGTCGCCGCAGTTCGCGCACCTCGCGGCGGAGCTGCGTGGTGGCCAAGGCCTTATCCACGGTCAGCATGAGCTGATCCATCTGGAAAGGCTTGGCGATGTAGTCGTAGGCCCCGAGCTTGATCGCCTCGACCGCGTTCTCGATGGTGCTGTAGGCGGTCATCATCACGACGACCGAATCCGTGTCCATCTCGCGGAGCTTGCGCAGCACGTCCAGCCCGGTCACGTCCGGCAGCTTGTAATCCAGCAGGACCAGGTCGTAGATGCCGGTATCGAGGGCTTCCAGGGCTGTCTTGCCGGTCTCGGCCTCGGTCACGCGGTAGCTGCGCTCCTCGAATTTCTGGCGCAACGACCAACGAATCAGGCTCTCGTCTTCAACGACCAGCACACGGATACTCATCCTGCCTCGCTTTCCACCGCCGGCTGCCGCCGCGGGAGGTCCACAATTACCTCGGTGCCCTCACCGACCACGCTCTTGATCGTCAGGGCGCCCCCATGAGTCTCGACGATTTTCTTGCAGATTGACAGTCCCAGCCCCGTGCCGCGGGCCTTGGTCGTGAAAAACGGCTCCGCCGCTCGCTTGCAAACCTGCTGGTCCATGCCGTGTCCGCGATCCTCGATCGAGAGGCGGATGCCGTCCGGCTGCGGAGCCGCGGTCAGGCGTACCAGCCCGCCCGGCTTGGACGCCTGGGCCGCATTCAGCAGGAGGTTCGTCAAAAGTTGTTCTATCTGATTCTCGTCCGCCGCGATGACCGGCAAGGCCCGGCTGTTTACGTACTCGAAGTTGACGCGCTGGATTTCCGGCTGCTGCCGCCAGACGGGCAGCGCCCCGGCGATGACGTCCTGAATGGCGCATTTGCGGAAGCGCGGCGGCTTGGGGCGCGCGTAGATCAGCAGGTCCTTGACGGTGTTGTCCAGCCGGCCGATCTGCCGCAGAATTTCGTCGAGAATCGGGCGGTGCGGGTCGCTCGACTTCATTGAGTCGCGGATGACCTGGATCGCGCCGCTGATGCCGGCCAGCGGGTTTTTGATCTCGTGCGCCAGGGAGGCGGCCAGGTGCCCGATCTGGGCAAGGTGTTCGGCCTCGGTCAGGCGCTCCTGGACGGCGTCGCGCTCAACGCCGCGGATCTGCTGCGAGTAGTGCTCCTTGTAGCTGTCGAGCATGACGGCCAGCTCAAGCGTCAGCAGCTTGTGGAGCGAGCTGAGCTTGGCCGAGATGTTGGGCAGGCCCAGGCCGCGGATTCCGCGTTCCAACTCGGCCCAGATGACCTGCATGGCGGCGAACATGTACTGCTGCGGCAGGCCGATGCGGACGTGGACCTCGCCGATCCGCTCGCGGCTTTTCCAGTAGTCGTCGTCGTAGGTGCCGCGAAAGAGCTGTTCGAGCCATCTGGCGAGTGTGCCGCGCAGGCGGACGGCCTGCGGCGTTCCGCCGCTCATGAGCACGCGTGCTCCGGCGTGTTTCTGGATTTCGTCGTAGAAGCGGTCGATGGTCCCCGGGAGCATCGGGCGCACATACGGAGCCAGGGCGTGGAGGTTTGCCGCGTCCTGCTCGTCAAACCCGATGTAGTGTTCCAACTCCTTGAGCGAGAAGCTCGGCATAGACCTTACATTATATTCTATATTGACCGCTCGCGTAGCCCTCGGTTTGCTGCTGTTCGCCGCTCGCGTAGCCCTCGGTTTACTGTGCTAGCGCCGCATCGCGTCTTAGAGGACCGACGAGCGCGTTGGTGCCACCGCTCGGGCTTCGGGGCCGCATGCAGCACTGCTTGAAGCCGCGCTTCATGCAGTGCCACACACAGGCGCGTTCGCACGGCGGGTGGGCCACTCAGCGGCCGGTTGCCTGGGACACGCCGGCTTGCCCTATAATGCCGCGTTCGCTGATTGCCCGGCTGGCGCACTGTTCCGGATGTGCAGATAGCCGCCAGGCCGCGGGCTTCGGAGCTCCCGACAAGGCTCCGCGTGGAGATGGCAGATGAAGCACTCGCTCGTCGTAACCGGTTTGCTGGCTTTGGGGCTTTTGGGCGGCTGCCCGAATAACGTGCAACCCGACCCGGCCGTGAAGGCCAAGATTACGGCCAGCGCCACGTCAATCGAGCCGGGCGACACGCTCGTGTTCGACGCCAGCCAGTCAACCTCCAAGAACGGCGGCGCCCTGACTTATGCCTGGGATTTCGCGGGCGAGGGGACTGCTACCACCGCTACCGCCACGCACATATTCGCCGCGCCGGGCCTGTATACGGTGACCTTGACGGTCGCCGACGAAACCGGCGCCACGGGCGTCTCCACCCTGGACATTTGCGTGAACGGCGCCGCGCCCACGGCCGTCATCGCGGCCGACGTCACGTCGGGACCGGCCGCATTGGTGGTCCAGTTCGATGGCTCCGGCAGCAGCGCGCCGGACGACGATATTCGCGATTACATCTGGAGCTTCGGCGACGGCGGTTCGGCCACCGTCCCGAACCCGCTGCACGTATTCACGGACCCCGGCACGTACACGGTGCGGCTGACGGTGCGCACGTTCGGCTGCGTTGAGGGCGAGGCGACGGCCACGATCACCGTTGAAGCCTCGTTGACCCACTCGCTGCAGTTCGGCGGATCTGAAGTCGCGCTGCTGTCGCTGGGCGGCTCACAGACTCTTACCGATTTCACGTTCGAAGCCTGGGCCAAGCCGGCCGACGCGGGTGGGACGGTCGTAAACACGCTCGACAACCGGCTGGTGCTCGAGATGCTTCCGGGCGCCAACAAGCTGCGCTACACCGTGGGAGAGGCCAGCTTCGAAGCGTCCGCGGTTGGACTGGCGAATTCCTGGCACCACGTCGCGCTTGGCAGGCAGGCCAGCGGCCGCACGGTGCTTTATCTTGACGGCAACCAGATAAGCAGCAGCCCTTCGGCGGGGCAATTAGTCGCCGAGCAACTGACATTGGGCGGATTGGGGGCGTTTTCCGGGAAGATCGCTGAAGTGCGCCTGTGGACTGAGTTGCGGTCGCAGTTGCAGATCTCACTGAACATGAATCGACGGTTGCCGGCGCCGATCGCCGAGGCCAATCTTTTGGGATACTGGAGAATCGACGAGAACGGCTCGTCGCAAATGCTCCAGAATCTCGGCAGGTCCGCAATCCCGGGGATGCTGGGTACGTCCGGAGCCGTGGATGCCAGAGATCCGGCGTGGAGCACGGACGGGCCGGAATTGGACTAAGATTTCAGTCGTTCCTACGGGATTTGAGGAGTTCGTTTTTAACTTCTCCCCCAGCACTGCTTGCTGGGCTGTGTTCAGTCGTCGCTACGGGATCAAAGGAACCCGGCCGTTCCGGGGCGCGTCGCAGGCGCGGCAGTTGTGACACGAGCATTCCGCACAGCATGAGTGCGGCCCCCGCCAACTGGCGCTGCGCCAGGCGTTCGTCCAGGAGCAAGCCGCCCGTCAGAGCCGCAAAAACCGCCTCCAGGCTCAGGATCAGGGCCGCGTGCCCGGGCGGGGCCTCGCGCTGCCCGACGAGCTGCAGTGTGTAGGCGATGCCGACCGATACCAGCCCGCCGTAGAGGAGGGCCAGGGCGCCGCCGCGGAGGTTGGCGCCGGCCAGCGGTTCAAATGCCGCGGCGGCGGCCACGCTGGCGACGGCGACCGTGGAGAACTGCACCAACCCGAACTTGAGCGGCTCCAGGCGCGGCGCCAAATGGGCCACAACCAGCACATGTACCGCCCAAATCACGGCGCAGGCCGCGACCAGCGCGTCTCCTCGCTCCATCTCAAATGACCCGGGGACGATACTGAGCAGGTAGAGACCGATGACGGCCAGCACCACGCCCAGCCAGGTCGCTCCCCCCGTCCGACGCCCAAGCACGAGCCCCAGAATCGGCACCAGCGGAAGATACAAGCCCGTGATGAAACCGGCTTTTCCGGCGGTTGTGTAAACCAGGCCCGCTTGTTGCAGCGAAGCCCCGGCGAAAAGCACCAGCCCGGCGACGACGCCGCCCAACAGGTAGAGGCGGAATGCAGCATCGCGGGGTGGTTCGTAGCTGCTTGGTTCTTTGAGCGCGTCAGGCGCGGGCCGCCGGCGCGTCCGCCGCAAGCCGATGACAGCCGCCAGGGCGAGCGCGCCCAGCGCAAAACGCAATCCGTTGAACGTCAGCGGGCCCATGTGACGCATCGCCGCGCGCTGCGCCACGAATGCCGCCCCCCACAGCACGGCCGCAATCAGCAGCACCACGTCAGCCCGCAGTGAACTCGCTTTCATTCGGGCAGAGTATAACGCTCGCGCGGCAAGTCGCGGATAGGCCCGGAACGCCCCCCCGTTCCGGCGCTCGGATAAACCGGCCGCGGGCGCTGGTGCCGGCCGGTGCGGGTTCAGTCAAACAAGTCTGCTAGCCAGGCCTCGATTTTGTCATCGAGATCGTCGTCGTCATAGTAGTAGTAATACGTGGGTGGTCCGTAGTAGTACATGGGCGGTCCATAGAACGTAGCCGGAGGCCCGGCATAGTAGCCGGGCGCATACTCGTAAGCGCCGGCGTAAGCATAGGGCGAGGTGTATCCATACCAGTATGGCGTTCCGTAGGCGTACCAGTATGGCGTTCTATAGCCGTAGGAATAGGCATACGGCGTGGCGGCGCCGTAGTACCAGTTGCCGTAGGGGCTGCGGCGGAACTCGAATGAATACGGGCCGTAGCTCCAACGTCCGCCGCCGTAGTCGGCCGGATATGCGCGGGCTGGACTGGCGGCGGCATAGTAATCGTCATCGTCCCAATAGACTCCGCCCCAACTGTCGTCGTGCCACTGGGCCGTTGCGACAGCCGGCAGCAGCAGTAAAGCGCAGACGAGTACCCCTCTGCATAGTGAGCGAATCAGCGTCATGTGCGGCTCCTTAAAGATGACGAGCTATCCCGTCGGACAACGTTCGCTTTACAGCAGTGTGCCGTTGAAGGCTGAAAGCCGCCTGAAAGGGGCGTTAAAGACGTGAAGGCGCTCGCCCTCAAGAGTCGGAAACAATTGGCGGCAAGTCTGAGCTGAATCCGGATGCGGCGAAGGCGCTGCGCTGCTCGGGCTGCCGACGAATTTGCTACTCAGGGTGGCGTGAATATCGCTTGTGGTCGGCGGCGTAGGCATCATGAACATCATGCTGTTTCGGTCACTGAGCACACCCGGCGAAATTAAAGCTTGCTCCGATAGAAGCGCTCGGCTACCAATAGCACCCGTCAGCGCGGCGGAATCCCACAGAGCGCGGTCACGGCTTCCGGAGGTGTGGAATGGGCGTACGCTTCTGCCTCGGCCTGCTTGTGTTAGGTTTGTGCGGGTGTCGCGTCGGCCCGGATTATCGCAGGCCGCAGATGCCGGTGCCGGATGAGTGGAGCGGCATGCAGGCCGGCGCAGTTGCGACTCGGCCGGCCGGGCCGGAAATCCCCGAGCATTGGTTCGCCAGCGCGCAGCCGGCCAGCCCAACTTCGCAACCGGGCGCTCCGGCTTTGGAGAGCAGCGTTCCGATTAGTGAACCGGCGGTCGTGGCATGGTGGGCCGGGCTGCAAGATCCGGTGCTGGATGGACTGATTGCGCGCGCAGTCGAAGCCAACTTGAATCTGCGCATAGCCACGGCCCGCGTGCTGCAAGCCCGGGCGCAGCGCGACATTGCGATAGCGGCGTATTGGCCGCAAGTGAACTTCAGCGATCTCTACGACTACAGGGGGGCCAGCCTGAATACCGGTCCTGACATAACAGTGCCCCGCGGGCCGCTGACTGGGCTGCCCACGATCAGCGTCGTTCCCGGCGCGCCGCCCATCGTTCAGGTGATACCGTCGCGCATCGGACCGCTGTCGGGCGGCAGCCGTTCACCCGGCGTGTCAATCCAGCCGGGAATCTTCAACACGGCCGGCGGTTCTACGCCGCCCTTTGCGGTCCTGAGCCCGCCGTCGCTCACGCCGGCCGCCGAAGTGCCGCGGCAGCAGAACCTGTTTCAGGCCGGCTTCGATGCGGCGTGGGAAATAGATGTATTCGGCGGCATTTACCGTTCGGTGGAGGCGGCCACCGCTGCTTTGGAAGCCGCCGAATGGGACCGGCGCGATGTTTTGATTACGCTGCTTTCGGACGTGGCTCTGAACTATGTGCAGTTGCGCGGGTCGCAGCGCCGCCTGCACATTGCATATCAGAACATTGTCACTCAACAGGAGGCCGTCCGGGTGACGCGGGCCCGGTACGAAGCGGGGTTCACCGGCGAACTGGACGTGGCGCAGGCCCAGGCGCAGCTCTCCACGACTGAATCGCAGCTTCCCGTACTGCAGACCGCCATACAGCAGTCCATTTATCAGCTCAGTGTACTTTTGGCGCTGCCGCCGGGAGCGCTGCTCGAAGAATTGCGGATGGCCGAGCCTATTCCCGCCGCGCCGCCGGTCGTGCCGGTCGGACTGCCTTCCGACTTGTTGCGGCGCCGCCCGGACGTGCGTTCGGCGGAGCGGCAGTTGGCCTCGGCGACGGCGCAGGTGGGCGTGGCGGTGGCGGAGCTGTTCCCAGTGTTCGCCCTGACCGGCTCATTTGGGACGGCGACCTCGGACTTCCGGCACATCTTGGATTCGGGCAGCCTGTTCTGGTCGGTTGGGCCGAGCCTGGCCTGGCCGATCTTCCAGGGCGGGCGGCTGCGCGCCAATGTGCGTTTGCAGGATGCGATTGCCGAGCAGGCTCTGGCCAATTATGAGCTGGTGATTCTGCGGGCGTTGCAGGAGGTGGATAGTTCGCTGGTGGCGTACCTGAACGAGAAGGTGCGCTACGACTCACTGGCTGAGGCCGTCGTGGCCAATCAGCGGGCGACCGAGTTGAGCAACGAGTTGTATGCCCGCGGGCTGACGCCGTTTTTGAACGTGCTGGAATCGCAGCGCGCGTTATTCATATCACAGGACGCGCAGGCGCAGAGCCAGACGCTGGCGATATTGAATTTGGTCTCGCTCTACAAGGCCCTGGGCGGCGGGTGGGAGCCGTCCGAGCCGTGTGTTATAGAGTTCCGCGGGGTCAGCGGTCTCAAGTCGTATGCGGAGTTGAATGCGTTGGAGGAGGCGGATTGCGATTTGGATGCGATTCGCGGTTCGGAAGAGCTGGAGAGCGAATGACGACGGTGTCCCACTGCGGGCGACGACGACCTGGGCGAGCAATTCGGCTGGCTTTCTAAGGGGAACCGCGTTACTGTTATCTGACATAGCGGCGACGATTGTTCGGCACCCCGTTCTCCGTGGCGCAGTGTCGCCGTTGCAGCATCGGGTCGGACCGGAGTCAGGCATATGCGCTGAAAGCGCTGACGATAGCGCGGACTGCACTGGGGGCGGGGCATAAAGACAAAAAGGAGTAGGGCGGTTGCAGGCAAGCCGAGGTGAACAGCGCAGCGTGTGAAATGGGGCGGCTTGCCGCGCGCTGCGCGACCGGGTGAGCGCGGAGGGAAAACTGCGTGGGAGGTGGGAGGGGATTCCCACAGACGGGGTGCGAGAAAGGATTCACGCACCAGCGAGCGACGGGGATTTTCAAAGCAGCGTGCGACGGGGATTTTGGGAGCAGGCCGGCACCTCTTGATCCGGGGCGATACGCCCCGGCTCTGCTCCGGGTTGCCGGTTGGGGCACGCCGCGCAATGATTTCCTGCATGGAGAAGCGCGGCTCGAAACATCGTTTCAGTCCCGGCCGGCCCCGAACACGCGTGGCACGCAGCGCGGCCGGTCCGCCCGGGGCGCAATCGCCGTGGGTGCAGCTCCGCTCGGCGACTTTGCACCCGTTTATCTTCCAGCGCATGGTCCGGGCGGCCGATCCCGCCGCTCGACCGGGCGACGTCGTCACCGTGTACGACAAGGCCGGGGTGCTATTCGGGCACGGGCTGTTCAACCCGCAGTCGCAAATCGCCATCCGCATGCTGGCTTACGGCGAGACGCCCATCGACGAGGGCTTCTGGCGGGCCCGGCTCGCGCAGGCGGTCGGCCTGCGCCGGCAGCTTGGACTGGATCAGGTCACCGACGCCTACCGCGTGGTTCACTCCGAGGGCGACAACCTGAGCGGGCTGATCGTCGAACGCTATGCCGATTGCCTGGTCTTCGAGATATTCGCGCTGGGCATGTTCCAGCGTTGGGGCGAATTTGCGGCCCTGCTGGCGGACGAACTGGGGCCGCCGACCAGCCTCGATCGCCCATACAAGGCTGGGCCGGCATGGCGGACGTTCGTTCGCGCCGATGCGCAGATCGAGGCCATCGAGGGGTTCCAGGTGGCCGCGGCTCAACAGGACGCGCCGGCCCGGCTAGTGATCCGCGAGCATGGAGTGCGCTATCGCGTCGATATCGTCGGCGGACACAAGACCGGGTTTTTCTGCGACCAGCGCGACAACCGGCTGCGGCTGGCGCGGCTGTGCGGCGGGGCGGACGTGCTGGACGTGTGCTGCTACACGGGCGGGTTCGCGCTGTGCGCGAAGGTGGCTGGCGGTGCGGCGTCCGTCACAGGCGTTGACCTGGATGAGGCCGCGATTGAGCTGGCGCGCGAGAACGCCAACCTGAACCAGGTGCGGGTTGACCTGGTGCATGCGGACGCGTTTGCATACCTGCGGCAGATGCAGGCCAATGGGCGGCAGTTCGATGTTGTGGTGGTCGATCCGCCGAAGTTGGTCACGTCGCGGCGGGACCTGGAGGAGGGGCTGGCCAAGCATCACGACCTGAATGCGTTGGCGGTGCAGTTGGTTCGCCCCGGCGGGATTATGCTGACGTGCAGTTGCAGCGGGCTGGTGTCGCCTGACGCGTTCTTAGGTGCCATCCATGCGGCGGGGCGCCGCACGGGGCGGGCGTTACAGATGTTTGACTACACGGGAGCGGCGCCGGATCACCCGATCATGCTGAACTGTCCGGAATCAGGCTATCTGAAGGCGGTGTGGCTGCGGGTGATGTAGCCAAACGCCGCAAACGGCGCCGCGGCTAAGTACGAGGTTAGCCCGTGGCACGCGCTGCGGCTCATACAATCGAGCATGAAATGGAAGCACTGTCGGGGCGCGGTTGTGGCGGGCGCGGTGCTGGCGAGCCTGCTGTTGGGCGCGATTGGCGGGTGCGGGCAAGCCGGGCGCTGTGAAGCGGAGACATCTTCGCCGGAACTGGTTGCAGGGGAGCAGGTGTCGCCGGTGCAAGGGTCCGCGGCGGCATATGTAGGGTCCGGCGATCCGTATACTCCGGGTCCGCTTTCGACACGCAAGATTGAGCTCGACGCGTGCGATTTTGGCAGCCCGCAACCGTTGCTGATCTTCGCGCCCGTGACGCCGGCGGCCTACCCGGTCGTGGTGTTTCAGCACGGGTTTCTGGGGAAGAATAGCGATTACAGTGAATTATTGCGGCACTTGGCGGGGCACGGATTTGTCTTGGTAGCG
>Ga0209506_1003540_pt1 | contig 12450 bp, 21 predicted proteins | sample AD_JPNHG2_MetaG_FD_184409 | JGI IMG/M metagenome (GOLD analysis project Ga0209506, IMG submission 184409) | Active sludge microbial communities of municipal wastewater-treating anaerobic digesters from Japan - AD_JPNHG2_MetaG (SPAdes) (version 2) | ecosystem: Engineered > Bioreactor > Anaerobic...
AGTATTATCTAATATTACATATACTGAAATTTTAGTATTTGATAGAAATAAAATTAATGATATAACAAATGTAGGTATTACACCCGATGCTAATACTACATATTAATATATTGGGGGGATAATTATGGCGGAACGATAGGTATCATATATTATTTTTTATGATGATGATTTTAATAATATAAAAATATAGGAATATAAATCTAGACCAATAAATGAAAATCTTATATATAAGTAGCCAGATGGATCTAATTTAGTATTTTGTTCTAGAGAATAGGCATTGGAATTTTTAAATGATACATTTTTACGTGAATATATATATGAAGATTTCAGAATAATAACCGAAGTAGATTGGGAGTCTATGAAAAAGTGAGGTATAATTAATATGTTTTATAATATAGCTAAATGGTTTATGAATATATTTTTATCGTTAAAAATTCATTTTAGAAAACGTGGGGAAGTAACAGAAAAAGCAGCAGTTCAAGAATTTATTAAAAAATATAATATAAAAGATTTAGAAAGTTTTACTGATGGATATAAAAACTGGTATTATGAAATCCCGAATGGCAGATATATGTGGGATTAGTTGCATGGAATAATTGATATTCAACAAGATTAGTAGTATACTATTGAACGTGGTGGTGGCGATTGTGATGATCATAGTAGATTAGTTCAATTAATTATGATAGAATTGGGATATGAATAGTATCAATAGCAATATTTATAGAAACCAATAAAAATGAGTCATGGTACATGTGTAGTTAAAATAAATAATAAATGGACTGTATAGGATTATTAGTATATAAATCCAAGAAATTTATTTGATACACCAGAAGAATAGATACAATCAATAGCTAAACAATATGGATCTGAGATGATAAAATAGTTTTATTTTGATGAATATTGGAATAAACTGACAGAAATAAAATAAGGAGATTATTAATGGATAAATATTACTTATGGTATAATAAAAATACTAAAACTATATACCCATCCACAAATCAAGATCAAGATCTTGAAAGTCCCGATATATATAAAGTTGACGGTGAGGTTATTTTCTTTAATTCTCTTCAAGAATAGATATTATTTATAAATTAGAATTTTAAAGAAGAAGTAATACCCCATAAGTATAGATTAACGGATTGGGATTAGTTAAAGAAAAAGACATTATAATATGGAATTTGTATTGCCTGGACCAATAAGAAGAAATTTTAATCCTAATAATGTTATATTTGAAGATTATTTTGAACGAACTTTAATAGGTAATAATTGGGATATTAGTGCATTGGAATCTGCATCTATTATTGATAATAAACTGGTAACCGAATAGAAGCCAAATACATATACATTAGAACAGGGAGCCAAATATACTGGAAATTTAAATCTTAATAATGATTTTAAAATTGAAGCAAGTTTAGAATGGATTAGTAGGACTTCTGATTTAGGTAGAGTAGGTGTTGGAGTATTTGACGAATCAGATAATAGATTAGCATATGGAGGAATTCATGTTGGACAAGCATCACAAAATCCAGGATATCAAGTAATAATAGATGGGGATCCTGATATTAGTTGGTTTTCTGGATATGATACTAGACCATTTTCTGGAAGTGTCATTATAAAAATAATTAGAATAGATAATTATTTATATTTATATGAAAATGATACATTGCGTCTATCTGGAATTATGAATAGTACAGTAAAATATATAATACTAATAAATAGTAGATATCAATCATATTCAGGTAAAACTGCAAAATGGAATTATATAAAAGTAACCAATTCATAACATTAAATTAAAATATAATATGATACAATTAAGTTAGATAAAGGAGGATATATAATGAGAATGATTGAGAATGTAATGGGCAATTTTGATGTTACTAATGAAGAAAAAAAAGTATTAAAGGATTTTATAGCAGATAATGGTAATCTAGATATTTATTATGATAGTTATGAAAATGCAATTAGGGGAGTCATGACTGATGACGTTTATGATGATCCCGAAAGATATGATTTAATAACTATTGCACTTACCAATTTCTTTGATACAATGTTATTTATTGTACAGTGGGCATATGACCATAATTATCAAATTAAAACACTGAGAAAAATTGATGGGAGGTACAGTATTGAGAACACTGGAACTAACGAACAAGTTAATTAACAATCCCCCAAAAGAGAAAGATGACAATTTTATAACAAAAGCTATTAGGATTTACCTAATGGAACTTAGAAAAACTCAAAAGGATTTTGATATAACAGTTGAGAATATTGATATGTTATCTGCTCAAATTAGTAAATACATACGTGAGAATACTACATTATCGCATAAGTATACTAATAAAAATAAAATATATGAGATATTGAAGAACATGGTGGAATGATCCACCATGTTTTTTATTTAGTATTATTAAAATCAAGAGTAAATACTGGATATGATGTATAAGTGAAATATGTTTTATTCGGCTAATTTGTAAATATTTCAAATTGTGGTTTATTATTCTTATATAAATCTATCCATTTTCTAATTTCACTTAATTTAATTTTAAATATATCTTGTTTTTGTGCTATATCATATTTAACTAATATTTCTTCATTACTCTAATCTAAATAAGTCCAAACTACACTAATGTCTTTATTTGAATTAATATCGTTATGCTTGCTTTTTCTAGACGCATGGGTTTTATATGTACTAAAAATAGCATCTTTTACTTGATACTTTAATTCATCTAAATCCATCCAACTTATATATCTAAGTTGATTATTGCTCTATTCTAACATTACTTTTTTTTTATATCTAAATTTTCTAATCCTTTATAAATTCTCGTAAATACTTTTGACTATTCTGTATTTATCTTTTTGTTAGCGGTCTACTATTTTTTGAATTTATCAATTGATGATTCTAATGTTATTTTTTTGTTTTTTATCTAATCTACAGTTGATAAAAATATCTTATATCCAATCTATTCTGTAATAGGGGTATTTACTGTGTATGATTCTAGTGTATTTTCTCTGTTATTATTGATTTCATTATATTCATAATCAGATGATATATTATCTTCTTCGTTTACTTCATCCATTATATCTTCTAATTGTTCTCTGGACATAGTGTTTGGATCGACCTAAGAATCATCTGGGAAGTCAATAGTATAAAACTGTTTTACTTCCTCATCAGAATATCTGGGTATATAATTAGGATCCTCTGGTGCTGGTACAACATTTAATTTATTAGTTGAATTATCTGATAATTCTGGAATATCGTTATTACCTTCATCATTAAAATCGTCATTAAAATCGTCATTAAAATCGTCATTAAAATCTTCATCTAATAATGGATCATAATCGGGTACATACTCATCTTCTTGTTCTATAATATTTTCAGATTCATTCATCTTATCCCAATCAGCATCACACATATTATACTATTCTTTTAATGATTTTTTATCTTCATATTCACTTTGTTTCATATCTGTTATTATTTCTTTTGAATCATCAACTGCTTTTGCATTAAATGGAGCAGTTTTGATATTAGGATTATCAATTCCCATAAATGAAAATATAGTATCAAAAGATTTTTGGAATTTTTTGGCTTTTTCTCCTACTTCTCTCATTTTTTTCGTCATTTCAGGATTAAATTTGTCTGCTTCTTTTGTTCCCTATAATTTATCTGTGCTGACTCCCTTCTAATGTATCTTTTCTTTATCCTAATCAGATGCAACAGGCTAGGCTTTTTTATTTTGCAATATTTCTGATTTATTATCAGGTACAACCTCTGTACTTTCTCTATTTTCCTACCCCTTCTGTTTTATTGTTTCACCAGACTTATCTGGCCCACTTTTTTCTATTGGTTCATCAAGTAATGGATCTTTTTCCTATTCTATTAGTAATTTTTTCTCTTTAGGTTCCATAGTTATTATTCCCCCTAATTATTCTTTGAAGATATTGTATCTTCCTAAATTTTCATTATTGTTGCATATGTCAATGCCCCTACTGTTTCCTACATATTTTCAATATCACCCTATTTTTTTTCTAATATTAAATTATGTAATAAATTTGATTTCTATTTATCTTGTTCAGATACTATATCTCCTAAATTTTTAGGACCAGTAACCGAAGATTTAGATAATTCTGTGATGGATTCTAATAATATTCTTTCTTTATAAATTAAACTCTTTAATACTTGTCTAATTTCACGTATAGTTTTACTCATAGACACCGACCAATTAATAACATTATCGTTTTCATCTGGAACAGAAGTTATCAATTTATCTAATGCTTCTTCTATCTTTTTTCGTCTTTCAGTACATTCTTGATATTCTCCTATTAACTTATCTAATAGTATTTTTAAATCATCAGAGGTTTTAAGCATTAATTCATACTATTTATTATATTTCTCATGATTTATTATTTTTAAATCGTTACTATCCTCATTCATTATACTCACCCTATGTTAAATTAAACTTAAATTTGTTACTCAAAATATACTTAATTTAAGTGTAAATTTCTGTTAATTTAACAGTAAATACTAATCTCAATTGGTGGTGAATCAAATGGATAAAGACAACATAAAATAGTTTTAGGAAATTCTTTCATCCTTACATAGGGATGAAAATAAAATATCTGATATTGAAAAGAAATAGGATTATCTTTAGTTCTGTATAGAAAAATTATATGATAAGATTGTTGATAAATTGAAAGATGAAAATGAAGAAGAAGAAATAGATTCATTAGATGAAGAACAATTATCGGGTTTAATTTTAATGGAATTTATAGATAATGAAGAACAATGGTTTGAAGAATTATAGGAAATAATTGTTCCCGATGATGTAGCTGAATTTGTTGAGGAAGATTAGTTTGAAGAACTTAAAAAATAGTTAGAAGAAGATACAGACGAATCATCAGATGAAGTTACTGATACTGAACCTGATGAAGAAGAATCAGAGGAATAGCCAGAAGAAGAACTCGAAGATAATGATGAATCCGAACCAGATTCTATATTAGAGGAAACGGGTGAATCTGTAGAACCCCTACAAGAAGATTTATTGGTAGATATGAGCGGGGGATTCTAGGGCAATTAGTAGAAAAAAATAAAATAGATGGTATTAAATGAAGATGATTTATATGATATTTAGGAAATGATAATTGAAATTGGTGAGAATTTAAAGGATGAATTAGATCGGGCAATAGAAGAAAGAGAAGAAGAGGAAGAGGAAGAAGATGAAATGGGTAGAGAACCAGACGGCACAGGACCTCATGGTCGTGGCGAAGGCCCAGGCAAAGGTAAAGCAGATGGTTCGGGGTTAAAGAAAAATAAAGACAAAGACGAAGAAGAGGATGACAAAGAAGAAATTACAGAATAGGATAATAATCTAAGAAATGATATAGCATTACATATTGCTATATCAATTAAACAAGGAAATAGTCCCGATTACGCATTAGATGATGCTAGAGATGTATTTACTGGATAGGAAATAGAGGATATTATAAAATAGTATGATATATAGAGAGCATGGGCAGATAGTAAATCATTAGAAGAATTACAATAGATGAGCGATGAATCTGAAATTACAAACGAGTGATTATTATGAAGAGTAGAAGTGATTTTGTAAAACAAAGATAGAAATAGAAAGAAACAGTAACAGTCCTAAGAAACTTAATTGCTACCCACAAAGATGATTCAGAATTAGTAGAAATTATAAATAGCTAGGTTCAATATTTAGAGAAAAAATTTACACCAACTACTGAATGTGTAGAAATTTAGAGTAATGTAGTTTCCAGTATAGTAGAATAGGTAACGGGTAAAAAATTAATATTAGAATCAGAAGTTACTACATATAGAAATGATAAAGATATTATTTCAGAAGAAGATAAAGGAATAATTAGACAAGGACACCCAATACCATTAGATTCAAATGCTGGTCCAATTTCCTTATCTAGCGAATAGGTAGATCCATAGTAGAAAAATATAATCAACTCCCTACTTACATAGTTAAATAAGTATAAGGATGATCCATAGTAGGCATAGTAGATAAATTCTTAGAGTTAGTACTTACGTCAACAAACAGGCTCTTAGCCATTAGATTCAGACTTACCCGTAGATTTAGATAAACAGCAAGTATCAGAATCAGAAGAAGAAGTAGACCCAGAAACCCCCCAAGTAGTAACGCAGGAAAGTATAAATTAGAAAGAAATATAGAAAAAAATATTATAGAAAAAAGATGAAATTAGCTATGATGAATGGGATGAAATAATGTTTACTGTTATGTTTGGTGATGATGTTCACGAAGGTATTTCTAATACTGAAAACTTAAAATTATTTACTTCATCTGATTCATCCGATGAAGCACAAATACAATTAATATCTGAATGGATAGAAAAAAATAAGTTAACCGAAGAAGAAATAAATAAAATATTTTCAATTAAGATTTAATAGTAAATAATAGAAGACACCATACGGTGTCTTTTTTAAATATATTTATTTTATGCACAGGTAAATACAAATCTACCTGTATTGCGATTATAGTAATATATTTTGAATTTTATTGCGAATTTTTTGAAATAATATCCATGCCCGACTTCCTTATATTTCCTCATACAGTAAACATGTATAAGTTCATGCCTTATAGTTAAAATCATTTTATCCATATCATTGATAATTTTATCAGATATTCCTAATTCGGTAACTTGGATAATATCTGAACCATAAAACCTAACAGCTTTTACGTATCCCAATTTTCGGGATATTCTCGAATTGAATTTTATGTTATCCAATTCTAAGTTTTCATTGAACATTTCCTTATAGAGATTCTCCGCCATTTTTTTAAGTTCTAAATCTCTCTTTGTTTTCATCCTTACTACCTCCTATATTTTTTTATTACATATATAGTATAACAAGTAAAAAAATATAATATGTTTCAACTAAGAAACATATTATACAATGGTGTTAAAAATGATTAAACAGAAGTATAAATTTCTTCTGAAATTTGGGTATTTATTTCTATTATCTTAGCTAATTCTTCTTTATTGTAATTATATACCATATCACAAATCTCTTTTACTTTTGTAAGTATAGAATAATATGCTGTTATCTTTTCATCTAATTTATCATAATTAATTCTTTTGAAATCGGATATAATTCGTTTCATATAAACCGCGTCAGGAAACACCGTGCTTTAGCTGTGGGGAGGAAGCCGCCTGCCTCCTTTCGTATAATGGTAAGGAGCTGGATTTCTCCAGCTCCGTGTAGGCTAACATATAGCCTACCTCCTTACGGAGTAATCTTCCCATCGCCAATGTTATCCGACAGTTTCTCGTTAGCAGCACTGTTCCTACCCATCAGAACTGTTTAACCACTAACCGCAGAGCGTAAGACTTGGGAACGCATCCTACGGTGCCTATACATTTGTCGGTAACGTAGTGTCCGAAACACTTAGGCTAGTCAACAAGAGCTACTAGCTCCCGGCTTTAGCCGGGGGTCGTTGACATTTATTATTCCATTAAGTAGTATATTTAATTGATAAGATTCAATTTTTTTATATGTGAAATTCGGGGATGTATATATACCTTCTGTGTGTCTATATTCATAATTAAAATGATTCTCAAGGGATTCTATTGCCAATTTTCGTAGAAATTCCATTTTACTTACCACCTTTATGTTTGAATGTAAGAAATACTAATATAGGAACTAATACATAAATACTATAAAATAAATATTGTAAAATTATTTCCATTGGTCTTGAACCCACGTTTCATAGGTTTCGTCAATTAACCCAATCCAGCAATCATGACATATATAACCATGTTCACCTTCATGATCTTCCCCTGTAATTATTCTATCGCATTTCTCACACATTTCATATGATTCGGCACATTTTTCACAAATATTTATACCAGTATCAGTTTCAAATACAAAATCTACTTCTTTACCGCAAACCCCACATATTTCCATACTATACCTCCCTTATTTTCTATTTAAGAATGAAGAAATAGAAAATTTTATTTCTGAAAGATTAAACTCTTGTTCTTCTATATATGATAAAATAGAAACTATTTTCTTTTTGTATGTTTCTACAAGACGATTATATATATTCTTGTATCGTTGAATACTATAATCAACAAGATCATCCATTACAATAGCATATTCCTTTATAATTGCATCATATGAATCTTTAAGAACTCTGAATTGTTCATTAATATCACTTATTGTATCTAAATCGATAGATGGTGGTATTAATCCATCAGATTCGAATATATTTTCAATATTAGTTGCGATTACTATAAAACGTTCTTTAACTGATACCTACATGGAATTCCTCCTTTAATATTATTCATATGGATAACTGGTTTTTGGATCAAACTCGAAAAATTCACAATTATCTTCTGGATCCTCGACACTTTTGTCAAGAAGATTGCATTTTTCTAATATACAGTCATAATGAATGCATCTCCCACAAACATCCCCACATCTACCTTCATCCCAAAACCTATCATAATTAGACATTCTTACTCCTCCTTTTAATCGTTGTTGTTCTATACTCTATAATATCATTTTATTAAATAAATAGTATTACACCAAAATGTATATTATTAAGATAATGTAACAAAACTGGATCGGGGGATAGGATTCGAACCTATATGAATGGAGTCAAAGTCCACTATCCTACCATTGGATGACCCCCGAATTTTTAATTTGTGTGGAAATATTGATAATCTTTATTCCCCTTTTCATCGTAAGAATAGACACCAAATTTTTCCTACAATTCCTAAAATTTATCTTCATGTCCATAATAAGAATAGTTCATAATACAATATACATGTATTAATTCATGCTATATAATTTTACGCAATAATGTTAAATCATTTTGATATATATTATTTATAAGAATATTCATATAGTGCCTAGAAATACCGCTAGGATATTTATCATCGTCTATACTACTACCCTCACTATATGTTAATCCAGATATATTACTATTATACGCAAATTGTGTAGTAGAATAACTATTTATATACCAATCCGTGGGGCATGTTGTATCAGAATCAATAATATCATAACCAGTATACATACCACTAATAACTACTTGACCTAATACATTATCTGGTAATTCCTAAAACGCTATTGATGGAGTTAGTTCCATATTAAACATATCTAAAAATAGCAAATTCTAAAGAATCTTTAGCTTTTTATTATCCATTATAAATTATTTCCCACTTAAATATAAATCCAATCAAAATTATACTACCCAATAAGTCTATCAAAATAACCCAACGGAACAAATTCTTCATATAAGCCAACAAATTTTCCGTAAGTTTCATCCTCAATCATAATATTAGTGTGGTAATGACCGAAATACCATATCTTAAATTCTATATTTAATAATTCATCTAAAAATCTTTCAGTATATGAATGTGAAGATCCTTACTTTTGGTCTGGGTTGTTTTTTCTACTTGTCAAACTATTTAAAAAATATTTTTAACGGATTATACGTATGTTTAGTTTTGCGTATTACTTTTTTTAATACTTTCATTTCATCAATTGTCTCCTTATTAGTGGAGCAATACTCTTATTCATTTCTTTTGTAACTTGCTTTTTAACCTCTTTATCTAATGCTTCAAATTCTGGATGATCTTTTATGAATTCATTTAATACATCTTCTGAATAGTTCTTAATAATTATACCAAAATCATCAAATGATACTTCACCAATTTTACTAACTACTGATATATACCTACTTTCAGTGATATAATCTTTAATATATTCTGTATATGTTACAACATCGGGCGGTAATACTTTCTTTTCTTTTGGAGATTTTATTTTTTCAGAAAATTTATCATTTTTATTTTTTAGTATTACTCTGTTGCCATTTCTAAAAAATAGTGGTATATCTGGTTTTATTACTACACCTTCTGCATAATTATTTTCTATTTCTGGAAGATCTAATTTTTTTGGTATTGTAGTAATAAAGTTATTATTAAAATTCAAACATTCATCAAATGTTCCGATAAATAAAGGTTCAGCATATAACAATCTGGTATTTGCACACACTAATTCAAATTTAGTAGTATCAAGAAACTCTATTTCTCCAGTGTCAAGATTTGGAAATGCTATATCAAATACATAATATTCATTCCATGGACAATATTGAATTCTATTTTGAACTTTTTTTGCACCCTTAACTTTTATAACATCTGGATGATTATAAACACCGCCGAATATTTCACCATATATTATAATATATGGAAAATACTGATTATAATCATTTCTTAAAATTTGATATATATTATAAAAATCGTTGCTATAATTATCTAAAATTGCAGTATGATTATAAAATACTTCTCCAGGAGATAAGAATTGACTTCTTTTCGCTACTTTTATATCTGTTGGTGATACCCAAAAACTAAGATTAGATCCGTCTACTTTTTCAGTAACACTCCATTTTATATTTTTACTATCATATCCATTAATTCTTATTTTTTCTATTTCCTCCTTTCTATACGTATTTTCAATTTCACTATATTTCTTGAATTTCATATATATTCCTCCTTATTTAATTTATTTAATATTAGAATATCTAAATTAGTAACAAATTCCATGTTTTTCTGCCTTTCAATATAAATCTCCTAATTCTGCCTGTAATGAATCACTTAAATCCTCATAATATCTAAGATTGTCTAAAATTATGGGAATATAATTAAACATCTCTAAAATTATATCTTTTTCACTAGAACTCATATTACTATATTGTTTATCAAGTAAAGATTTAGCTTTTAATTCCCAAAATAATTTTATATCTTCAATATCTTTGCCTTTTTCAAATTTGATTACACCCATTGATTTTATCCCTCCATTACAGTATTTATCATTATAATACCATATTGTATATTACTATTAATGTCAATTCTATTTCAAATATATTAAATTATATTAATGTATATTTTACATTTAGTTAACTAATAAACATCAAAATTTTATTATAATTAATAAATATACTAACCAGTAAGTTACTATACAGTATACTATTTATATTATAACATAATTGAAGGAGTTATAGATGGAATTAAATGCAAAATTAATTGATTGTATGGGCAACGATTTTACACCTGTAAAATAGGCAAGAATAAGTTATAATAAAGAATTAGGAGAACAATCCAAAGATTTAGAATTATTAGAAAAATTATTGAAATTAAAACACATGGTTCCATTCGAACATATAACATTAACCTTTGATGTAACCATGCCTGTATTTGTATAGAGACAACTTGTAAAATATAGACTATCGTCTTGGAGCGAAGTTAGTAGACGTTATACTAGATATAATAAAGATGATAGTTTTTTTATACCTGATTTTACTAATTACTAGAATGGTAAGGAAATTGAAACTATAATGTCAGATATATATGATAAAATTATTTTGGCATATGATAAACTTATAGAATTGGGACTTAAAAAAGAAGATTAGCGGATGGTATTACCTGTATCGTATTTTACTCAAGTTATATGGACAATGAATATGAGAGAGTTTATCCATATCATGGATCAACGGTTGGATAATCATTAGCAATGGGAAACGAGAAAAATAGTTGAGTTAATGGTTAATTAGGTAAAAGAAAAATTTCCAAATATAATAAAAATATATTTAAATTTAAGGGGGCAATAATTTATGGAATTAGTAGATGGTAAGATTATAATGTCAGAAAGTGAGCATGCTGAATTATCAACATATATGGTGAATAGGTTTAAAAGATACAAACTTTTAAATCATGGTATTTTATCAATGGAAAGTTTTTTGGACTAGCAAGTAAGAAGAAATTTAGCATTATCTAGAATTCCAGGAGATGGGGGTAGTGGTAGGTTTTTATTTGGTGATAAAGACTTTTGGATAGAGCTTAGAGAATAGTTAGGTAGTAATTTGAAAGTATAGTCTAAAATAGAAATCGCATCAGAAGAACCACTACAATTTAATATAAGTTTTAAATTCGAAGAAAAAAATAAAAATATAACAGATTAATATCTAAGGGGTATTTACCCCTTTTATTTTGGAGGTAGTTATATGAATGAATACCTATACAAGAGCCATTGGAGTCTTGATGATGCAATTTCGAGAGTTCGACAGAAAGAGCCATCAGGGATTGTAATATCAATGCCAGTTTCAATTGACGATTTTAGGAACGTTAACGGAATGTTGGTTGCGACCGATCGCACGAAAGTGATAAACGGGAAGCGTTTCATCAGAGGCCTCGCCGAATCGATAACGTGGGACTCCTTGCTGTTCATCGTCGATAGAGAGTTCTTCTTAGCGCAGTACGATGAAGTTCTGGCTTCCTCTTCCAAAATGACATTCAAGTACATGATTGAAGTTCAAATCGAGCCTGTGAATAGAAACGACGGTATACCAGTTTCCCATTTTGGAGTGAGCGTATACTCAAACAACGGATTTCCAATAGAAAGAGTAT
>Ga0209506_1003546_pt1 | contig 12436 bp, 8 predicted proteins | sample AD_JPNHG2_MetaG_FD_184409 | JGI IMG/M metagenome (GOLD analysis project Ga0209506, IMG submission 184409) | Active sludge microbial communities of municipal wastewater-treating anaerobic digesters from Japan - AD_JPNHG2_MetaG (SPAdes) (version 2) | ecosystem: Engineered > Bioreactor > Anaerobic >...
ATATGACATCGTACTATCATCCCCTGTCGAAGTATCCGATACTCGATCCATGAGCCGTGTACGAGGCCCGTACGCACGGTTCTGTGAGAGGACGAGGGGCTCCGCCCCTCTCCTACTCGATGGTTTTCTAAGGAGTGGATCCCGGGTCGGAGCCCGGGATGACAGCCCCCTTCCCGTCATGCCGGACCCCGATCCGGCATCTCCGCTCCTTCGAAAGAGTAAGAATGAGATCCCGTATAGGAGCACTACGGGATGACAGCCCCCTTCACGTCATCCTGGCGTGCTCCCAGCCAGGATCCCGGTCTTCGCGAAAAACGGGACAGACGTCAGGAGCCCGTCAGTCCCTATTTTCGCGGTCTTTCCTCCTTCCCGTCATGCCAGACTCACTTGACGTCATTCTGAGCTTGACTCAGAATCTGCTCTTTCAACCGTAAGGAACGGGATCCCGTATAGGAGCACTACGGGATGACGGGATGGGACCCGGGATGACAGCCCCCTTCCCGTCATGCCGGACCTGATCCGGCATCTCCGCTCCTTCGAAAGAGCGGGAAGAGCGAGATCCCGTATAAGAACACTACGGGATGACAGGATGGGGGAGCATTTCAGGGCAGGCTCATCAGGATAGGCTCCGCGGGCATCAACGGGATTACGGGATTGGTGCACTACGCGATGACAGTTCCCTCACGTCATCCTGGCGTGCTCCCAGCCAGGATCCCGGTCTTCGCGAAAAACGGGACAGACGTCAGGAGCCCGTCAGTCACTATTTTCGCGGTTTTTCCTCCCCTCACGTCATGCCGGATTCACTTGACGTCATTCTGAGCTTGACTCAGAATCTGCTCTTTCAACCGTAAGGAACGGGATCCCGTATAAGAACACTACGGGATGACAGGATGGGGCACGGGATGACAGCCCCCTTCCCGTCATGCCGGACATTGATCCGGCATCCTCTTCGTAAGAGCAAAAGAGCGGGATCCCGTATAGGAGCATTACGGGATGACAGGATGGAGGCGTTCTGGATGCGTAATGTCGAGGAAATGCCCCTAACGCTCTCACGAAGGACGGGTCCATGATCTGGGACGAACAACGAAGGACGGCTCTTCTGAGCGGGATCCCGAGCAGCACTACGGGATTACTGGATTGGTGCACTATGTGATAACGGGATCGAAGCCGGGATTTACTAAAAGGCGGAAAAGAAAAGAGCCGACATCGGTCGGCTCTAGGCGATAATTCGATCGGTGTAAGGTTTAGGCTTCATTTCTGCCCGTAGTGATTCCTCACGAAGTCCTGCATCTTAAGACACTCTTCGTGGGATATCACCTGAGGGGTTCCTATGATTGTCGCCATGATAATCGTTTTTGCCGACTTCTCAAGTACCTCGGCCACCTTGAAGGCGTCTCCCAACGTGCTTCCCACACAGACCGCTCCGTGGTTCGCGAGAAGCACCGCGTTATTGTTTCCAAGAGCTTCCACGGCGTTAATGGCCAGTTCCTCGGTTCCGGGAAGCGCATACTTTGCACACTTCACGCCTTCTCCGATTATTTGCACGAGTTCCTCCGAAACCGCGGGGACATCTTTTCTCGCTATGGCGAATGCCGTTGAGTACTGAGGATGAGTGTGAATAACCGCTCCCACATCCGGTCTATATTTATAGATCATTCTGTGAAGACCGTGCTCGATGCTCGGCTTTCGCTTGCTGTCGATGACAAAGCCTTTCATATCCGCCAGAACAATGTCCTCGGTCTTCAAGCAACCATAGCTCATACCGCTCGGAGTTATCAGGAAGCTTTCACTGTCGATTCTGACACTTATGTTTCCCCAGGTTCCTACCGTCATACCCCGTTCTTCCATTCTTCTGCAGGCATCCAGCACCAGACCGGCAAAGTCTTCTCTATTCATCCGCATACGCCTCCAATTCTGCCATCATTGAATGTGTTCTATCGTAGATTCGCTTGTATATACCAAATAAGTTCTCGTATTTTTCTGCCCTAGCTGGATCGGGATCGACCGTCTCGACACGCCTCACGAGACGGGCCGCCTCCAGGGGATCGCGTATCTCCTTCGTTGCGAGAAGGGTGAGTATCAGGTTGCCTATCGAGCCGGTGTCCTGGGTTTCGAGCGTCATGACTTTCTTTCCATAGACATCGGACTGGATTCTTCTCCAAACAGGGCTCTTGCTTCCTCCACCCATGACATTCACGCCGTCGAAACTCACACCCAGCTCTTCAATGACCTTCATGCAATCTTTTATTGAAAAGGAGACCCCTTCCATTATTGCCCGAACCATGTGGGCTTTGGAGTGTTTGATTGTGAGTCCGAAGAATACACCGCGAGCCTTTGAGTCCCAGAGAGGAGTTCTCTCTCCCATGAGGTAGGGGAGGAAGACCAGTCCCTCTGATCCGGGAGAGACCTTTTCGGCCATCGAGGAGTATTCGTCGAAGACTTCGTTGCTTCTGTCTTTGTCGAATGTGTTTCTGAACCACGTTAAGCTGGAAGCAGCGGTTTGAGTTATTCCCAGAATGTCCCAGTAGCCTTCCAGCGGATAGCTCCAGCACATAACTCTCTTTTTCGGGTCGATAACGGGCGTAGAAGTGCACGCTGCCACGACTCCGGCGGTGCCAATTATGCAGGACACTTCTCCTTCGCCGAGAAGACCGGAGCCTAATTCGGCTACGGAGTGATCCGAGCCTCCGTTGACAACCGGGGTTCCTTCCAGAAGACCGGTTTCCTTCCCCGCCCTGTCCGTTATGTGGCCCATTATTCTTGCCGAAGGCATTACGTCGGAAAGGAGATGACCGTCAAGGCCTATCAGGTCAAGGGCTTCGGGGCTCCATTTGTTGGTTCTTATGTCGAAAACGGCTGTCCCGGACGCATCGGACGGATCGGTGATTTTGTTGCCGGTCAACAGGTACTTTATGTAGTCCTTGGCGGTCATTATCGACTTCGTTTTTGCGAAGACCTGTGGCCTGTGTCTTTTCACCCAGCAAATCTGCGGCGCCGCATATGTAGTTGTAGGAAAGTTCCATGTGAGTTCGAAGAGTCTGTCTGCCCTTCCATCCCTGTTCCATTCCTCTATTATTTCGCTGCTTCTCTGATCGAGCCAGGTAATCGAAGGGCCTATGGGGTTATCTTCAGAGTCTAGATAGACGTGTGTGTGCATCTGACCGCAGATCGAAATCGCATTTACAAGTTTGGGAAGACGGACGTCATGAGACTCGAGCTCTTTTATGCAATCGATGATCCCCTTCCACCAGAGCGCAGGATCCTGCTCGGCCTGTCCCGGTTGTTCAGAAATTATCGGATACTCGGCATAAGCGGATCGTTGAATCTCCCCATTCATGGAAACAAGAGTGACCTTGACTCCCATCGTTCCCAGATCGATCGACAGAATCCCTTCCTTCATTACTGCCTCCTGATATTCCATCTGCACCTGCGACCAATACTTTACCTATCGACATTGCGAGTAAAATGGATCAACAAGGTGATTACTTCATATCATCTATACTTATAAAGCTTACCAAAAAACTCGAGCGATGTGAAATCGGATTAGAGACAAGTAAGGATAGGCTCCTGCGATTACGACTGATACGGGTCAAAAACTAGCGTCGATCGCTATCTTAAAAAGCGTTTTAGAAGCGACTTCAGTTACTGGAGCCCTGTTCATAATCGTTTTGAAAACTCGTTGTTTCTCTTGGGGAGTAACTACGGCCGATATCATACAAGAATCGAAACTATCGAAGGCTACCTGTCCTTGATCGGCCATAAGTCTCGATAATCAGATGTCTTCGGGTATGGATTTGAAAGAATGAATTGATAAAATGAGTTTGATCACAAGTTATCAAGTCAATGCTTCGAGTGTTTTCCACTGTTTATGATGGGCCGGTCAACCGGTCACATAGAAGGAGGGATGCGAATGAATAAGAAAATTCTGATGCTCCTGCTCTGTGTCTTGTTTGCAGTTGCCGTCTTAGCAACCGACTACGAAATCGCGGTTGTTGTTAAGATCGGTGGAATTCCCTGGTTCAACAGAATGGAAGTCGGTGTCAAAGATGCCGCTTCAAAACTCGGGGTGAACGCTTACCAGATAGGGCCTTCAGACGCAGATCCTGCTCAGCAGGTGAAGATAGTTGAAGATCTTATCGCAAAGGGAGTCGACGCCATCTGTGTAGTTCCTAACGACGCGAAAGCGCTCGAGCCTGTCTTTGAGAAGGCCAGGGCGAACGGCATCATTATCATCACTCACGAGTCGCCCGATCAAAAGGGTGGCGACTGGGACGTTGAAACGATAGACAACGTCAAGTTCGGAGAGGCGAACTTCGAAAGGCTCGCGCAGCTGATGGGTGGAGAAGGGGAGTTCGCGGTGTTTGTCGGCGGGCTCACGGTTCCGCTTCATAACTTCTGGGCAGATGTAGGTCTTGCTTACGTTGCAGAGAAGTATCCGAACATGAAGTTAGTGACTGAGAGAATCCCCTGTGGCGAAAGCGTGGAGCTCTCTTACCAGAAGACACTCGAGCTTCTCAATGCCTACCCGAACTTGAAGGGTATAGTCGGTTTCGGTTCTCTAGGCCCGATCGGTGCCTCGCAGGCTCTCAACGCAAGGAACATGAAGGGAAAGGTTAAGATTGTAGGTACGGTAATTCCGAGTCACGCAGATCCTTACCTGAAGCAGGGTTTGATGCAGTGGGGTTACCTGTGGGATCCCAAAGATGCAGGATTCGCACAGGTTTATCTCGCGAAAACACTGCTGGATGCTAAGAACGCTCTTGCGAAGGCCGGAATTCCGGCGGGTATTGTGCCGGCGGTCGTCGATGGCTTCGAGATACCCGGTCTTGGGAAGGCAACTATCGAAGGAAACATTGTCAAATTTGACGCGCAAGTCGATATAACTGCTGAGAACGCTCTTTCTTACGGGTTCTGATTTCGAGAGGGGGTCCGCCCCCTCTCTTTCCGGTGATGTAATTATGGCTGAGAAATTGTTGGAGTTGAGGAATATTTCGAAGAGATTCGGAGGCGTACTTGCCCTCGATTCAGTCGATTTCGAAATAGAGAAGGGAGAGGTCCATTGCCTGGTCGGTGAGAACGGTTCGGGAAAAAGCACTCTGATAAAGATAATCTCGGGCATTCATTCGCCCGATCCCGGCGGCGAGATATGTGTTGACGGCAGGAGAATAAGCCACCAGAAATCTTCAAATAGCGTAAGGGAAGGTATTCAGGTAATATATCAGGATCTGTCGCTCTTCCCGAATTTGACCGTGGCCGAAAATATCGCCATCTCTTCCAGAGTAGAAACTGGAAAACGCCTGATGAACTGGAAAGAGACCGAAGAAGAGGCCGTCAGAACTATGAAGAAGATCGGAGTTTCTCTCGATACTCGCAGGGAAGTCAGCCAGCTATCCATTGCAGAAAGACAAATAGTCGCTATCTGCAGGGCAATAAACGCGAACGCGCGGCTGGTGATTATGGACGAGCCGACCGCTTCTCTCAGTAAGAATGAAGTCCAGTCTCTAATTAAGGTGATCAACGAGCTTCAGAACAGAGAGATAGCCACGCTTTTCGTAAGCCACAAACTTGATGAAATAATGGCCGTGGCCCAACGAGTTACGGTTCTTCGCGACGGAAAGAAAGTCGGAGTCTTTGACGCTTCCGAGCTTACGAGGCAGAAGCTCTCATATCTCATGACGGGTAAAGAGTTCGAATACACGAAGCTTCCTCCATATTCCGGCGACGAAATCGTTCTTGAAGTGAGAAAGCTTTCCAGAACCGGCAATTACAAAGAGATCGATCTGAAGGTTCATAAGGGAGAGATAGTCTGTATTACTGGGCTGATGGGCTCGGGAAGAACCGAACTGGTGCTATCGCTCTTCGGAATGAACCCTCCCGACGAAGGAGAAATCTTCGTATGCGGGAGGAAGATCAATCCCACCGGCGCTGTGGATGCAATACGCGCGGGGATCGCGTACGTGCCCGAAGATCGACTGCAACATGGGCTTGTGATGAATCAGCCTGTGGGGAAAAACATAGTGCTTACGGTTCTCAAGAGAATTCTATCCAGAATCAGATTCATAAGCAAAGCAAAGGAAAGTATGGAAGTGAAGCGATGGATCGAAGAGCTCTCGATAAAGGTTCCGTCCGTCGATTCTCCCGTGAATACTCTTTCCGGCGGCAACCAGCAGAGAGTCGTGATCGCCAAGTGGCTTGCAATAAACCCGAAGGTTTTAATCCTCGATTCGCCGACGGTGGGAATAGATGTCGCCGCAAAAGACAGCATATATAAGATAATAAGAGAACTGGCAGCGGAAGGCATTTCAATTATCATGATAACCGATGAAGCCGAAGAAGCCATATACCATTCAAATACGACATACATAATGAGTGCGGGCAGAATAATCGGCAAATATAATTCCAGCGAGCTTACGGAGAAAGAGCTGTATGAGAAGATCAACAAGATCTAATTCAGGATTGAGAAAGATATTTGTCAAGAGCGAATTCTACCTCTTGCTTGTGATAGTCGCAGTGTCTCTGCTTTTCACCATTATGAAGCCGAGCTTTCTGACCTTCACCAATATCTACGGAATGGTGGAAAGCAATTCCTTCCTTGCAATAATGGCCGCGGGTGTACTCGTCGTGCTGATCTCCGGAGGGATTGACATTTCCTTCACCGCAATCGCCACTGTCGCACAGTATGTGATGGCTACGATTGTCATTCGTTGGGGAGGGAATATGTTCCTGGCCTTTGCGATAGGTGGCGCTGTCGGTATAGGCCTCGGTTTAGTCAACGCTCTGCTCATATACTTTCTGAGGACTCCGTCGATAATCGTGACGATTGCAACCATGAACCTGTTCTACGGTCTTCTCATATTCATTAGCGGCGGAACCTGGATCTATGGCTTTCCCATGTGGTTCATGGAGAGAAATCTTGTGAGATTTGGTGACAATCCCGGAATAACCATTCCGATTCTTATTCTGGTGCTCTCTTTCATTCTCACATGGCTGATACTGAAGTACACCGCTTTAGGCAGAAACATCTACGCGGTGGGTGGCAACCAGGAAGCGGCACGAAGAGTAGGTATAAGCGTTCTGAAGACGCAGCTTTTCGTTTACTGTTACATGGGCTTTCTAGCGGGGGTAGCTTCTACGGTCCAGGCGAATATGATGCTCACCGTGGCTCCCAATGCGCTTATGGGAAGAGAGCTCGAAGTTCTGGCCGCGGTGGTGCTCGGAGGCGCGAGTTTGGCCGGAGGTACTGGGAGCATCCTCGGGACGATTCTGGGATTCGGTCTAATAATCATCGTTCAGAACGGGTTGACGTTGTTGGGAATCTCTTCTTACTGGCACAAGGTCTTTGTTGGGGCCATAATTGTCATCAGCGTGGGAATAACGGCTTACCAGAGGAAACTGCGCGAGAGAAAAGGGGCGATAATCAATGTCGAAGAGTGACAATAAGAGAGGAATACTCTCGAAGAATTCCGAGATTCTCTCCCTGGGAGTGATTCTTGCGGTTCTCGTCCTGCTGTTTTCACTCGCTCTCCCCGGCAAGTTCCTCAGACCCAGCAACCTTCAGTCTATGGCCTTCCAGCTTCCCGAACTGGGAGTGCTTGCCTTCGCGATGATGATAACGATGCTTACGGGCGGGATAAACCTATCCATAATAAGCTCGGCGAATCTCTCGGGAATAATCATGGCGATGATTCTGACTAGGAATGTGACTCCCAACATGGGAGGCGGTGAACTTGGCTGGATAATATTTTTGGCGATTCTCGCCGGAATGTCCATTTCGCTAGCGGTGGGTCTTGTGAACGGAATGATAATAGCGTATATAGGGATCTCTCCGATTCTTGCGACACTCGGTACGATGACGCTTCTAGAAGGAATAAGCCTCGTAATAACAAGGGGGTACGTGATTTCGGGCCTTCCCAGGAGCCTTCTGGTAATCGGCAACGGTACATTTCTGGGAGTTCCCGTCCCTCTGTTCATTCTGATAGCGGTCGCGATAGCGGTGGCGATATTGCTCAACAAGACGCGTCTGGGTCTATCCACTTACATGATTGGTTCGAACATCAAGGCGACCGGTTTCTCGGGTATAAACACGAACAAAGTGACTATTCTCGTATATATGATATCCGGTCTTCTTGCAGGTATCGCATCGCTTATAATGATGGCCAGATTCAACTCTGCAAAGGCCGGCTACGGTTCCTCTTATCTTCTGGTCACTGTGCTCGTTTCTGTCCTCGGGGGGATCAATCCGAACGGAGGCTTCGGCAAGGTTTCCGGCGTCTTTATCGGTCTCATCTTACTGCAGGTTATCTCAAGTGGATTGAACCTCCTCGGAATCAGTCAGTTCCTGACACTTGCATTGTGGGGAGCTTTGCTTCTCGGAGTCGAAGCCCTGAGACTTGCAAAGAGAAGAGTCAGATGAGCGAGATATGCTGGAGATGATTAGATGGCTTTAAAGAAGGAAGACAGAAGGCAGAACATCCTGAGCATTCTTGCCGAGAGAGAATCGGTCAACACTCAGGAACTCGCAAAACTCCTGGATGTTTCTCTGGTTACGCTCAGGAGGGACTTGAGGGATCTGCAGAAATCGGGTCTTGTGATCAACGGGTATGGAGTAGTAAGGGCGGTCAATCAGGAAACCGATCCCAGCAGCTTCTTCCTGAAAAGGCTCAGGGTAGAGAGAGAATCAAAGGAGATAATTGCCTCGAAAGCCATAGAATATGTTGAAGAAAACGATGTCCTCTTCATTGATGAAAGCACCACCTGCTATGTTTTTGCGTTGAGATTATCGAGAAAGTTCAAGAAACTGCACATAATAACCAATGGTATCAACATCCTGCTCGCCCTGTCTAAAGTACAGGGGTTTTCGGTTGAATCGAGCGGCGGAAGCCTCCAGTACGGATTCGATTCGCTTATTGGACCTAGAGCCGAAAGTCTCGTGAGCTCGATATACGCGAACAAGTTCTTCTTTTCGGCGGCCTCGTTCAGAAGCGATATAGGTACCTTCGAACTCAGCCCCTTTTCCGCCAGCATAAAGAGAAAGATGCTTCTGAACTCGAGCGAGAGAATACTTCTGATAGACAGCAGCAAATTCGGTGTTATTGCCCCCTTCAAGATGGCCGAAGTTGGAGAAATAAACAGAATCATCACTGAAGAGAAAGATTTCATACCTTCACTTCATAGTTGAAGAATCTTCTATCGGAATGGTAAATAGGGACCCCCTTTTACCAAGCAAATAAACGCGACTCTTGCACGAAGTTACCTCAGTTATCCCTTCATTTCGGGATGGCTCCTCAGATCAACAACTGACTGGATGATGAAAAGGCCGAGCATAATGACACCCCACATCAGGTCTTCCACGGCATCGCCACAAATCCGTAGTTCATCGCGCAATAGAGACCCAGGTAGGGCACTACCCACTTCAAGTTCTGCTTCATATTTTCGCGAAAATGAGTCCCCATTTTCGCGGTCTTTCCTCCTTCCCGTCATGCCGGACTCACTTGACGTCATTCTGAGCTTGACTCAGAATCACGGTTTTCTAAGGGGTGGATCCCAGGTCGGAGCCCGGGATGACAGTCTCTTCCCGTCATGCCGGACACCGATCCGGCATCTCCGCTCCTTCGAAAGAGTAAGAACGAGATCCCGTATAGGAGTCCTGAATTTGATCATATCAGGACAGGCTCCACGGGATGACAGGATGGGGACACCACGGAATGACCCTGAATAGGAGCATTTCAGGGCAGGCTCTCCCCTCACGTCATCCTGGCGTGCTCCCAGCCAGGATCCCGGTCTTCGCGAAAAACGGGACAGACGTCAGGAGCCCGTCAGTCCCCATTTTCGCGGTCTTTCCTCCCCTCACGTCATGCCGGATTCACTTGACGTCATTCTGAGCTTGACTCAGAATCACGGTTTTCTAAGGAGTGGATCCCGGGTCGGAGCCCGGGATGACAGGATGGGAGTGCCGAAGAGCGAGATCCCGTATAGGTTCATTACGGGATGACAGGATGGGGGAGCATTTCAGGGCAGGCTCCACGGGGGCGCTGCGGTATGACAGTCTCTTCCCGTCATGCCGGACTCACTTGACGTCATTCTGAGCTTGACTCAGAATCACGGTTTTCTAAGGAGTGGATCCCGGGTCGGAGCCCGGGATGACAGTATAGGTTCACTACGGGATAACGGCGCAGGGCACTGTTCACACTCCGGGGCCGGACGCTGGACGGCTCTTACGACCGCCGCGAGAAGCCCAGCCTTTGGAGGCCGGTTTTTATGTATTGGCTACCCATGGTCAGTTCCCAGATCATTCCGCTTCTGTAGTTTTCGATCATGAGCAGCGTTATTCCCTTGTCTATGCCGATGACCCTGTCAGAGACCCAGTTTCTGTCGAGGTTGTAGGCATCCAGAAATCCGTACTCGCTCCAGAGTTCCGGCACGTTTTCGAAGTAGTGTTTCACCGTCTCTTCGACTATCCCAGGGACGAAGACGATCGAACCGAGCGCGCCACAGGGCGGCACGGTTCCGTCGGTTCTGTGCGCGGTGTTGGATTTGGCCGAAGGCGGTGCTCCGAAATCCCCCCTGTAACCGTCCGGAGAGTCGCAGGCGGTGAGTCCCCACGATCTTTCGTGCAGGGTTCTGTAGTTTTTTTCCTCGCCTGAGCAGTACTTCCAGTTGGCCAGAGAGGCTCTGACGGAGTTTTCGAACCAGTCGACGCCGTCCCTGTCGCGTATTTTTCGAAAATCTATCCAGGCGTGGCTGAACTGATAGGTGAAGAGCGAGCCTGTGTATGTGTGGATCAATTCCAGATCTTCGTAGGTTCCCCTGTCTCTGGTGAAGGAGTAGTAGAGCGATGGGTCCGTCGGGCAGGTCGGAGAGGCGGCGCCCAGCACGTACATGATTATCTGTTCGGCGTAGCGGTCCCACCCTCCCCAGAAGCCGCGTTCGTAGTTGTAACCCATATAGAAGCAGTTTCTCTCTCGGTTCACGTACCAGGGGAAGTTCACGCGCCCGTATATGGTCCGGAAAAGCTCCGACGTCTCTCCGCCGAAATATTCGGCCGCGACGAGACCGCCCATGAGAAAGAGCGCGGTGTCGATCACCGAGACTTCCGATCTGTAGGCCCTCCTGCCTTCGATCATATCTATGAAATGCACGAAGAAGCCTTCTTTCGATTCAACGTTATTCAGGAAGCTTTTCAGTGTCTTTACAGCTCTCTCTTCGCCGCTCTTTCTGGTTATCCAGCCCCTTTCGACACCGGCCGGCAGGGCCGAGAGGCCGAAGCCTACCGAGGCGATGCTCGCCACGCTCCTGTCTTTTGTGTTGTCCCTTATCAGGCCGTAACCCCTGTCGGAAAGGGAGACCTCCTTCCAGAAGAAGTCGAACGACGATCTCTCCTCGAGATCCAGTATCTCTTCAAACTTCACCTTCGCTCCACCTCGAAACCAAGCCTGTCGAGCCCGTCGATTATGTATTCGCTCTCCATAAGTATATTCCAGACCAGATCGTTTCTGTAATTGGAGATCATGAGCAGCGTTATCCCCTTGTCTATGCCTATGTAATCGGAGGCGAACCAGTCGAGGTCGAGGTTGAACGAGTCCTTCAGGCCGTACCTGCCCACCAGCTCCGGCAGTTCGTAATAGGCTTCGAGGGCTTCGATGGCCCTGTCCGGTAAAAAGACTATCGATCCCAGCGCGCCGGCCGGGGCGAGAGTGCCATCGACTCTGTGGGCGGTGTCGTTGTTTCCCGAGGGCGGCGTTCCGAGGAGTCCGTCGTATCCGCCCGGCCCGTCGCAGGCCGTGACCCCCCAGCCGATAGCGAAGCCGGCGAATCGATCGGCGTTGTCTTTGCAGTAGTTATAGCTGGCCAGCGAGGCCCTGACGGAGTTTTCGAACCAGTTGACGCCTCTTCCGTCGGTGAGATCTCTGAAATCTATCCAGGCGTGGCTGAACTGGTAGGTGAAGAGCGAGCCGAACCAGGAGTGTATGAACCGCTCGCCTTTGTAAGAGCCCTGGTACCTTTTGAAAGAGTAGTAAACGACCGGATCGATCCTGTATTTCGGGCTGGGAGCTCCGGCCGCCAGAACATAGAGCATGAGCTGTTCGGCGTAGAAGTCCCAGAATCCCTGAAAGCCCTTCTCCGGGTAGTAGGCCATGTAGAAGTAGTTGTTGCGATAATCGATCATACCGTTCCAGTTGACCCTTTCGTACAGGGCCGAGGCCTTTTTGGCGACCTCTCCGCCGAAGTACTCCCCGGCCGTAAGGGCGCCGCAAAGGAAAATAGCCGTGTCGATCGTAGATATTTCGCAGTTCCAGGCCCTCTCGCCTGTATTGAAGTCGAGAAAGTGAAAGAAGAAGCCGTGGAAATTCTCCAGCTTCAGGAAGGTGTCCAGAGTTCTCGAGGCCCTTTCAAAGCCGTCCTCGTAACCGATCCAGCCCTCCTCGACACCGATCGG
>Ga0209506_1003551_pt1 | contig 12423 bp, 15 predicted proteins | sample AD_JPNHG2_MetaG_FD_184409 | JGI IMG/M metagenome (GOLD analysis project Ga0209506, IMG submission 184409) | Active sludge microbial communities of municipal wastewater-treating anaerobic digesters from Japan - AD_JPNHG2_MetaG (SPAdes) (version 2) | ecosystem: Engineered > Bioreactor > Anaerobic...
GATAGCGGGGAAGGTGGCGATGTGCTCCATACCCTAAAAAGGATTCGAGCAAGTATCGAAACTGCGCGCTCAGTCGACATTCGGTTAGGATCTTTCTCTGAAAGGCTTTCCGCAGCCTACTATGAGCTGGAAGACATATCAGAATCTTTGAATAAGTACAAGGCTGGCCTTCGATTTGATCCCGATCGTCTGGAAAAAATCGAAAGGAGACTATCCGATTTTCAACGCTTAAAGCACAAATATGGGCCAAAGCTCGATGATGTTCTGCAGACATACGACAGGGCAAAGAGACGACTCGAAGCGCTTGAACATGCTGAGGAGAATGCTGAAGAACTGGAAAAGAAAGAAAAATCGCTCGAGAAAGAAGTGTTGAATAGAGCGTATCAGCTGTCTGAAAAGCGAATGATGGCAGCGGTTTCAATGTCATCTTCGATAAGAGAGATAGTTAAAGATCTAGGAATGCCAGAAGCGCAGGTAAACCTTCGTCTGAAGAGAATTGTGGACGAGAGAGGAGGAAATAGGGCAACGCTTCGCGGCATAGATGAAGCGGAATTCTTCATTGCTCCAAACCCTGGAGAACCGGAACTTCCCTTGTCTAGAATCGCTTCAGGAGGAGAGTTGTCGAGATTCGCTCTTGCAATCAAGGCTGTATTAGCTTCTCATGATGAAGTAGAGACCCTAGTGTTCGATGAAATCGATTCAGGTATAGGAGGCCAAGTTGGTGTTGCCGTTGGCGAATACCTGAGGCAATTGAGCCAATATCGCCAGGTTCTATGCGTTACACATCTTGCGACCATCGCGGTGCGAGCTGATCACCAAGGCAAAGTCGATAAATTTGTATCAAAAGGCAGAACAGGTGCCTCCATACGCTTTCTTTCTGGAGAAGACCGGGAAACCGAGATTGCACGGATGCTATCCGGATTTTCAGAAAGCGAAGCCTCCAGAATTCATGCTGCTGAACTTTTGAGAAAAGCCATTTCACATAATTGAATAGTTTAAAAAGAGAACATGCGAGCCTATTTTCATAGATTATAGGTTTCAGGAACTTTTCAATTCCTAGCCTCGACAGGCAAGCTCATGAAGAGCATCATGAGGCAAAAGCTCACCGACAGTCGAACTTATATATGAATCTTCGCTGTTGCCGAAGATTACCGGAGCTGAGGAGTGCATGAACTCTGATATCACCTGTCGGCACGCTCCACAAGGGCTGACAGGGTAATCTGCATCCGGCGTTGCTATGACTAGTGCTTTAAATCGCTTCTTGCCAGAAGCGATAGCCGCGGCGATCGCATTGCGCTCGGCGCAAATTGTCAATCCATAGCTGCGGTTTTCAACATTGACGCCGGTAATGATGCTATCATCGTCGCAGAGCAATGCTGCACCAACCCTAAACTTAGAATAAGGGGCATAACTCTGTTCACAGGCTTTGAGAGCATGCTTGAATAGATAAGTATATTCCGTTGTCATGTCAGTTAAGATCCTTTTCCAATAATATATCCGAAAATGAACAGAATTGAAATGCGCCATGCGGTATTGACTCAAAGACTTCAGTCATGCACCATAAAATACAATGAGAAGGCGATTTTATGGCCTTATTATTGGTATAGCTGCGATTATCTTTACGCTCTTTTCAATAAGAAGCACTTTGCCGGAGAGAGAGATCACATCAAGCGTTTTTTTGACATTTGCTGAGGCTCTGGATGTGTCAAGAATTCCTAAAGCAAGAAGCGATCAGATCGTGCCCTTTATTGCAGAATCCTTCTTAGGTTATGCCGATCCATTAGAAGAGCTGCTCTATGTCCATCCTTTCAAGGGAAGAGCAGCAATAGATAGACTCGGTTGGATCACATATGATCGGCTTGCCACCGATTTGAAATTATATGACCTGAGTGGTGGTGGGCAGCAATTTCGAGCATATGCTTATCCATGGTTTAAGGCCTCATGGAGAGTATTGCTTCGAGCCGATCAGATGGGCATAGCGGTAATGGACAAGACAGGATTGATTAGGTGGGAGAAGGAATTTCCGACGCCGATAACGGCGATCGATGCATCTTCTCTGTTCCTCGCCGTTGGAACACTTGACGGATCGATCAGCGTATTCGATCCAAATGGATGGGCTATCCTTTCAATGCAAAATAGTCTTCAAGAATTTCAGACAATCTATGGTCTAGCCCTATCTGCGGACAGCAACTATCTCATTATCCTAAGAGGTATCTCACCCAAGAAAATTGAAACCTACAGGTTTACAGACAATTCCTTTGCAAAGGTATCCGAGTCTTCGTTGATGGTAAATACGACTTTCCAGGCAACCATAGCAATAGCCCGAGACAATTCACACGCAATAATGAGCTTTGGTGATATGATAATATATTATAATATAAAGAATAAATATTATAGAATTCTTGAAGCAGGAATGGCAGGTGTAGAGTTATCAGAGACTCAGGTTGATTTTAGGTATTTTGTACTTGGATCCTTAAAAGACTCGCTCGTGGCGATCCTGAGAAGCGATCTGGAAGGAAAAGCAAAATCTGATGTTATCATTCTTAATCATGGCCTTCCAGTACATATTGCTCCCGGAGCTTTTGGCGCAATTGGCGATGAAGAAGTAATCGGATTTGTATATAAAGATGGCCTGGAACTATTAAAAGGATGGCGGCCATGAAGGGGAAATATCCTTTTTTAATAAGTTATTTATGGCTCGCTACCTTGCTTGGTGCATTGGACTTCAAGATACCTGAAGTTATTGATTTATCAGGGTTTGGAACAGTCCTTGGCGATCAAGCTAAGCAAGGGGTTTCGTTAGAATATGATGTAAGAGAAAGATGCTATGGCAAGATTCCAAGAAGCGATGTTCAGCTGATATCGTTAGATACAACGTTTGAAGCACCTTCAAGCGGTGCTATTTTTTATTCGCAAGTTGAAGCAGATTTGCCAACAGTCTTCTCTTTTCCATTAGGTGGAGCCCTGGCTGTTATTCATCCCGATAGATTTGTGAGCATAACTTCAGGGCTCGATCCTATTCAGGTCATAAAATCAACTTCCCGATCATCGAAAGAAGTCCAGAATAGCTTTGCAATAAAGAAAGGAGACAAGCTTATTGGAGGAGATGGCTCGGGCGTATACCCATCCAAAAATTTCGGTGTTAGACTTTTCGACGCAAAGAACGAATTATGGATGAATACGATTTTTCTTGCTCCCTGGATCAGGGATAATACATCTCCAATCATGCGCAGCGCAAAACTGATCATGACTGGCACAGATAAGAAGGTATTCTTTGATATAATGGAGACGAATAAAAAAGAAAAACTTATTACCTGTCCTCAGGGAAATTATTCATTGTTTGTCGATGCGCGAGATATCATCATCACAAGTTCGCGTTACTATTCTGCTCCCTATTGCATCAAGGTTACGCTTGATGGGGAAACCGTAATCGATGCTTCATTCATAGCCGCGCGCGCAAGCGGAGAAGGGATATCATTTCTGGGCAATCCACCCCCCTCGCGAGGATCCATAGGAGAAGGTTATTCAGGAGAGGGTTATTCATACCATGTTGGTCAATTCTTGATTCTCAGAGGCAAACACGATCTTATGCTTCAAGTGAATGATTTTGCGGGGAATCAGACTACTATGCGAACTTCCATAACCGCATACTAGAAAAGCTTGCCCCGATTTCGGTTCGCTGATAGGATTCTAGATATGTCGAATAATAGAGCGACCATTGCTGATAATGTGACTATCATAAAAGAACGGATTTGGCGCGCGGCAGAAAAGGCCGGGAGGTCTTCCGATAAAATCGATCTCATGGCTGTGACCAAATTCCAGCCTATCGATGTTATTCGACAGGCCTATTTGGCAGGCATTAGAATCTTTGGAGAAAACAGAGTACAGGAAGCATCTGCGAAATTTCCTTCTCTGGAACTAGAGCTAGAAGGTGCTAGCTTGCATATGATTGGCACAGTTCAGAAGAATAAGATCAATAAAGCTTTGACAATCTTCGATGGGATTCAGGGGATAGACGATATAGAAACTCTAGAGGCTATCCTTATAAGAATCAAGGCCCCAAAAAGACCAATAAAGCTATATCTGGAGCTGCATACGGGAGAGATTTCGAAATCCGGCTTCCCTAATATAGATGAGCTCCTGCGAGGGTGCGAGGTCTATGCAAGATATCGTCAATCAGATCCTCAGTGGATGACAAAAGCCTTGCTCTGCGGTCTTATGACCATGGCCCCTTTTACGCAGGATATTTCATTGATCCGTAGATCCTTCAAGATGCTCTCCGCTGCAAAAGAAAAAATAAAGAGCAGCTTTGATTTTCCAGAATTTAGCGAGCTTTCTATGGGCATGAGCAATGATTTTGAGATTGCGATAGAGGAAGGTTCGACACTCGTGAGGATAGGAACTGCTATCTTTGGTGAGAGGAACGCATAAAATGAATAGGCGCTGCCTTTTATTGCTCATTGTTTTTCTATGCGGAGACCTCTTGGTTTATTGTTTTCCAGCACAAGCTCAAGAAGAAAATCCTGGCTCAGAAATTGTCGCTAAAGAAGAAGAGAATTCTCAAGAAGCGCCAGAGGCGCCTGTAGCTCCGGAAGCGCCTGCAGCGCCAGAGGCGCCTGTAGCTCCGGAAGCGCAAGAAGCGCCTGCAGCGCTAGAAGCGCCAAAAGTGACTCTACCAACTTTTTCTTATAGTGACACTAAAGAAGGCATGTTTAGGCGCAGCCTTGTGATCTCTATTGGGCTTTTTCCTTTCAGCTATTTCTATACTAATTTTGCTTTCGATTTGGCTCGTTATATATCGCATGGCTTCGATACGGCTTACGCGCCTTGGCCATTCAATACCCAATATGGTGTTGCCCTGACAAATAGCGAAGTATGGACAAGAATCGGTATAGCTTCCGGAGCAAGCATATTGCTTGGTTTCTTGAGCGTTATCATAGAGTGATATACAAAAAGCACTGTATTCTGTATACTGCAGCGTAACCTTTCTATAAGGTAGCGCCATAATTTCCATTTTTGAGAGAGGCTAAATATGGCGAATGGCAGCGATTTTAGAGGCGATTATCAAGAATTCAACCTCGATGATGCAATCCGCAAAATTCCGGATTTTCCCAAACCGGGCATATTGTTCTATGATATTACAAGCATCCTTGCTAACCCAAGAGCATTCAAATATTGTATCGATTCAATGTTTAAGCTATATGGAGATACTGAATTCGATGCGGCAGCTGCTATTGAATCCCGAGGATTTGTGTTTGCCGCACCCTTCTGTTATGAGCGGAATATCCCTCTGCTTTTAGTTAGGAAAAAGGGCAAATTGCCTGGAAGGACCATTTCCTGCGCCTATGAGTTGGAATATGGAACTGCCGTGTTGGAGATGCATATTGAAGATATCAAGCCAAAGGCTCGTTTTCTGATTATCGACGACCTCATCGCTACAGGAGGCACTATTAACGCTACCTGTGAAATGATTAAACGCGGTGGGGCGGTGCCTGTTCGCGCGTTCTCAGTGATAGGCTTACCATCTTTGAAATACCAAGAGAAAGTGACAGATGTTGGTATAGATACACTCATCGAGTATTCTGGAGAATAGGTGAGTAAAAGAAGCCCTTTGGGGAAAAGAGCTCCGAATTTGGTTTGAGCCAGGTAATAACAGAAAAAGGAGCAATCTATGCTTGAACGATTAAAAAAAAATCCTAATTGGAAAAATAGAGAAGGTCCATTAGTCCTTGTGATAATGGATGGAGTAGGTTACGGAACTTACAAAGAAGGTGATGCAGTCCTTGCAGCGAGAATGGATCATTTCAGGGAGCTTGAAGCCAACTGCCCCAAAACGCGGCTTAAGGCTCATGGAACTGCCGTAGGCCTTCCCTCCGATGATGACATGGGAAACTCGGAAGTCGGTCACAATGCGATTGGTTGTGGTCGAGTTTTTGCCCAAGGTGCGCGCCTCGTCAATATTTCTATTGAATCAGGGATAATATTCGAAGGGAAAGTCTGGAGAGAGCTTATTGCCAATATAAAGGAGACCGGAGGAACACTCCACTTTATTGGCCTTTTCTCGGATGGTAATGTTCACTCGCATATCGATCATTTAAAAGCCATGCTCGTTCAAGCACAGAGAGAAGGTATCAAACGAGCGCGGATACATATCTTGCTCGATGGGCGAGATGTTGGAAGCCAAAGTGCTCTTGAATATGTCCTTCCTTTTGAGACTTTTCTTGAGGAATTTAGAAATCAAGGGTCGGATTATCGCATCGCCTCTGGAGGTGGAAGGCAATACATAACGATGGATCGTTATGGTGCCAATTGGCAGATGGTCAAGCGCGGTTGGGACTGCCATGTTAGAGGCATAGGAAGGCAATTCGCCAGTGCGGAAGAGGCAATCTCGACTTATAGAAAGGAGATTCCAGGCATTATTGATCAAGATATTCCCGAGTTCGTCATTGCCGAAAATGGCAGACCCATCGGTACAATCGAGGATGGAGACTCGGTTATATTCTTCAATTTCCGGGGTGACAGGGCGCTTGAGATTACAGCAGCCTTCGAGCAGGATAATTTCGACAAATTCGATAGAGTCAGGCGACCAAAGGTATATTATGCAGGTATGATGCAGTACGATGGCGACCTCAAGGTTCCTTCCAATTTTCTGGTTTCACCACCCGCTATCGACAGAACGCTCGGCGAATACCTTGCTTATACGGGCTTAAAGACACTCGCTATTTCAGAGACACAGAAATATGGTCATGTTACCTATTTTTTCAATGGCAACAGGTCAGGGAAATTTTCGGAAGAACTGGAAGACTATGTCGAAATACCTAGTGATCGTGTGCCATTCGAGCAAAGGCCATGGATGAAATGCGCAGAGATAGCCGATTATGTCATAAATGCAATCGAAAATGGCCCATATAGATTTATTCGCCTCAATTTCCCAAATGGCGACATGGTAGGGCATACAGGGGTCTTTCAAGCTGTGGTGTGTGGTCTGGAAGGAATGGATATCCAGCTAGGCAGAATATATGAGGCAGTGCGAAAAAAAGGCGGAATCCTCTTGATAACGGCCGACCATGGAAATTCCGATGATATGTATGAGCACGATAAGCAGACTGGAAGAGTTATTTTAGGTCCCGATGGCAAACCAAAGGCAAAGACAAGCCATTCGCTCAACTCTGTCCCTTGCGTAATATACGACCCGCAATATCAAGGCGAGTACAAAAAGGAGCTTCGGCAAGGAATGGGAATATCAAGCTTGGCCGCAACCTGTGCTGAACTTCTGGGTTACATCCCGCCTGATCATTATGATCCATCGGTGTTGGACATGCCTATAGAGAATGAGGCATAGCAGAATAATGCAGAATCCAGAATATAGCCATAACCTGGAGATAGAACTTAAGGCACGAGTTCAGCAGAGAGAGGAAGTGGAATCTCGCCTTTCCAGTTTCATGCACTATATAGGACCCATCAATAAGCTAGACGAATATTGGGAAGTATCAAATGCAAGATTAGGGGATTTTGGTGGTTTTAGATTTCGCGTTCGCCATGAATTGGCTAGTACTACTATAACATTCAAAGAAAAGACCTTCGATGGAGACGTAGAAATCAACCATGAATTCGAGTTTAGTGTCAATGGTGAACCAGCTTTTAAGGCCTTCATAGAAAAAATGCACGCACATCTGATCTACCAAAAGCAAAAGAGAGGTACCCGCTGGGAGGATGGTACAGGCTTGGTTGCGGAGGTAGTCGAAGTATCTTCGCTCGGTCTTTTTCTTGAAGTTGAATGCATTGGCGATAGTCGCGTCACATTGCAGCAAGAAGAGGCCAAATCCCGCTTATATAGGGTTATCGATCAATGTGGCATTTCAAGAAGCGCTCTTGAGCCAAGACCGTATTCGCAGTTGCTAGGGTATTGAAAGTTGAATAAACAAGAATTATCGCGCTGACGGACTTGAATCCCCGACCTACCGGATGAAAATCACAAGTTGCACAAGGTATATATAAAATATTGCATTATATGCTCAAAACTAGCTTCTTACTAATTAATAACTAATGATTGTGTCCAGTCCTTGTTGATAGTGTCCAGTCTTGTTCGCGATTTACTGCTAAAAAGATCATTAGGAATCGTCTCCATTACGCTACTGTATATAATAACGCCTGAACGAGTCCTCAAGACCGTATTAGATTTATTGTCTTCCGCCAAACTCACGGCTTATTTCCATATAGCCGGGGTATGGGATCATCGCTTTACCAATAGAAATAGAAGGCTTTAACTGGAGGGTTAGTGTAGAGGGTATTTCGGATGCACCAGCTAAATTAAACAACAAATTCAGAATAGCATCTTGTGTATTGTCTTCTTTTAAAGAAAAAAGATCGAATGTCACTTTTAATGGAATGACTGCAACACGATTGCCTCCAGGAACCTTTACAGAATCGGTAGTGAAACCACTAAATAATGGTTCTCCATCAAGGGCTACAGCATAATCTACACGGTCTACTGCTACAGTCTGGGTATTCGGATTTCGGATTTCTACAGCAAGAGTCATGGTTACTGGCAAAGAACCTTTCTTAATGGCTAGAGTAATTCTACCAGCATCCAAAAGGCTCAACTCAGAAATTGATTTCTTACCACTAATATTCACTCCTGCAGCAACAACATCCTTAATCCCCTGCATTCGAAATTCACATCTCTTCAGTGTAGTAACATCGCTTACGGTAGCACAACTTGTCATCACAAGAATACTGATAAGTATGACACTAGCCTTTTTCATACAACAAACCTCCAGATATATATATATATAATATTTTTCGCGCTCAATTTTAGGCATTGTCAATCGTTGAGAATGTAAAATACCGGATTCAGGCGCTTTTTATTATAGCCTTTTCTTTCATACTGCCTTGTTTTCCAGCCATCTTATAAGCCCTTATCTCCCGCTCAATCTTCGAGCTAGTTTCTTTGATGATTCTTCCGCGGAAATAGGCAGCAGGCAGGTTGACAAGTGAGCCAACGAAGCCTTTTCCGTTCATCTTATAGATGATTCTCATGATATAACATCTTCTTATTCGATCCGAATCTTATTCGAGTAATTATTATCGATGTTCATTTCGTCCGGTATGTTGCTTATCTGCCTCCAATGATACGATCTGATTGTTGAAGAAGTATGCAAGCGCTTTCCAGGTTTGCTTTTACATCTTCTCGCCTTGCTTGTTCAACCTCACGACCAACTTAGTGAAGAAATCATCCTTCATTTATACATGTATTCTATTATCTATCAAGGTGTCGAGTCCCTCCCTCGTTGTCTTATAGTCTTCAGACTTCTGTCTTACAGACATCGATCCATTTCTCTGCGCTTGCGATCTCTTCCAGCTCTTGGCATGTCATCTCTATTGCCGAATTGCTGCTCCCGCAGGCAGGATACACAGTGGTAAATCTCTTGAGAGAGACATCCAAATACACTCGTACATTCTCATTGATCCCGAATGGACATACTCCGCCGATGTTGTGGCCGATATACCGTTCGACCAGATCTTTATCGATCATCTTTGCCTTTGTACCGAAAAGTTGTCGGTATTTTCTATTGTCGATTTTTGCGTCTCCGGCAGCGACAATCAATATGGCAGAGTCATCGACCATAAAGGCCAATGTTTTGGCGATTCTCGCTTGCTCAATACCAAGCGCCTTAGCTGCCAGTTCCACCGTTGCGCTCGATTCATCCAGCTCTCTTACCTGTTCGTCTTTGTTCCACTTTTTTAGGTGTTCTTTTGCCCTTTCTAGACTCATAGATCAGTATCTCTCCTGATTGCGATTTTTACGCCGTCGTCAATGGGCAGTATCGCGCTCATGACTCGGTCTTCATGTATCAAAAGGTTGTTGAGCTCCTTTATATAAGGTATTTCTCAAGGTCTTTCTTTATCATCTTTCCGATTTCGCTATGCGTCACCTTAGTGAGATCATGCCGGCTCTCGAAAAAGAAGGGCATCATAATCAAGTTTAGCCTGGGTTTCTGGACAACAAAGAGCCCGTTGTTGGAGCCATTTTGCGTACCCGTCTTCATCCATTCGATAATCTCGGCTTCCATGCCCAGCCGGGATGCGGAATAAATCTCGAGGATAAGGCAATTGCAGGATTTTATCTCGATATAGTTCTTGAACACAAGCGAGGTCTTTTGCATGGTAACGGTTAAGCTCACTCGGCGCCGACGACCGACCTTACGAGAAGCCCGACAAGGAAGGATAAGAATGCTACGCCAAGGCTAATGCCGGCCATCTCGAGGAAACGTGGCTTGAAGGCCTCGCTCCTGGCCACCGATACGTAAAAGTTGAAGCCTGCAATGATGCCGACGGCGATAAGGAGGGTTATCCCGAGGCTAGCGTAGATCCAGAAGCCGGTCTGTGGCACGATGAGATAGGGCAGCACCAGAAGTATGACCGTTATGAGGTAGGCTCCTCCCGTGTAGAGGGCTGCCTTTTTCGCCTTAGGATCGTTGTCGGCCTTGGAGGCAAGATAGTTCGAGGCCGCCATGGACAGGGCGGCCGCTATGCCCGTTATGATACCGCTGACCGCGACGAGCTTCCCCTTCTGGAATGCAAAGGTCAGGCCCGCCAGAGTGCCCGTCAGCTCCACCAGTGCATCGTTCAAGCCAAGGACGATAGATCCGACATACGAGAGCCGCTCCTCGTCGATCATGGCAAGCAGAGCATCCTCGTGCTGTTCCTCTTCTTCGCCCATTTTTTCGGCGCCAGGATGAATGGAAGCCACGCGGGCATAGTCGGCCGCTGTTACCTCTTCGCCCTTTTCAAGGAGTTTGAGTGTAAAGGTCAAACCGAGGACCTTGGCCAGCAGGGTGAAAAACATGATTCGCCCTCTGCTGGGAGCGACTTCCTGTCCCGAGATGCTCTTCCAGAATGCGTAATGTCGTTTTTCAGCCTCGGCCATGTCGAAGAGGACAGCAGCATTGTGCTCATCCTTGCATTCTTTTGCCAGTTTTTCGTAGAGAAGAGAGCCGGTGATTTCCTCGCCCTGAAAGCGAAGAACGTCGTTCAGTAGTTTTTCATCAGATTGATTGTTCATGACATACACTCCTCACAATGTTGCAATTAATCATACTTCATCAGCCCTCAAGACTCCAGAGTCGGAAGGGTGGCGAAACTCCGATCGATTGAAAAACCTGGTGAGAGATCACGGCCTCTTATACAATTTACTTTGATTCCGAGCCATTACTTTGTGTCACATCTCGACCATATGATGGGTTCTGACTCAGACCTGAATCATAAGGATAAGTTCTAAGTCGTCAGACTCTTGCTATGCATGCACTCTTGCGTCCGTTAGCTGTTTCTAAAGGCCTATATGTATTGATGGCTTTGTCAGTTTTGATGGCTCTCAGTGCTTTACTGATAATATTACCATGCGGAGATAGCACTAATTCCAATACAGGATCATCGCAATTCGTATATTCTCCGAAAATCGGCGCCCGTAGCTAGGTTGTTGTGGAAGTGAGGAAGCCGTTTTCCGGGGATACGGAGATAGCCTTGCGCCCTAGCATGAAGTCGGGCTCAGGAACTATAAGTCAGGGGCCAATTTGATGTTTCTATATGCTTTTCCTGGCTACATGGATTCGGAGAACTGAATACGTACCCCGTCTGGGTCCAACACATAGAAAAATCTTATATGTTCATTTGGTCGAAAAGGACCGCTCTCGACATCTATCTTTTTCGAAGCGACGAATTCGAGCATGGCATCCAGTGAATCAACTGCGAATCCAAGGGAGATTCTGTTTCCTGTCACGACAGCCGCATGAGGATTTTCAATTAGTTCAATGTTTGTATCGCCATCTCCAAGAAACACAATGTTACCATGGGCTCCAGAGAGTTGCCTAACGATAGGCAATCCTACTATATCACAATAGAATGCAAGGGAACGTTCCAGATCTTTTACGATAATTGTAGTCCAACAATATCTCATTCTTTTAGTCCTCCCATTCCAAGGATACTCGGTGCTCCCACAGTAGGGCAACCATGATACATTTGAAAGAGGAAAGAATCCGGCTAGATTGCATCGCAAGAATCTAGGCTAGGCCGTACTCTCGACACTCTACCTCAAGATGGGAATCAGGATTTTTCTCAACAACCGCAGGCTCTCCGCAAATTATGGTGCGAACCTCAAGGCTATCTTTAAGAGACTCATCCTTGGTAGAGTACCTTTTTCGATTCTGGGCATGGCTAGTGGGAGAATAGGGGTATATTCTCTGAGAATACTGACTATTCGAATGAAAATGTGCACCGCGCACTCGATTATTTCCTCGAATAGAATCCAGCGCTCCTTCAGCATCTACACGAAGCTCTGACAGCTCATTATAAGAGAGATACGGCCTACTATAGTATGATTTGACGAATTACTGCTTTGAGATTCGAGTGTCTCTTTTTGCTTCA
>Ga0209506_1003553_pt1 | contig 12417 bp, 10 predicted proteins | sample AD_JPNHG2_MetaG_FD_184409 | JGI IMG/M metagenome (GOLD analysis project Ga0209506, IMG submission 184409) | Active sludge microbial communities of municipal wastewater-treating anaerobic digesters from Japan - AD_JPNHG2_MetaG (SPAdes) (version 2) | ecosystem: Engineered > Bioreactor > Anaerobic...
GTTCGATCCCTTCTGCGCCCACTTTTGATAATTAACGAGAAAAAAGAAACCAGAAAAAATTAGGGCCGGTAGCTCAACTTGGCTAGAGCACCCGCCTTGCACGCGGGAGGTTGTCGGTTCGAATCCGATCCGGTCCACCAGCCCTATTCTTTGGGATTGTGAAGAGAAGACAAGATCTTATTTTAAACAATAAGAATTTTCAATTTTCAATGAATGTTTGGACATCGCAAGTTGAGTTAACGGGTTAACGAGTTAACGAGTTAACGAATTGAAATAATTAACAACTAAAATAAAATGGGTATGGTCTATGGTTAAAAGGTAATGAATCCTGTATTGTTTAGGGTTAAGAGTTAAAAGGATTTTTTACCCTAAACCTTACCTTTTCACCATACTGGCTTTATAACCCTTAAACTCTTTACCCTAACCAGTTCATTAACGACTTGCGATGTCGTTAATACATTAAATTAAAAAGAGGCCTAAAAGCCTCTTTTTAATATTTAAAATGTATATCCTTAATAGCGGAAATTAATATTAATCGAATAATCAGAAGCCTCAAATTTTTCTTTAGCAAATTCAGCGACTTTATAAGGAGGAAAAGCTTTACAGCTGAAAACATCAAGATAAATAGCTCGGGAAGCATTCGCAAAATGGGCAGAAATTAAGGAAGTCTCTATTAATTGAGTCATGGAAAAACCAGCTACTCTCTCTTCGGTTCCAAAGTTGACAACAGTTGTTTCTCCAAATCTTTTCATGTCAATTAATTCACATAAATCTTTAACAAATTGCTTGATGTATTCAGCATCAGTCATTTTACTTTGATTGCAGTTTTTTAAATCTATTGAAACTGTTAGACCCCACGGTTTTTTATTTTCGTATTCTTCCAAATAAAAAGCGTCTTTTTGTTCTTTCTCTTCTTTGTTCATATTTTTAGTGTTAAATTATGATGCCTATAATTATAATAAAACAAAAGTCAAAAGTCAAAAGTCAAGTTTCAATTTTAAATAATTACTAATCAATGATTAACAATCAATAAAAGGTACCCGAAAAGGTTTCTGAAACAAATCCAGAGATCCTTCGTCGCTAACGCTCTTCAAGATGACAGTCAACTGTTAATTATCAACCAAAAAAGGAGCCAATATTGGCTCCTTTTTTAATAATCTTTTCTTAATTTTCTATTTTTTTTCTAAATCTTCTTTGATTTTTCTTAAGAATTCTTCAGCTACCCCTTTGCCGCCTAAACCAAAAGCCAAACCACCAGCCAAAGCAATCATTAAAATGATACCGGTAAAGAGGGTGTTAATAATATAAGGAGCCACCTTTAATTGAGACAAAGCTGCCAAAATACCAAATACGTAAAAAGTCCATCTCGCTAAAGAGCTTAAAACTCCTTGATATTTTAAACCAGCGCCAGAAACTGAAGCAGCAACAAATTTGGCAAAATATTCTCCAATGACTATTGCTCCGAGTAAAATCAAGATGGCAACAATAATATTTGGCAGATAGCTGACTATTGAGCCGAGGAATTCTCCAAAAGCAGTAAGCCCCCAAGTATTACAGGCAGCCACCAGAAACACTAAAATAATAATCCAGCGGGTTAATTGACCTAAGAAATAACCGCTATTGAGCTTAATATTAGCCCTGTCAGTGACTTGTTTAAATCCTATTTTTTCTAACAATTGGTCAATTTTTAAGGCCTCAATGATTTTTTCTACTAATTGTCCTAATCCCTTGCCTAAAATTAAGCCGATAAGAAAAATTATTAATCCAGCAATAAAAATTGGGAAAAAATTAACAATGCTTTCCCAAAGAGCAATAAGGGCGTTAGAACTGGCTGTACCTATTTCACTAACCATATTTTTAAGAGTTTTTTAAGAGTTAAATAATGTTTTATCGACCTCTTTTAACCTTTTTTAATTATACCTTGTTTTTTAAAGAAATCAAGTTTTTTGAATAACTTGCATTATCTTTTTTAAAAGGTTAAAATATTATAAAATATTAATTAATAATTATTGATTGATATTAAAAAAAATAAATAAAACAATAAAAAACTATGAAACAAAATCTTTATCTTTTTCTTTTTGTTCTTTTGATTGCTGTGGCAGGATTTTTTGTTTATTTTCAACAAAATCTTACCCAGTCAATGAACCATATTAATAATGGGGAAATTTCGACAGTTACTACTTCCATTCCCGAGACACCTTTGGAAAATCAGCAGACCGTTAAAGTTAAGGTCTATTTTAACAATTCAACTTTGAATCCTAACTCCGAAGATTGCTCCTTAGTTTTTCCAGTGGAAAGACAAATTTCGATGAACGGTGATCCGATTGATGCCACTTTAAAACTCCTTTTTATGGGACCGACAGAGCAGGAAAAACAAGCCGGTTATACTTCTTTATTTTCTCCAGACACCAAGAATATTTTAAAGAATGTTAAAATAGATACTAATGGTGTTGCCTATGTTGATTTTGTTGATATCAGAAGTTTAATTCCCAATGCTTCAACTAGTTGTGGAAGCGCTCAATTCCTTTCTAGTATTGATGCTACTTTAAAACAGTTTGGCATTATTAATAAAATAATTTATGCCATTAATGGTGATCCTCAATCTTTTTATGAATGGTTGCAAATAGGTTGTTCAGAGGAAAATGATAATTGCGATCCTACTCCTTTTCAAGAGTTTTATGTAGATACCTCTGAAGAAGCCCCTATTGAATAATTAAAAAAAGAAAAAGCGTTTTAAAGCCGCCTTAAAGGCGGCTTTAAAATTATTAAAATTTTAAAATAATTGTGCTATACTTTAATAACCAGTGGATTTAGATTTGTAACGCAACAATTCATTGAAAATTAAAAATTTATCCAATAAATTTAATAAATTACAAAGGAATGAAAATTATTGCCGATTTTCATATTCATTCAAAATATTCCCGAGCTACTTCTTCTAAAATGGATTTAGAGCATATTTATCTTTATGCCAAAAGAAAGGGAATAAATATTGTCGGGACTGGTGATTTTACCCACCCGCAATGGCTAAAAGAAATTCAGGAAAAATTAATTCCGGCAGAAGATGGCTTATATCGTTTAAAACCAGATCTTTTAGATAATTTAAAAGATCTACTTTTTGATAAAAAAGATAACCTTCGTTTTATTATTTCTGGAGAAATCTCTAATATCTATGCCAAAAACGGTAAAACTCGGCGACTTCATAATTTAATTCTTTTGCCTTCGATAGAATCCGCTGAAAAAATTAATCACCTCCTGTCTTTACAAGGAAATTTAAAATCTGACGGCCGGCCGATTTTGGGAATGGATTCTCTTGAACTTTTAAAAATTGTTTATGAAACAGAAAAAAACTCTATGTTTATTCCTGCTCATATTTGGACCCCCTGGTTTTCTTTATTCGGATCAATGTCCGGTTTTGATTCTCTTGAAGAAGCTTTTGGAAAATATTCTAATTATCTAACTGCCTTAGAAACAGGTTTGTCTTCTGACCCCAAGATGAATTGGCGACTTTCAATGCTCGATCGATATAGTTTGGTTTCTAATTCCGATGCTCATTCACCGGATAATTTAGGCCGGGAAGCCAATATTTTTGACATCGATCTTTCTTATTCTCAAATTAAAAAAGCCTTAATAGAAAAAGATAAAAACAAATTTTTATCAACTATCGAGTTTTTTCCAGAAGAGGGGAAATATCATTATGATGGGCATCGTCTTTGTCAGGTTAGGTTATCACCAGCAGAAAGAAAAAAAATAAATGGGATCTGTCCTGTTTGCCATCGGCCTTTAACAGTTGGTGTTCTCTCAAGAGTGGAAGAGTTAGCTGACCGAGAAGAGGGGATAATACCTCCAACTGCTATTCCCTTTAAAAGTTTAATCCCTTTGAAAGAGATTATTGCTGATGTTTTAAATGTTAACCCTCATACAAAATCAGTAGAAAATATTTACCTTAAATTACTCCAGCAATTTAATAATGAATTTCATCTTCTTTTAGACGTTCCTATTGAAGAAATTTCTAAATTAGCCGGGGAAAAAATTGCTTTGGCTATTAGTAATATGCGAGAGGGAAAAGTAGAAATAGAGCCGGGTTATGATGGAGAATATGGCAAAATTAAAATTCCTCTAAGGGCAAAAACAAGAGAACAAAACAGTCTTTTTTAAAAATTAAAATTTATTAAAAATGGAGAAAAATTTGATTATGCAAAATTCTTTAATTGTTTATTTCTTCTCTCGTTTATATTTTTATTTTAAGGATTTTTTAAATTTTTATTTTGTTTCTTCGTTTCGCTGTTTATTAAATTTTTATAAAGAAGCTTTAAGGGGGGTAGAAAAAAATATTGGCTTAGTTGTTCACCTGAGATATTTTTTTGTTCCTTTATGGCAAGTTTATTCGTTTCTTTCTTACCTTTTAAGTATTCCTATTAGATTAATAAGAATTATTATCTCTTTATTTTTAATAATTATTTTTACAGCGCTTTTTATTTTTCTTTACGGCTTATGGCTTTTTTGGCCTCTTTATTTAATTTATTGGATTTAAATTAAAATTTTCAAAAACTATTTAAATTATTATGGCAGAAAAAAAATATTATTTTTCTAATCCTTTCTGCTTTTGGCCGGAATATCGTCGTTATTTATACCAATTAATAACCACTATTTTACTGGCTTTAGGAATAATTCTTTCAGCAATTTTTATTCTTTTTGAAGTCCCAATTTTAGAAAAAATTTCAGTGATTACTTTTTTCTTTCTCCTGTTTGTTTTAGTGAAAAAAAATTATCCGGATAAGTACTTAAATGAAACAACTTTAAAAAAAGAAAAAATTAATGTTAATGATTTCTTTTCGCCTGATTTAAAAACTATTATTATTCAATCGTCAAAAATAGCCAAAAAACATCAACTTCCGCCATCTTTTGCTTTATTTTTATCTCTTTTAGAAACAAAACCAATATCTTTTCTTTTAACCGAAGAATTGAATATTCAAAAGGAAGAATTAAATAAAATTCAAGAAGAAATTATTCAAATAGGAAACCAAGACAATCAGAATAATAATGTCTCTTTACTCGATTTATTGAATCAAATTAGTCAGGGCCTTGTTGAAAAGGCCAAAAAATTGCGTCTGAATTTTATTAATGAAGGCATCATTTTTATTGTTTTAATAGAAAACTTTTCTCAATTAGAAGAAATTTTAAAAATCAGAAAAATCGAAAAAGATGATTTGGAAATCTTAGTAGAGACTCAATCCTTTGCCAAAAATAAAAAAATTGTGGTTTTGAAAGGTCTTTCAGCTTTTCAAAAAGATATTTTAAGAGAAAAAGAGCAAATAAAAGTTAATCCTTCCTTAACCTCTCGGCCAACTCCTTTGCTTGATAAATATGGAGTAGATTTTACCGAATTAGCTTTATTTTTAAAAATAGGAGTAATGATTGGTCATAATCAGGAATATAATAATTTAGTCAGTATCCTTTGTCGGGAAGGAAAAAGAAATGCTTTACTTATTGGTCCAGAAGAAATCGGCAAAGAAACAATTGTTTCTTATCTTGCCTATAACATTATTCGAGACAAGGTGCCAAAAGAGTTAAGAAACAATCGTTTAGTTTCTCTTTCTTTATCTTCTTTGATGAGCGGGAAAAAAGACTTTTTGAATCTTGCCAATTTATTGAAACAAATCGTTGAGGAGGTATTAGTTAATCGGGATATTATTCTTTATCTCAAGGATTTTTATCAGTTTAAATCATTAGCGCAAGAATCCGGTTTTTCGATGCTTGATGCCTTCTTACCAATTTTTGACTCTCCGTGGATAAAAATTATTGCTGATAGCCCTAGTAAAGAATATCAGCAATATTTAGAGCAGGATTCTTTAATTAAAGGAAATTTTTCTATTATCCCTGTGAAAGAAGTTAGTCAAAGAGAGGCAATTGAGATTTTGGTTTTTCGTTCTTTTGAATGGGAGAGAAAAAATAAAATTTCTATTCAGTATCGAGCTATTAAAAGAGCGGTGATTTTAGCTAAAAGATTTTTTGACGAACCTTTACCATCAGCGGCTGAACACCTATTAACGGAAGTAATAATGGGAGTAAAAAATGAAGGAAAAACAGTTTTGGTAGAAGAAGATATTATGAATTTAGTTACCGAAAAAACGGAAATTCCTTTGGAAATTACTTCGGAAGAAGAAAAAGATAAACTTTTGAATCTTGAAGAATTAATTCATCAGTTTATTGTTAATCAAGAAGAAGCAGTGAAAACAGTGGCTTCTTATTTAAGACAGTATCGAGCTGGTTTAACAGAGGGTAAAAAACCAATCGGCGTATTTTTGTTTGTTGGTCCAACCGGAGTAGGAAAAACCGAACTCGCAAAAACATTAGCTAAAATTTATTTTGGCAATGAAAAATTAATGATTCGATTTGATATGAGTGAATATCAGGAAGCAAAAAGTATTTTTCGGTTTATTGGCGATCCAGAAAGAGAAACTCAAGGAGAATTAACCGAAGCAGTTAGAAAAAAACCTTATTCTTTAATTCTTCTTGATGAATTTGAAAAAGCCCATTTTAAAGTTTTGGATTTATTCTTGCAAGTTTTTGATGAAGGTCGTCTCACTGATAATTATGGCCAGACTATTGATTTTACTAATACCATTATTATTGCTACTTCTAATGCCCGTTCTGATTATCTTAAAGACCAGTTAGAGAAAAATACTGATTTTGAAATCATTAAAGAAAATTTTAAAAAAGCTTTATTAGATTATTTTAAACCAGAATTATTAAATCGCTTTGATGAAATAGTTATTTTTCAGCCCTTAAACCATCAGCATTTAGTAGAAATAGCCAAAATTAAACTTCAACAATTTAAAGAGCAGATTTTTGAAAATCAAGGCCTAAAAATAGAGTTTGAAGAAGCTGTTTATGAAAAATTAGCTCAATTAGGCTATAATCAATTATTGGGAGCAAGACCATTGAATTCGGTTATTCGAAGATTTATTAAAGATCCTTTAGCTAATTTAATTCTGTCAGAAAAGGTTGAATCCTTAAAACCAATCCAGTTTTATGTAGAAAACGAAGCCATCAGGATAAAGTATCTTGCCGGTTTAGTTAACGAGTTAACGAGTTAACGAATTGAAATAACTAACAACCAAAATAAAATGGGTATGGTTTAGAGTTGAAAGGTAATGAAGCCTGTATTGTTTAGGGTTAAGAGTTAAAAGGATTTTTTACCCTAGACCCTGCCCTTTTCACCATACTGGCTTCTTAACCCTTAAACTCTTTACCCTAACCAGTTCATTAACGACTTGCGATGTCGTTAATTGAATCCTGAAAAAGGAATCCCCCTGCGGGGGAGATCGCCACGGTTGCCCTTTGGGCAACCTCGCGATGACAAAAAGGAGAGATCGCCACGGTCGGCTTTCAGCCTCCTTCGCAATGACAAAAAGTGAGTTATTATAAGGACACTACCCCTTCTGTCATTGCGAGGAATGAGCAAAGCGAATGACGAAGCAATCTCTACCGAAGGTAGGTACCTTAAAGAAATTTTCAATTTTTAATGTTTGGACATCGCCAGTTGAGTTAACGAGTTAATGAGTTAACGAATTGAAATAACTAACAACTGACAACTGACAACTGACAACTGACGATGACGATGACAATGACAATGACAATAACAACGAACATTATTATTTAGTTAACGAATTAACGAGTTAACGAGTTATGCTTAAATGTTCAATCTATAGAAGTTCAGCTTCCATAATTCTCTTCTAATAACTTTTTGGTCATTCTGAGGCCAAAGGCCGAAGAATCTCTCGGGGATGTCTCTCTTCCTGTCATTCTGAGGCTGAAGGCCGAAGAATCTCTCGCGAATGCGAGAAATGAAGAATAAAGTTTCTGAATAAGATTTCTGAAACAAGTCCAGAGATCCTTCGTCGCTAACGCTCCTCAGGATGACAGCTTTGCTGTCAATTTAAGATGTATTTATTTTTGAGATTTGAGATTGTTATGAGATTGCCACGCTCACTACGTTCGCTCTCAATGAAAAATAAAAATGTTGCCCTTTGGAATAGAATTCATGTCCATCAAGTTGAAAAAATCCTAAGAATGTGATATAAATTCATATTAAAAGCACCTTAAAAATTGCCAAGAAATTCTAAAAAGGAGTGAGAAAAATTGAAAAAAATTATTTTGGTATTGGAAAAGTGGTTTCTATCTACAGTAATCTATTTTGGTTTGTTGTGCTCGAGACGGATTGCTAAAAGAGGATTGATGTATTATACCTATATTTTACAAATAGTGGTCAAGGATAAAGCTTATAAAAAAGCTTTAAAAGAAGCCAGAGAAAAAATAAGGAATGGGGTTGTTTGGGCTGATGAAGCTCTGATGGTTTTACAAAAGGTCAACAAAAAATATTTTAGATTAATTAGCAATTTAATTGTGAATCAAATAATCTGGGGATTAAATAAAAGAAAAACCTTTGAACAACAAACTGGTTTTTATCCGCCAACGTTTATTACTATTTCTCCGACAATGAGGTGTAATCTTAATTGCGTTGGTTGCTATGCTAATTCCTATCAGAAAGCAGATTTAGAAGAAGAAATAGTAGAAAAAGTTATTCGAGAAGCTAATGAAATGGGTGTTTATTTATTTATAATTTCTGGCGGAGAACCGTTTTTATATTCTCCATTAATTGACATTGCTGAAAGACACAAAGATTCAGTTTTTCATGTTTTTACTAATGGGTTATTGTTGCACCCGAATCGTTTATTGACTCGTAACGAAATTTTGAAAGAGCCAAAGGATCTTTTATTGGAAACCGGTAATATTATTCCTTTAATCTCTATAGAGGGATTTGAAGAAGAAACCGATAATCGACGCGGTAAAGGAACATATCGAAAAATAACCGAGACAATGGAGTATTTGAAAGATAATGGCATTCCTTTTGGTTTTTCTTTTACCCACACTAGATTAAACAATCATATTTTCTACTCAGACAGGTTTATTGAGGAAATGATTAAAAAAGGAGCGTATTTAGGTTGGGTATTTCAATATATGCCGATTGACGAATATCCGGATCTAAAATTAATACCAACTCCTCAGCAAAGAGAAAAAAGATACGAAGTTATCGGCGTTGGCGCACTCAATATCCTATTCAGGTTTGGGATTTTTGGAATGACGGACCCTTAGTCAATGGTTGTATTGCTGCCAGTCGTTATCTCCATGTGACATCTCTTGGCGATGTTGAACCTTGTGTTTTTGTTCATTTTAGCCAGCCGGGATACAATGTTAAAGAAAAATCATTAATAGAAATTTTGAATTCACCTTTGTTTAAAGCCATTCGGAGTAAACAACCATACCAAGATGCAGACGAAAAAAATCCCAATTTATTACGGCCCTGTTTAATAATTGATCACCCAGATTTATTAAGAAAAATTGTTGACGAAACAAAAGCCGTACCAACTTGCGCCCCTTCTGTCTTAGAGAAAGAAGTTAAAGAAACAGTTGATAAATATGCCCAAGAGTGGAAAGAGAAGTCAAAAGAAATTTGGCAAAGAGATTATTCAAAAGTTTAAACTTACGGGGACAGTTTTAAAGCTGTCCCTTTTTATTACCTTTTAAAATTTAATTAACGACATCGTAAGTCGTTAATGAACTGGTTAGGGTAAAGAGTTTAAGGGTTAAGAAGCCAGTATAGTGAAAAGGTAAGGTCTAAGGTAAAACATCCTTTTAACTCTTAACCCTAAACAGGACAGGCTTCATTACCTTTCAACTCTAAACCATACCCATTTTATTTTGGTTGTTAGTTATTGGTTGTTAGTTATTTCAATTCGTTAACTCATTAACCCGTTAACTAAATAATAATGTTCAAACATTGAAAATTGATAATTCTTGATGCTTTACAATAAGAATTTGTGGATAAGTCGTGGATAAAGATTTTAAGAAAATTTAATAAGTGTTTTATGCCTTTATTCAAGCAAAAAATCTTCTTTTAAAAGAAGATTTTTTATTAGGATCAATGGGTTTTTTCTCTTGACTTATGGGTTCCAAATGAAGTAAAATGGGGATAGGTGGAGCAATGTGGATAAAAGTGGGGAAAACTAAGGATAATTGTGGATAACTAAAATGTTTATTGGCGAATATTATTACAATTTAGATGCTAAAGGAAGAATGGCTATTCCTTCAAAAATCCGCAATCAGGTTGGCGAGACCTTAATTATTACTCGAGGGTTAGATAGCTGTTTATTTTTATACGAAAAAAAAGATTGGGAGCAGTTAGCCGAAAAAATAAAAAATTTACCTCTTTCTCAAGCTAATTCCCGGGCTTTTGCTCGTTTGATGTTAGCGGGAGCAATGGAAGTTGCCATTGATGGTCAGGGAAGAATATTGATTCCTGATTATTTAAGAAATTATGCTGATTTAAAAAAGAAAATAGTTTTAGTTGGTGTTTACGATCGATTAGAAATTTGGGATGAGGACAATTGGAATACTTATAAAAATAAAACCGAAAGAGAGTCTTCAGAGATTGCGGAAAAACTTTCCCAATTAGGAATTTAAAATGAAGAAAGAAAAGATTTTTCACCAACCAGTTCTTTTAAAAGAAACGATTGATTATTTAAATCCTAAGCCAAAGGAAAATTTTATTGATGCGACTTTTGGTTTTGGAGGGCATGGTAAAGCGATTTTAGAAAAAAATTGGCCGAAAGGAAAATTATTGGGAATAGAAATTGATCCTGCTGTCTACAATATTTTTTTAAAAGATATCTTGAAAGATTTTTCTGAGCAAGAAAAGAAAAGATTAATTTTAGTTAATGATTCTTATTCCCGAATAAAAGAAATCGTTCAAAAAAATCAATTTTATCCTGTTAATGGCATTTTATTTGATTTAGGTGTTTGTTCTTATCATTTTGATTCTGCTTTAAGAGGGTTTAGCTATCAGGGTGATGAAATTTTGGATATGAGATTTAATCCATCTCAAGGATTAACTGCTTTTGAAATCATAAATTACTGGCCATTAAAAGATATCGAAAGAATTATTAGAGAATACGGCGAAGAAAGATATAGCCAAAGAATAGCTAAGGCAATAGTTGAGGCGAGAAAAAAAGAAAAAATTAAAACAACCGGTCAATTAGTTGAAATTTTAAAAAGAACTTTACCAAGAGATTATGAACATCATCGAATTCATTTTGCCACTCGGACTTTTCAATCTTTAAGAATTGCTGTTAATGATGAATTAAATAATTTTTCTCAGGCCTTAAAAGATTCGTTTGGAATTTTAGCTGAGGGAGGAAGGATAGTGGTCATTACCTTTCATTCTTTAGAAGACAGAATAGTTAAGAATTTTTTCAAAGAAAAATTTAAAAATAACGAGGGAGTAATTTTAACCAAAAAACCAATTATTCCGACGGAAGAAGAAATCCAAAAAAACCCTCGTTCTCATTCAGCAAAACTAAGAGCAATAAAAAAAGGCGTAGTGTTCTCATAATAACTCTCTTTTGTCATTTTAAGAAGTAAAGTGACAAAAGATCTATTAACGACATTAATTGAAAATTTAAAATTTATTTATTATGCTTACGGTTATTTATCAACCAAAAACTCAAAACAAATATTATTCTACTTACTATCCCGTTAAAATTAAAAAAACAAAAAAACAGTCACGGGCTAACCTTTTTTTTAAAAGATTTTCCAGCTTTCTTGTCTTAAAATCAAATTCTCATAATTTTCAGTTGAGCGGTTTTGTCAAAACGGCTATTTTTGCTACTTTGCCTTTTATTTTAATTTTCTTTTCTTGGTTAACCATTTATAGTCAAAATATTGCCTATGATTATCAGATTTATAAAATCAAAAAGGATATTGATTCTTTAGAAAAAGAAACGGTTCAATTAAAAGAGCAGTTATTAGGGGATTTAAGCGAAGAAGAAATTAAAAAATGGATAGAAGAGAATCATTTCGTTAAAGTGGAAAATCTTTCTTACTTAAGCTTGAAGGACGCAGATGAAGGAAATGATAATGTTGCTTTTAATCATTAAGCCCCGTTAAGATTTCTTCAAATTAGGGTAGAATTAACGACATCGCAAGTCGTTAATTGACTTGCGATGTCCAAACATTTAAAATGAAAAAAAGAATAATTAATAACAACATTTCAAGAAATAAAAATGGTTCTCTTGGGGAGGAAAAAATTTTTAATAAAAGAATTTATTTAGTTTATTTTTCTTTTTTATTTATTTTATTGGGTTTAATTTATCGTTTATATCAAATTCAAATTGTTAATCATCAACAATTTGCTGAGGCAGCAGAAAATAGCCGAATGACTACTCGGGTTTTGCCGCCAAAAAGAGGAACAATTTATTTTCAAGATAAAAATGGCACTCTTATTCCGGTTGCTACCAACCGGCCTTGTTATTTACTCTATCTCAATCCCAAAGAGATAGAAAACCCCCAAAAAATTAC
>Ga0209506_1003554_pt1 | contig 12417 bp, 8 predicted proteins | sample AD_JPNHG2_MetaG_FD_184409 | JGI IMG/M metagenome (GOLD analysis project Ga0209506, IMG submission 184409) | Active sludge microbial communities of municipal wastewater-treating anaerobic digesters from Japan - AD_JPNHG2_MetaG (SPAdes) (version 2) | ecosystem: Engineered > Bioreactor > Anaerobic >...
CCCGCCGGCCGAGGGCGAGGGCCATGAGGAGGGGGTCCGGGGGCACGGGGAAGAAGGACGACTCCGTGAAGGCGAGGACGAAGAGGGCCGGGGCCCCGTAGGGGGTGTCGGCCCAGTGGAGGACCCAGTCATAGAGTTGTCTTAGTATTTTCATAGTTAAAGCTGGGGCTATTTCCCGCGGCGGGCCCCTTGCGGGCGATCAGCCTGGGCCTGTAACAGCTTTCGGGAGGGATTGCCAGTTTTTTCTCCCCAGGGGCCCTCAAAAATGGTAGAGTGCTTCCGGGGTTTCAAGTTTTTCCACCCCCATGCCGACTTATACCAAGGAAGGTGTTGATGGGCGAGGGAAGGGAAGAGGTCAAGGGTCAGGGCAGAGACATAGGGGTACTGATGGCCAAGCTGGCGCAACTGGAGGATGCCCTCCTGAGGTTCCGCCGGGCGGGGGGACAGGAGGCGGGACAAGGCCGGGAAAAGGACGCGGCCTTCCTGCGGGCCGTCCTCGAGGGCCTCACGGACATGGTCTTCGTCCTCGACGCCTCCGGCCGCTTCCTCTTCGCCACCCCCTCGGCGGAGAAAATCCTGGGCTACAGGGCCGACCAGATGGTGGACATGGATCCTTTTTCCCTCGTCCACCCCGACGACCTCCCCCTGGCCCGGGAGGAGTTTAGTAAAGTCGCCCTCGGGACGAACGACGGCACCCCCACGGAGCTCCGCCTCCGCCGCGCCGACGGGTCCTGGCTCCCCGTCGAGGTCTGGGGCCGCAGCCTCCTCGCCGACCCCGCCGTGGGGGGGTTCGTCATCACCATCCGGGACATCTCCCCGCGCGTCGCCATGCGGGAACAGCTGTACCGGACCCTCGCCATCAACCGGGCCATGATCGACGCCATGCGGGGCGCCGCCCTCATCATGGACCTCGAGGGGAGGGTCCTGGCGGCGAACCGCTACGCCTCCCGGGCCCTGGGGAGACAGATCCGGGAGGTCGTCGGGGCCGTCTACTACGATCTCCTCCCCCCGGCCTGGAAAGAGGTCTGGCGGGAGAACGTCGCCGCCGCCGCGGCCTCCCGGCGCCCCGTCCGCTTCGAGAAGGCCATCGACAACCGCTTCTACGTCAACGAGATCCACCCCATTTACGACGATCGGGGGACGATCTCCTGGATCGCCATCTTCCAGCACGACATCACCCGTTACCGCCGGGCCGAGGAGCGCCTGCGGAGGGAGGAGCGGTTCCTCAGGACGGTTATCGACGCCGTCCCGGCCTTCATCGGCATCCGGGACCGGACGGGGCGCTACGAGCTCGTCAACGAGACCGTGGCGAGGGCCTACGGGACGACGGTGGAGGGGATGGTGGGTAAGACGGACGTGGAGCTGAAGGTCCCCCGGGAGCAGGCGGAGCGTTTCCTCGCCGGAGACCGGGAGGTCATGGCGACGAAGCGGCCCCTCTTCGTCCCCGAGAGCCCCTGCACCTACGCCGACGGGACCCTCCACTGGCTCTCCACCTACAAGATCCCCCTCTTCAACGAGGACGGGGAGTGTGACCGCGTCCTGTCCGTGGCCCTGGACCGCACCTTCATCAGGGAGGCGGAGGAGGAACGGAAACGCCTCCGGACCCAGCTCCTCCAGGCCCAGAAGCTCGAGGCCGTGGGGACCATGGCCGGGGGCCTGGCCCACGACTTCAACAACATCCTCATGGGCCTCCAGGGCCTGATCTCCCTCCTGCTCCTCGAAGGGGGGCAGGATCAACGCCTCCGGGACCGCCTCCGGGAGATGGAGATCCACATCCGGCGGGGATCGGACATCACGAAACAGCTCCTGAACTTCTCCACCGCCGGCCGCTCCGAGACCCGGGCGACGGACCTCAACCTCTTCCTCGCCAAGGCCCTCCACCTCTTCGAGCGGACCCACCGGGGCGTCATGACCCACCTCGAGGCCGCCCCCTCCCTCCCGACCGTGGAGATCAACGAGGGCCAGATGGACCAGGTCTTCATGAACCTCTTCATCAACGCCGACCAGGCCATGCCGGGGGGAGGGAATCTCTTCGTGACGACGTCCTACCGCCGCCTGAACGACACGGAGGCCGCTTCTTTGGGCCTGGCGCCGGGTGGGTACGTCGCGGCGGCGGTGACGGACACGGGGACGGGCATGGAGCCCGAGATCATCGAGCGGATCTTCGACCCCTTCTTCACGACGAAACCCAAGGGGGTGGGGACGGGCCTGGGCCTCGCCTCGGCCTACGGGATCGTCAAGAACCACGGGGGGGCCATCGCGGTGGAGAGTCTCAAGGGGCGGGGCAGCACCTTCACCGTCTTCCTCCCCGCGGCGGCGGGCGCGACGGCGAGGGAGGAAGGTGAGGAGAGGCCGCCCGAGGGCCCCCTCGAGGGCACGGAGACTCTCCTCCTCGTGGACGACGAGGAGATCAACCTCCAGGTCATGAGGGAGATCCTCGAGATCCTCGGCTACCGCACCCTGAGGGCCGCCAGCGGCCAGGAGGCCCTGGCCGTCTACGCCGAGAAGGGGCAGGAGATCGACCTCGTCGTCATGGACCTGGTCATGCCCGGCATGGGGGGGGCAGCGGCCTTCGAGGCCATGCGGGAGTTCAACCCCCTCGTCAAGGTGATCCTCATCAGCGGCTACTCCCAGAGCGGCCAGGCGGCCTCCCTCATCGGGCAGGGCTGCCGGGCCTTCGTCCAGAAACCCTTCCAGATCGAAGAACTGGCCCGGACGATCAGGCGGGTCCTCGACGGGCCCTGACCGAGGCATCCGTAAGGGGTGGTAGGGGCCGTGGGCACTAAGCAGCCCTTCAGGGGCGACAAGACAAAGACACGGCTCCTTGCGGCCCTGGCCGCGGCGGGGGCGGCGACGGGGGTCTTCGTCCTCCTCGATATCCCCGCCCTCGCCCTCGCCGGCAGCGCCGCCGTCGTCGTCCTCTCTTTCCTCGCCCGGCGCCGATGCCTCGCCGGCGGCGACGAGGGGGGCTACCGGGCCCTCTTCGAGACCACCGGCGCCGCCACGGTGATCCTCGAGGCGGACACGACGATCGTGGCGGCCAACGAGGAGTTCGCCCGCCTCGCCGCCCTCCCCCGGGAGGAGATCGAGGGCAAAAAGAGCTGGACGGAGTTCGTCTCCCCCGAGGACCGGGAGCGGATGCTGGGTCACCACCGGGCCCGCCGCGCCGACCCGTCGGGGGCGCCGACGGTCTACGAGTTCACCTTCGTCGACTCCCGGGGGCAGAGAAGGGAGATCATCCTCCACATCGACATGATCCCCGGCACCACCCGGTCCGTGGCCTCCCTCCTGGACGTCACACAGCGCCGCCGGGCGGAGGAGATGCTGAGGGACCTCTTCGAAAACAGCCTCGACCTCATCTGCCTCCACGACCTGGAGGGCCGCTTCCTCGCCGTCAACAAGGCGGGCGCCGACATCTTCGGCCTCACGCAGCAGGAGCTCCTGGGGAGAAAGATCCCCGATTTCCTCCTCCCCGAGTTCCGGGAGGACTTCTACAGGCAGTATCTCCGGGCCATCGAGGGGGACGGCCACGCCACGGGGATCATGGCCGTCCTCAACAGCCGCGGCGAAAGACGGATCCTCCATTACCGCAACACCCTCCGCCGGGAGACGGGCCAGGAACCCGTCGTCCGGGGGATCGCCAGGGACGTCACGGAGAGCTGGCTCGCCGAGAAGGCCCTCAGGAAGAGCGAGGAGAAGTACCGCAGCATCTTCGAGCGGGCGGCGGAGGGGATCTTCCAGTGCGACCCTCAGGGGCGCCTCCTGGGCGTCAACCCCGCCATGGCCCGCATGTGCGGCTACGAGAACCCCGAGGCGATGCTGGAGGAGGTCGAGGACATCGCCGCCGATCTCTTCACGAGGAAGGACCTCTTCGCCCGGTGCGGGGAGATACTGAGGACCCAAGAGAGCATCGAGGGCTTCGAACACAAAATCCGCCGCCGCGACGGCTCCGAGATCTGGGTCGCCATGACCCTCTGGGCCGTCCGGGACAAAACGGGATCGATCTCCCTCTACGAGGGGATCATGGCGGACATCAGCGACCGGGTGCGGGCGGAGAAGGAAAGGAGGGAACTGGAGCACCGCCTGGTCCAGGCCCAGAAACTGGAGTCCATCGGCACCCTCGCCGGGGGCATCGCCCACGATTTCAACAACCTCCTCATGGGTATCCAGGGCTACACCTCCTTGATGCTCATGGGGATGGACCCCGACCACCCCCACTACGAGCGCCTCAAGGGGATCGAGAGACAGGTGAGGAGCGGCGCCGAACTGACGAGGCAGATCCTCGGCTTCGCCCGGGCGGGGGCCTACGACAAGCGACCCCTCCATCTCGGGCGCCTCCTTGAGGAGACCCTCGACATCTTCGCCCGCACCCGGAAGGACGTCACCGTCCGGAGGGAGATCGCCCCGGACCTGAGGCGGGTGGAAGCCGATCGGGGACAGATGGAGCGGGTCTTCATGAACCTCTTCGTCAACGCCGGCGACGCCATGGTCAGGGGCGGGGAACTCACCGTCACGGCGACGAACGCCGCCGTCGGCGACGGCGAGGCGGCGGCCCTGGACCTCGCGCCGGGGTCCTACGTCAGGATCACCGTCTCCGACACGGGGGCGGGGATGGACGAAAAGACCCTGGAGAGGATCTTCGAGCCCTTCTTCACCACCAAGGCCATGGGGAGGGGAACGGGTCTGGGCCTGGCGACGGCGTGGGGGATCGTCAAGGGTCACGGCGGCCACATCGAGGCGGCGAGCCGCCCGGCGGAGGGGACCACCTTCACCATCCTCCTCCCCGCCCTGGGCGGCGACGGGAGGGAGGAGGGGGAGAAGGAAGACCGGCGGGGGGAACCGCCCCGGGGCACGGAGACGATCCTCCTCGTGGACGACGAGGAGATCATCCTCGGCGTCAACCGGGACATCCTCGAGACCCTCGGCTACCGCGTCATCCCCTACCGGGACGGCCGGGAGGCCCTAAAGGCCCTGGAGGACCAGGGGGGTCGCATCGACCTCGTCATCCTCGACGCGACCATGCCCGGCATGACGGGGGGCGAGACCTTCGACGAGATCCGCCGGAGGGCGCCGGGGATGAAGGTGATCCTCTCGAGCGGCTGGGGGACCGAGGGCGAGGCGAAGAGGATCATGGAACGGGGCTGCCGCCACTTCCTCCCCAAGCCTTTCCACATCGAGACCCTGGCCCGGAAGGTCCGGGAGGTCCTGGACGAGGCGTGATCACCATGGAAACGCTGATGATCGTTGAGGAGACGGACTGATGTGCGGGCGTTTCGTCCTCCTTACGGACCTCGGGGAGATCGAGGAGCGGTTCGCCGTCGCCGAGAAGGGCGGGGTTTACGTGCGGGGCGGGAACCTCACGCCGGGCCGGCCCGTCTCTGCCGTCGTCCGGGAGGGGGTGAACCGTCTCGTCGCCCTCCACTGGGGCCTCGTCCCGTCCTGGGCGAAGGACCCCGCCGTGGGGAGGCGGATGTTCAACGCCCGGGCGGAGACCATCGCCGAGAAGCCGTCCTTCCGGGAGGCCTTCCGGAGGCGCCGCTGCCTCATCCCCGCCGACGGCTACTACGAATGGCAGAAGACGCCGGGGCGGCGCAAACAGCCCTGGCTCATCCGCCTCAGGTCCCGGGCCCCCTTCGCCTTCGCCGGGATCCACGAGATCTGGAAGGGGGCCGACGGGGAGGTCCTGAGGTCGTGCGCCATCGTCACCACCACCCCCAACGACCTCTTGGCCCCCATCCACGACCGCATGCCCGTCATCGTCCGCCGCGACGACGAGGAACGGTGGCTCGACGGCGGGGAGAGGGACCCCGCGAGGCTCCTGGCCGTCCTGCGGCCCTACCCCGCCGCGGAGATGGAGGTCCTGCCGATCCATTCGGCCTTCCCCGGGGGTGTCTGAGGTTTTTTCCGCCTCACACCCCCTTAAGGTGCAGAACGGGAAGGCCGAGGTGCCGCCGCGCCGTCTCCCCGAAGAAGCGGGTCCTCTGCCGCGCCGTCCCCTCCCCTCGCCGTCCGGCGCCCCGGATCTCGAGGAGGTGGGAAGAGGCGAGGTGGACCGTGTGCTTGCCGTACCTCCCGTTTATCTCGTCGAGGGCCCGGTAGAGGAGGCAGACCCGCTCGACCCGCGGCGGGTCGTCGAAGAGGCTCAACTGGAGGGGGCTGTCGGGCCGCAGGTCCATCAGGACGACCCCCGTCGCCCGGTACGAAGAGCCTTTCTCGTAGAGGCCCTCGAAGAGCCCCCTCAGGACCTCCACCAGCTCCAGGGGGTAGTTCGAAGGGCGGTCGAGGACGGCCTCGCCGGCCCGGTCCCGGAAGTCGGCCCTCCTGAGGACGGCGACGAGACGCGCGGCGGCGAGGCGATACCGCCTCGCCTTGAGACAGGCCGACTCGAGGTTGCGGGTGAGATGGGCGAAGAGGTAGTCCCCGTCGGCCGTGGGGGGGGCGAAGGTCTTCATCTTGCTGATGGAGGCGTAGGAGCCCTTCTCCTCCGCCGAGACCTCGTAGACGGCCTCGCCCCGCAACTCCCGCCAGATCTCGGCCCCCCGTTTCGTGAAACGCCTCCTTACCAGCCCCTCGGGGAGGCGGGCGAAGTCCAGGGCCGTGGCGACCCCCATCTTGTTGAGGAGGGCCGTCGTGGCGGGGCCGATGCCCCACACCTTCTCCACGGGGAGGTCCCTCAGGTAGGAGGGGATCTCCCGGCCGGGGATGACCGTCAGGCCCCCCGGCTTGCGGTACCGCGACCCCACCTTGGCCAGGACCTTGGTGAGGCTCAGGCCCGCCGACACGGAGATCCCCACCTCCTTCTCGATCTCCCCCTTGATCCTCCCCGCCAGGGTCTCGTAGGAGCAGCGGTGGAGGCGCCTCAGGCCCGTGAGGTCCACGAAGGCCTCGTCGATGGAGTACTCCTCCACCTGGGGGCTGAACCGCCTCATAACGGCGAACATCCGCCGGGAGAAGAGGCTGTAGGTCTCGTAATCCGACGGCAGGACGACGAGGGAGGGGCAGATCCTCTTCGCCTCGCCGATGGGGACGCCCCGCTTGATCCCCAGCCCCTTGGCCGCGTAGCTGGCGCAGGCGATGATGCCCCGCTCCGCCCCCGTCACGACGGGCCGGCCCCTGAGCTCGGGGTGGAGGGCCTCCTCGCAGGAGGTGAAGAAGGCGTCGGCGTCGATGTGGAGGACGGCCCGGGGCCAGGAGTGGAGGGAGAAGATGATATCCGTCACAGCTTGCACCTCACAGCTTGTACTTCCTTATGCAGGCCCCCACGACCCCCAGGAGGCGCACCTCACCCCGGGGCGCCAGGGGGGGACAGGCGTCGTCCGCCGCCTCGAGGCGGACCCTCCCCCCCTCCCTGCGGAAGTATCTCATGACGGTCTCGCCGTCCGCCTCGGCGACGACGATGTCCCCGTTCCGCGCCGGTCGGCCCCGCTCCACGATGACCAGGTCGCCGGGCATGATCCCCGCCCCCCGCATGGCGTCCCCGGAGACGCGCAGGACGAAGGAGACGCAGGGACGGGGGACGAGATACTCGTCGAGGGAGACGATATCCCTCAGTTCCTCCTCGGCCGGCGAAGGAAAACCGGCGGCCACCAAACCGGCCGCCCTCAGGCCCGGCCGGCCGCCCGGGTCCCCAAGGATCTTCACGCCGTTCCACCTCCTTTCTCTTCCCCCATATAATAGAACGATCGTTCTATTGTCAAGACCTTCCCGCCTCCGCCCTTCCAAGCGACATGACCCCCCGGGGAAAAGCCACGGCGACGGGTCCGGGGGAAAACCATGGGAAATTCGGGGACACGATAACCCCTTTCCCCCGAAAATTTGCCCAGCGATTTCAGTATGTTAGGAATTAAGTATTGTGTCCCCGTATTTTCCGCGCGAAGACGGCGGCGATGACGACGAGGCCGACGATGTCCGTCGTCGTCCCGGGGATGATGAGGAGGAGGGAAGAGACCCCCAGGGCGAAACGCTCCAGGGCGCCGATACTCCCGCCGGGCACGTAGCCCACCACCGTCGCCCCCAGGGCGGCGACGCCGATGAAGAGGGTGACGGCGTTCTGGAGGAACCACGGGAGGTCGAAGGGGACGTGGGGGTCCAGGAGCCAGGGCATGAGGAGGACGATGGGGGCGTAAACGAAGGCGAAGGGCACGAAGGTCTTGGCGAGGGAGAGGCTGAAGGCGCGGAAACCGGAACGGAAGGGGTCGCTCCCCGCCACGCCCGCCGCGGCGTAGGCCGCCAGGGCCACGGGGGGGGTCACGTCCGCCAGGACGGAGTAGAAGAAGACGAACATGTGGGACAACAGGGGGTGGATGCCCCACTTCAGGAGGGCCGGGGCGGCGATCATGGCGGCGATGATGTACTGGGCCGTCGTGGGGATCCCCATGCCGAGGATGAAACAGGCGATGGCCGTGTTGACGAGGGTGAAGAAGAGGGTGAGGTCGTTGACGGTGGTGAGGCTCAGAAACAGCGGATTGAGGACCTCGGCGATGCCGTGGGCCACGGTGATGACGGCCGTCGCGAACTTGAGGCCGATGCCCGTCAGGGTCGTGGCCCCGACGATGAAACCCACGCAGGCGCAGGCGGCGCCGATGGCGAGGGCGTTCTTCGTCCCCTCCTCGAGGGCCTTGACGATGTCGGGGATCCTCATCTTGCTCTCCCGGTAGCAGACCCCCACGGCGACGACGGCCAGGGCCGTCCAGAAGGAGGCCAGGGAGGGCTCCCCTTCCTTGGTCAGCAGGGCCGTCATGAGGGCGGCGATCCCGAGGGAGGCGAGCCAGACGGGCCGCTCATGGCGGCGGTAGGACCAGGCGAGGAAGACCGCGGCGGCGGCGAACCAAAAGACGGCCGTGGCCGTCCCTTCCAGGGGGTTCAGACCGAAGAGGACGGGAGGGACCGTCATGAAGAGGGGCAGGAGGAGGGGGGCGGTCCGGCGGTGGATCTGGCCCGTCGCCACGGCGTAGATGATCCCCCAGAAGGCGGCCAGAAAGGGGCTCGACCCCTTGATGAGGAGATAGACGATGACGATGAGGGGCCCCACGATGAGCCACCTCTCCTTCAGGATCGCCGCCATGTCGGGCAGCATGTGGCGCGGCAGGCCCTCGAGGCCCCGCTTCTTCGCCTCGAGGTGGACCATCCAGCCCACGGCGAAGAAGTGGAGGAAGGAGGGGAGGATGGCGCAGAGGGCGATCTTGACGTAGGGGATCCCCAGAAACTCGGCCATGATGAAGGCCGCCGCCCCCATGACGGGGGGCATGAGCTGGCCCCCCGTGCCGGCCGCGGCCTCGACGCCGGCGGCAAAGGTGGGGGAGTAACCCACCCGCTTCATCAGGGGGATGGTGAAGGAACCCACGGTGACGGCGTTGGCGACGGAACTGCCGCTGATGGACCCCATGAAGCCGCTGGCGATGACGGCGACCTTGGCGGGGCCGCCGGCGGACCAACCCGCCAGGGCCATGGCGGCGTCCATGAAGAGCTGGGCGAGGCCCGTCCGGGAGATGAAGATCCCGAAGAGGACGAAGTGGAAGACGAAGGTGGCCACCACCCCCAGGGGGATGCCGTAGATCCCCTCCGTCCCCAGGAACATGTAGTCGATGATCCGGGGGATGGAATAGCCCCGGTGGGCGAAGATCTGGAGACCCGGGAGATCGAGGAAATAGGGTCCCAGGTAGCAGTTGAGGAGGACCAACATGGCGATGATGGGCAGGGGGGCGCCGATGCTCCGGCGGGCCCCCTCCAGGACGAGGAGGAACGAGAAGGCCCCCACGACGAGCTCCGCCCGCTCGGGGCTCCCCGCCCTCAGGCCGATGTTGTTGAACTCGAGGAAGACGAAGACGGACATCCACGCCGCCAGGAGGGCGAAGAAGCAGTCGAAGTAGGGGAGGTTGTCGGGCCGGTAGTCCACCCGCCCGGTTCTCACGAGGCCCGCCAGGGACCTGAACCACTGGAGGAAGAAGAGGAGGGCGATGGCGACGAAGACGAGGAGGAGCAAGGCCCCCCAGAAGACCAACGTGGGGTTGAGATCGACGAACCAGGAGTGGGGGTTGAGATGGGTCCGGGCGAGGTGGATGCCGTAGATGACCCCCCCCACCATGAGGGTCTGGAGGGGGAGGTCCACCCAGAGGCCCAGGCGGTCGGGGAGGAGTTCCCGCCGCTTGAAATACAGGACCAAGATCCCCGTGGCGGCCCCCACGGCCCCCGTCGCCGCCGCCGAGAGGGAGAAGATCTCCCTCAGGACGGAGGCGTTGATGACGGCCGCCGTCGTCCCGTAGAGGAGGTCGTAGACGAGACCCGCCTTCTTGGGCGCCGCCTTCTTCCGGATGGAATAGACGAAATAGACGAGAGGCAGGACGAAGGCGAGGTGGAAGGCCCGGTGCCGCCACTCCTGAAGGACGCCGAAACCCGCCGTGTAGATGTGGAAGATGGAGAGGATGACCGTCATGGCGAGGATCAGGCGGGCCGTCAGGCCCTCCAGGTGCCGGAAGCGGAGCTCCGGGTCGTAACGGGCGACGAGGTCCCCCGTCTCCTCCCCCTTCGGGGCCTCGGCGGCCCCTCTGTCCCTGTCTGCCTGAGTCGCTTCCATCAGAAGCCCCGCAAGACCCCCGCCACGTGAAGGATGTAAATCGCCGCCCCCCGCCGGGCGATCCGCAGACGCAGGCGTCCCTCACCGGCGAGACCCGGGAGGTCCACGGTCCTACCCCCCACGGCGAGGGAATTGGCCGCCGACGGCGTCACGGCCAGGACCACCTCCCCCACGGGGATCCGCCGGCCCGTGAGCCTGACGACACCCCCCTCGAGGGAGACCCTCTCCCCCTCCCGAACCCCCGTGGGCATGCCCGTGTTGAGGGAGGAAAAGGTCGTCTCGTATAGAACGAGGCCCCCTTTTTCGTCAACCCGGAAATGGTCGCAGACTGGCGTCCCCTCCACGGAATGGAGGAAACAGAGGGAGAAGGAATCGCCCTCCCCAAGGGGGGCCATGAAGACGGGTCGCCCCCCTTCCCGCGCCACCTCCAGGACCCGGAGGGGAAAGAAGGCCGCCCCCAGGACGAGGGCCGCCGCCAGGGCCGCCAGGAGGGGCCTTTTCACGGGCACGGGGACACCCCGCCGGGGTGATCACCCCCCGCCTCCGGGTCCGGCGCCTTCACCTGACCGTCGTCCTCAGCGCTTCTTCTTCCCCTTCGCCTCGATCTTCTTGATGATGTTCACCTCGCGGTAATACCTCTCCGCCCCGGGGTGGAGGGGGATGGCCATGCCGCTGAGGGCGGTCTGGAGCTTCACGTCCTTGCCCTTGGCGTGGGCGGCGGCCATCTTTTGCGCCCCGCCCTCCCAGAGGGCCTTGGTGAGGGCGTAAACGACGTCGTCGGGGACCTTGGCGTCCACCACCCACTGGGCCATGGTGGTGATGGTGGGGACGTCTTTCGTCTGGTTCTTGTAGGTCCCCTTGGGGATGACGATGCGGCTGTAGAAGGGGTACTTCTTCGTCAGCTCCTTGATCTTCGCCTCATCGATGGGGATGAGGACGATATCCGTGGAGATGGCCAGCTCCTGGATGGCCGCCGTGGGCCAGCCCGCCGTCGTGAAGGTCACGTCCGCCTGACGGTCCTGGAGGCGCTGGGCCGCACCGGAGAAGCTCAACCAGTCCACGGAGGCGAAGTCCTTGTAGGTGAGGTTGTAGGCCCCCAAGACGTTCAAGGTGTCCACCTCCGTGCCGCTCCCCCGGTCGCCGGGGACGAGGCGCTTGCCCTTGATGTCCTTCAGGGTGCGGATCTTCGAGTCCTTCCGGGCGACGATCTGGATGGTCTCCGGGTAGAGGGAGGCGATCAGGCGGAGGTTCTTCACGGGCTTGTCCTTGAACTGGGCGTTGCCGTAGTAGGCGTCGTAGGCCACGTTGCTCTGGACGAAGGCCGACTCGGCCTGTCCCTCCCTAATGAGGTTGCAGTTGGCCACGGAGGCGTTACCCGCCTGGGCCGTCACCACCACGTCGGGGACCTTCTCCGTCAGGGCCTGGGCGAGGATCCCTCCCAGGGGGTAGTAGGTCCCCCCCGTGCCCCCCGTGGAGATCACGAAAAAACGCTTGGCCGCCGGGGCCGAAGAAGCGAAGGCAAGAACCGACACGGCCGCCAGGGCCAACAAGACCAACCATCCCTTCCTTTTCCTCATCTCCATAACCTCCTTGATTAGATGTCCTCGTTTTTTCACCGGGGGAGAAAACCGATCTCGGAGGCGTAGGTGAACTGCCGCCTCCAGCTCAGAACCGTGGGATAAGACATTGCTTTTGACGGGTCGGAGTATAGGTGTGGTATTTTTGCGTGTCAAGGGTTATTTTGCATCAAAAAACAGAGATTGTTGATGCTGTTGGGTGGGGTATGTGGATCGGCGACCACTCTTTTGAGAAACTGTTTCACCTTTCGGTCGAGTTACCCGTCA
>Ga0209506_1003559_pt1 | contig 12413 bp, 7 predicted proteins | sample AD_JPNHG2_MetaG_FD_184409 | JGI IMG/M metagenome (GOLD analysis project Ga0209506, IMG submission 184409) | Active sludge microbial communities of municipal wastewater-treating anaerobic digesters from Japan - AD_JPNHG2_MetaG (SPAdes) (version 2) | ecosystem: Engineered > Bioreactor > Anaerobic >...
TGGTCCCATGACGAGCAGTATTGCCCAGGCGCTTATTCCATTAGCCAATGAGACGGGAATCCTACTTATCAGTCCAACCGTAAGCAGTCCCGATTTTAGCGGGTTAGATGATAACTTTATCCGGCTTACCACACCGAATACCAATGAAGCCCTCGGCCTTGCCCAGGAATCCTTTAATCAGAGGGTTGTTAAGCCCTGTGTTATTGATGATCTTTCTAATCAGGCCTTTAGTAAAACCCTGCTGAGAACCTATACTGCTGAACTTCGGCGTTTATACGAAGCGGATGGCAAAGAAATCCCGGTGGTGGCGCTCCCCTATGATCCAGATGACTCAGAAAGTATACAAACCTTATTAACGGGAATTGAACGGTACCAGCCAGATCTTTTGCTTTTTACTACTAATAGTCTTGATACGGCAGTGTTAGCCCAACGTATACGACAGAAGGGGTATGCCATGCCCTACTTAGGTACGGGTTGGTCCATGTCTCAGACCCTTATCGAAAATGGGGGGCATGCAGTAGAAGGAATGGTATTTACCGTTCCCTTTAATCCGGATTCAGAGGCCAGATCCTGGCGGGATTTTATGGAGTTGTATCAACGGTCCTTTGGGAAGGATGCGAATTTCGGATCCTCCCAGGGGTGGAATGCAGTACTGGTTCTGACGGAGGCTCTTGCTAAAGTATCTGGATCCAAGTTGAAAGATGCAATCGTGAATAAACAGTATGAAGGGCTACAGGGTTCTTTTTATATCGATCCCTTCGGAGACCCGGTTATCCCATTTCAGCGTCTTGTAATAAAAAAAGGCCGACTGATTGCAGATAACCAGACACAACCGTAAGTGTATGCAAAGATCCATACGACACACATTAATAGTATTAATAAGTCTCACGGTACTACTTCCTATCCTGGTTATGTTCTCTGGGGTCTTTATTTCTATTGAACGGGGTATCAACCGTACTGTAATTGAGCGGAACGAGTTGATGGCTAAGAGTATTGCCCTTAGTATTGAACAGCAGATACGTGATGCCAGCACCCTTTTAATACATACCACCTCCTATAGTGGGTCCATAGATTCTTCTGAATTTATAGCCTTTCTGGAGTCTAGTCTTATAAAGAGTGGTATTTTTGAAAGCCTCTTTATCATGAACGAAGACGGCATAGTCCGTTATTCAATACCCAATAATGAAATATTCACCGGTTTTGATTTTTCACAGCAAGCTATCATTCAGCAGGTTCTAAAAAGATCTACTACTGATCCAGTATATTCCGCAGTGTTTATTTCAACCCTCACAAAGAATCCAACCCTTATGGTTGCGGTGCATCAATCAGGTAAAGTTTTTGCGGGATATGTCAATTTAGCCTGGCTATCGCGGCTTTCTGATTCTTTAAGTAATGCACGATTGACATACCTATCGATTGTAGACCGGTATGGGACGACGATTGCTAATACAAATAGAGCTTATGTCGAAGAACAATACTCTATTGCGAATACAGACCTGTTTCTTTGGGCCCAAAAAGAGAAGCAGGGTACAAAACTGCATACTTCTAACAGCAATGATAATGATATGTTATCTTCAGTGCGCTTTGTTCCCGGGCCTGATTGGTACATATTTATTTCTGAGCCGACTTCATCGGCCTTTAAGGCAACCCGGGATGTATTCATCATTGGCTTGCTTGTTACAACGATTTCCCTCATTGTAGCCGCTATGGTTGGCTATGTGGTTGGTCGGGATATGCTTCAGTCTATTACTGTGTTAACAGAAGAAACCAGGCAAGTTCAGGCTGGAGTTTATCGGAGTATTGCTTCGAGAAGCCCCTATATTGAACTGAACAGGCTCATAGATACCTTTAATGCCATGTCAGAGGAAGTGCGGAGTCGGGAACAGCAATATGAGGAGGCGAACCACAAACTACAGGATGCTCTTAAGCAGAAGGATATACTGCTTCGGGAGGTGCATCATCGGGTTAAGAATAATATGCAGATTGTATCGAGCCTTCTGGCTCTGCAGAGCGATGAACTGAGCTGTGAAGAAGATAAGGAATATTTTGAACACTCAAAACTACGTATCCAGAGTATGGCCATAGTTCATGAAAAAATATATCAAACCGATGGGGTGGAATCCCTTCCGCTTAAAGCCTATATTCAAGATTTAGTTGAGCTGTTGCAGTCTAATAATCAAAATTATTTTCAATATACGGTAAGTGGTGATGAGCTTTCTATAACTCTGAACCAGGCAATTCCCTGTGCGCTCACGGTATTCGAAGCCTGTACAAATGCAATAAAATACGGGTTAAATATAGAAAAGAAATATCTGGAACTTTCTATAAATATAGCTTTACGAGAAGATAATCAGGTTTGTATCCATATTAAAGATTCAGGTCCCGGTTTCCCCGACGGTTTCAATCCTGCTGAGATTAATTCTTTGGGGTTTACTTTAATGAAGGGGCTGATGGAACAACTTAAAGGAACCATATCATGGTATACTAATAATGGAGCGGTGGTAGAATTAAATTTCCCATTACATTCAAACAACTCTTTTTCCGGCCTTGACAAATCATGATAAACCGATTAGCCTGTTATTTATTACTTCAGGAAACTGAAAATCTTACAGAAGGAGACCGGGTAATGCGAATACATGTAATTGTTTCTCACCTTTACATCGATGCACGGGTCGCAAATACCTATGCACAATCGGGCAGCTGGCTATTCCGGTCTTTCCAATAAGCTAGTATTGGAATAAAGTTTGATGAATAGGACCAGCTCCTTGGGAAGCCTGGTCCTTTTTTTTATATTAAAGAAAAAAATAAAAGGCACGGATTAGGCTTCATATACGATGAACCATGCTTCCAGGAGGAAGACCGTGTCGGATCATTCAAAAACATTGTACAGCATTCAGAAAAATTCCTGGCCCCGTTTTGGCCGAATCAGTCTGTTATGGAACGCCCTGCAGGGGTGGCGCCTTTTGTATGTTGCAGGCCTTTTGGCGATAATTGGTGAAGTGTTATTTACCTTTTCTTCCCCTATGGTTGTTAAAATAACCATTGATAGCGTAATTGGGACAAGTCCACCCGCAATACAAATGCCCATAAAAGCGGTAGTTGAACCCCTGCTGGGTAAAAACTTTTCGGGCGGCGGGCTCATACCGCTTCCGGAATCTGCTGTTGTTGCAGGTGCAGATGAAAACTCCCAGTGGATATGGAGGCCCTGGCTGCGGTCCCATCTGTGGGTTATGGGGCTCGCTTTTGTTTGTATGATACTTTTACAAGCCCTGTTCAGCTTTATTGCAGCCCTATGTATCAATACCGCTGCGGAAGAAGCAGCAAAGCGGTTACGGGATCGATTGTATCATCATATCCAGTATCTTCCCTATGAAACCCTTTTAAGATCCCAGACTGGGGATTGGCTGCAGCGATGCACCTCCGATGTAGATACGGTTCGCCGTTTCATCGCATTTGAGTTTGTTGAGTTATTCAGGACCCTTACCTTGGTAGGCTTTGCCTTTCCGATCATGCTTTCCTTAAGCGGAACCTTAACCCTTTGGGGGAGTATTGTAATGCCGATTATTCTGGGCTTCTCCTTTTTCTTTCAACGGATTGTGGAACGCCTATTTTTAATCGCCGATGAACGGGAAGGGATTCTTTCAGGTATTGTTCAGGAAAATGTGACTGGGGTCCGGGTTGTCCGAGCCTTTGCCCGTCAGCAATACGAACTGGAACGTTTTGCTAAAGCCAACACCAATGTGCGGGACCAGGTTTATAAACTGATTACCTGGCTTGCTTTTTACTGGGGCTTTTCCAGCTTTCTCGGTCTGCTGCAGATAGCCCTCCTCTTAGGTGCGGGATTGCAACTGTATACTGCAGGAACAATTACGCTGGGTTTACTCATATTGTTTCTAACCTATGAACAGCAGGTCCTCTGGCCGGTCAGGCAGTTCGGACGTATTCTGGCTGATACGGGAAAAACCAGGGTAGCCCTTGGCCGTATTGCGGAATTGCTTGTTCTCGAAAAGGAGAGGGATCTGGACTATGACATTAAGAATGACTCCTTTATTGCTCAACCAGATTTTTCTGCAAGCTCTATTGAATTCAGGGATGTTTCATTTACCTATCCCGATGGCACTGAGGTTTTAAAGCATATTTCTTTTACGGTTAACCCCGGTGAACATCTGGCGATTGTCGGTCCGACGGGAAGCGGTAAGTCTACCCTGGTGCATCTGTTGCTCCGGTTTTATGAACCGACAGATGGGACAATTTTTATCGGAGGCCGCGACATCCGTACAATTCCCAAAAAAGAGCTCCGTAATAGGATTTCTATTGTATTACAGGATAGTTTCCTGTATGGAAAAACAGTACGTGAAAACATCCTAATTGGCTATCCTGATGTAGGAGAAACAGGTCTGATAGAAGCTGCAAAAAAAGCTGCCTTTCATCATGTAGCTCTGGGTTTTCAGGATGGATACGAAACAATGGTGGGAGAGCGTGGGGTTACCCTTTCTGGCGGTCAGCGTCAGCGGCTTGCCCTGGCTCGGGCTTTGCTCCGTCAGAGTCCCATTCTTGTTTTAGATGACAGTCTGAGTGCGGTGGATACTGAAACAGACCGGCTTATTCGAGAGGCGATTGGTAATGGATCGCAGGGGGTTAAAAACACAGGACCTGCAACCACAACGATTATAATCGCTCACCGGCTCACCACCCTGGCCGAGGCGGATACAATTCTTGTGTTAGAGGCAGGGCGAATAACAGGCATGGGCAGTCATGACAAGTTGATTCAACAACCGGGATTTTATCAGCGCCTGGCCACCTTGCAGAGTGCTGTTCATGAAATGTAATGAGGATAAATTATTATGGCAGAACATAAAGAATTTGAAGAAAAAGAATACAGTACCCAATTTAATATGACCATTTGGAAAAAAATACTTCAATATGGTAGATCCCTGTATCCAGTTATTGGCGTATTAATTGTTATTATGATCGGGGTTGCAGTTTTAGATGGTATTTTCCCTCAGATGACCAGGTATGCAATAGATACCCTTATCCCAGCCTATAATTCCCCCGGTTATACCCGAAGGGTAGCTTCATTTATTCTTAACTATGGGCTCTTGGCTCTTTTGCAGGGATTCAATGTGTGGGCCCTTATCATGGTAGCTGGTATTATAGAAGTGCGCTTATGTCATGCCCTGCGGAAAGCTGCCTTTGAACGGTTACAACAGCTGAGCTTTTCATACTATGACCGGACTCCGGCGGGCTGGATTATCGCTCGAATGACATCGGATGCTCAGAAATTGGGAGATACCATTGCATGGGGAATTGTAGACCTGGTGTGGGGTGCTACGATGATGCTAACCATCATCATTTTTATGATTGTGATGCATCCCCTGCTGGCTTCTGTTACATTACTCTTTGTTCCCCCATTGCTGATGGTAACCTTCTGGTTTCAGAAAAAGATTCTGGAAACTCAAAGAAAATCCCGCAAGGCTAATTCTTTAGTAACCGGTGTGTTTAATGAGGGACTTCAGGGCGCCCGTACTTCAAAAGCCCTCAGTATTGAGCCCCATAACTGCAGGGATTTTGCTGTTAAAACAGAACATCTGAGGGACTATGCAATAAGGGCTGCAAAACTGTCCGCATTGTATCTGCCCCTCGTTATGGTACTTGCATCCATAGGTGCTGCAATTGCCCTTGGAACTGGCGGTCGATACCTCTTGCAGGGATTGATCAGTTTTGGAACCCTGGTGGCATTCATCAATTATGCAATGATGTTTTTTGATCCCGCACGGGAGGTTGCCCGGGTGCTATCTGAGTTCCAGGCGGCACAGGCCAGTGCAGAACGGTTGGTGGGGCTCATAGAGACCGCACCAGAGATTATTGATAAACCGGGAGCTGTCGCGGATTCATTAATTCATGGCGAAGTATTGCTGGATCATGTTACATTCCGTTATAGCCCGCAGGGGCCATGGATATTCAAGGACTTTTCTCTCCATATACCGGCAGGCCAGACTCTGGCTGTCGTGGGAGAAACGGGCTGTGGGAAATCTACGCTTGTTAATGTAATATGCCGCTTTTACGAACCAGAATCGGGTACCATATTGATAGATGGCCTCGACTACCGGGAACGGACCCAGTATTGGCTTCATAGCCAGTTGGGTTATGTGCTGCAGACTCCCCTGTTATTTTCAGGAACGGTTCGGGAGAACATTCGTTATGGCAGATTGGATGCGACAGAGGAAGATATTATTACTGCTGCCCGGGATGCAAATGCCCTGGACTTTATCGAAAAGCTCGAACATGGCCTGGATACCCTTGTCGGTGAAGGAGGGGCCCTCCTTTCAGTGGGGCAGAAGCAGTTAATTAGTATTGCCCGCGCATTGGTAGCCAATCCGCGGATTATCATTCTGGATGAAGCGACGAGTTCAGTGGATACGGAAACAGAAATGCTCATCCAGGGTGCGATAACCCGTCTGCTTGCAGGTAGAACCAGTATTGTCATTGCCCATCGGCTTTCAACAATCCGGCAGGCGGACCGAATAATTCTATTGGATAAGGGAAAAATTATTGAAGATGGAAACCATGCTTCTTTAATGAACCTTCACGGGGCGTACTGGAAACTATATACCCAGCAGTTCCTGGATGAAGCATCCTATTTAGAAGCATCTGGGGCTTGAACAGCAGTCCTAGCTTGCCCCGATGTCCCGGCGGTAGCCCATACCGGTAAATTGGACCGTCTCCATTGCCTGGTATGCCCGCGCTCGTGCTGCCTCCGGGGTGTCCCCTTGGGCGGAGACCGCAAGGACCCGGCCTCCGCTGGTGCGGAGCAGGCCCCCTTCGGTCCCGCCGCTTCCCATCCCGCTGCTTCCTTTCTCGCCGCTCGGCCTATCCTGGTCCAGATTGGCCCCGGCGATAAACACCTGGGCTCCCAGCGCTGTGATGCGTTTCCGGTCGATCCGTATGGGGTCCCCCTTCCGGTAGCTTCCGGGGTAGCCCTCGGCCACCGCAACGGGAGCGCAGACATGGCCGCTTTTCCATTGCAGCGTATATTGATGGAGGGAGCCCTTTGCTATGTGCTGGCAGAGTTCTGCAAAGTCGCTCGCCATGAGGGGGAGTACGGCCTGAGTTTCCGGGTCCCCGAGGCGGACATTATATTCCAGCAGGTAGCAACGGTCTTCGTAGACCATGAGACCAAAGAAGATAAAGCCCTTATAGCGCAGGCCTTCCGCCTCAAGTCCCCGGAGGGTAGGTTCCAGAATATGCCGGGTGAAATCTGCAGCAGCCCCTGCGGTAAAATCAGATACCGGAGCTATGGCTCCCATGCCGCCCGTATTGGGCCCCTGGGAGCAGTCGTAGCGGCGTTTATGGTCCCGGGCTGGCAGAAAGGGAATAATACGGGCGGTTCCCGGGGCAAGGTCTGGCCCGGCCTGTACTGCAGCGAGGATGGATACCTCCTTACCTTCGAGGAATTCCTCTATGACTACTGTGGTTCCCGCATCCCCCAGGGCCTTACCCTCCATAAAATCCTGAAGGGTTGTCTCCGCTTCATCGGCCCGGTCGGTAATCACAACTCCCTTGCCAGCCGCAAGGCCATCGGCCTTTATCACCAGGGGTCGTCCCTGGGCGCTGCCTCCAAAGTGTTCCGTAACCAGATCCAGGCCTGCTTTCAAGGTTGTCACCGTATTGCTTTTAGCGGTTCTGACTCCGTGGGCTGCCATAAATTGTTTTGCAAAGGCTTTACTCGATTCTAACCGGGCTGCATCACCGGTGGGGCCTACTATCGGGAGTCCCGCGGCGGTAAAGGTGTCTGCAATCCCCGCCGCAAGGGGCGCTTCGGGCCCCACCACCGTCAGCTCGATGCCTTCTTTTCGGGCAAAGTCCACAAGGAAGGCCTGGGCTGCGGGAGATGCAGGGTCCGAGCCGGGGACCGCCACATTGCGGCACTTCGGTTCCAGGGCGGTACCACCGTTCCCCGGGGCTACATAGACCCGCTCTACAAGGGAGGATTGGGCCAGTTTCCAGGCCATTGCATGTTCCCTTCCGCCAGAACCGATAACCAGAACCTTCATGAATAGCACCTCTCAACAATCGAAAAAGTTTTTAAGGTTTTTGCAAAAACCTCTATTGTTTCCGTCCGGCGACCGGCTGGTCAACCGATAGTCAGCCGGGCTCGAAAGATGGCTTAGTGTTTAAAATGCCGGCTGCCGGTAAAGACCATGGCGATCCCCAGCCGGTCCGCCGCTTCGATAGATTCCTTGTCCCGGATGGACCCGCCTGGCTGGATGATGGTGGTGATTCCCGCGGCGGCGGCGGCTTCTACCACGTCCGGGAAGGGGAAGAAGGCGTCCGAGGCGAGGACCCGGGCCCGATTGGCAGGGCCGGTCACCGCCGCCGCCCGTTCCAGCGCCTGGGAAGCAGCCCAGATCCGATTGGTCTGCCCGCCGCCGATACCGAGGGCGGAGCCATCCTTCACCACCACGATGGCGTTGGATTTTACAAAGGTAACTACCCGCATACCGAAGAGCATGTCATCAATATCCTTCGGGTCCGGGGCTTTTTTTGTAACCACATCCCACCTTTCGATGAGCCGGTTATCACGGGACTGGACGAGGAGCCCTCCATCAACGGAGATGCATTCCATCCGGTCCTGGGGGGCAGTCCCAGCCCGCATGACCCGCAGGTTCTTTTTTGCCTTAAAGATGTCTAGGGCTTCGGGGCTGAAATCGGGGGCCACCACAATTTCGAGGAACAATTCCGCCAGGCGCTGGGCGGTAGCGCCGTCTACCCTGGTGGTGCAGGCGACGATGCCGCCGAAGATGGAGACCGGGTCGCAGGCATAGGCCTTTTCATAGGCCTCAAGGAGGGTAGCGCCCAGGGCGACACCGCAGGGGGTGTTGTGTTTTACCGCCACACAGGCTGCTGGGAAAGCTGAGGAAGATGGGTCTTGAGCCAGTCGGCCGGCGATGAGGCCTTCATCAATCTGACCCAGGGGTTGGACAAGGGTACCGTCGGGGAAGCGAACTCCCAGGGCGCAGGCGGCCTTCCATGCCAGGTCCAGGTCCCGGATGTTGTTGTAGCTCAGTTCCTTGCCCTGGAGCTGTTCCATCGAAGCGATGGCGCCCCGGCTGTCGGTGTGTACATAGAGGGCGGCGGACTGATGGGCGTTTTCGCCGTAGCGGAGGCTTTGTTTTTTGGTGAGGCTCATGGGCCAGAACTGGGGGAAGTCTTCTTCGAGAAGATAGCGGGAGATGGCCCCATCGTAGGCGGATGTCAGATTAAAGACCTTGCCGGCCAGGCGTTTTTTGAACGAGAGGGGGACGCTGCCATTTGTCAGGTATTGCTGGACTTCGGCATAGTCCGCCGGGTCGGTGAGCACGAGCACATGGGCGAAATTTTTTGCCGCCGAGCGGAGCATGGTGGGGCCGCCGATATCGATAAACTCCACCGTGTCCTCCAGAGAAAGCCCCGCCTGGACCTTTTCAAAGAAGGGGTAAAGGTTAACACAGACCAGGTCGATGGTCCCGAGTCCCAGCTGTTCCAGGGTTTTCATGTGTTCTGCCAGGTCCCGCCGGGCAAGGAGGCCCGCGTGAATTGCCGGATGCAGGGTCTTTACCCGGCCGTCCAGACATTCGGGGAAGCCCGTTACGGCAGAAACGTCGGTGACGGGGAGCCCCTGTTCCTTGAGGTATCTGGCGGTTCCGCCGGTGGAAAGGAGTTCCCAGTCCTGCTGGACGAGAAATCGGGCCAGTTCCTGTATGCCCGTTTTATCAAAAACACTGAGTAGGGCTCTCTTTTTCATAGCTCATTTCCTTTGGTTAGTTATAGTAGGTTGATGAATGATAGGCGCTTCGGTGCCTTCGGCATCCTTCACCGGCTGGCCTGCAGCCCCGGTGCCTGTGGTGCCCGATTCTGAGGGCAGAGCCCCCTGGGTTCCAAGGCCCAGACGGCGGATAAGTTCCAGGACCCCATCGACGATGGCCCGGTGTTCCTCATGATGAATCCGTTCTGCCAGGCTGTCCGGTGTATCCCCAGGCAGGACCGGCACGGTCCGTTGGAGTAATATGGGGCCCGTGTCGGTCCCCTGGTCCACGATATGGACCGTACAGCCCGATGTGGCCTCTCCCGCTTCAAGGACGGCCCGGTGTACCCCTTCGCCGTACATGCCGGGGCCTCCGAATTTGGGGAGCAGGGAAGGGTGTATATTGATGATACGACCCTCATAGTTTTTAAGTATTGGGCCCTGTAATATAGAAAGAAACCCTGCAAGGACGATGAACTCCGCCTGTGTCTTTTGCACCGCAGCTAAAATCCGGTCCGAAAGGTCCCGCCTTCGCTCATCCTTAGGGAGAGTTTTATCCGGTTCGATGAGCAGGGCCTCTTTGCCTGCCTGCTTTGCCCGTTCCAGGGCGAAGGCTCCGCTCCGGTCTGAAATCACAAGGGCTACCCTGGCCCCACCGAGACGGCCTGACCGTTCCGCATCGAGCAGGGCCTGCAGGTTGGTACCATTCCCAGAGACAAGAACCGCGAAGGGAATGACCGGGGCTTGCTTATTCAAACCGCACCTCGCCGAGGCCGGGGTTTTTCCCGCTCTGGACCTGTCCGCCCTCAGCTTTACCGCCTGCGGCGGTGACGCCTGCGGCGGTGACGCCTGCGGCGGTTAAGTTGACTGCTGCGTCGCCAGCCCCATGAGCACCAGTGGCGGTGACGCCTGCGGCGGTTTCGCCCTCTAACGGGTAGGGGCCGACCCTGCCGATTTTATACGCCGGGTAGCCCTGGCTGTCCAGGAACTCTATTGCTTTTGAAGCATCCTCGGGCCGGAGGGCAAGCACAAAGCCGATGCCCATGTTAAAGGTGTTGAACATGCTCCGTCTGAGGGCTTCGTTTCGTCGGAGCAGCCCTTCCCCTTCCTGCTGGGCAGCGGCGCCCCGTAGGGGTCCTTTGCCTTCGGTGGCAGCCCCATAGGCAATCCGGGCAAAGATGGGGGGGATTGGCCAGGAGTCGTTTTTGATGATGGCAGTCCGGGGCTTTGCAAACATCCGGGGAATGTTTTCGTAAAAACCGCCGCCTGTTATATGGGCCATGCCGCGGATTTCTACCTGTTCCATAAGGGCGAGGATGGGCTTCACATAGAGCCGGGTGGGCTCTAAAAGGGCGTGTCCGATGGGCATACCCCCAAAATCTTCATTCAGGTCCGGTATGGCACGGCGGATGAGGCTGTACCCATTTGAATGGGGCCCTGAGGAGGCCAGGCCCACGAGTACATCATCAACCTGTATCTTTTCTCCGTTTACGATGTGCTTCCGGTCCACAATTCCGACGGAAAAACCGGCGATGTCGTATTTCCCCTCATCATAGAAACCGGGCATCTCCGCGGTCTCTCCTCCCAGGAGGACTGAGCCGGTTTCCCTGCAGCCCACAGCCACACCCTTAACCATGGCGGCTGCAATGTCCGCATCCAGTTTTCCGCAGGCTAAATAATCCAGGAAAAAGAGGGGCCGGGCGCCGTGGCAGAGCACGTCGTTCACGCACATGGCCACACAGTCGATGCCCACGGTGTCGTATTTTTTCATCCTGAAGGCGATATCCAGTTTTGTGCCGACCCCGTCGGTGCCCGATACGAGGACCGGGTCATCCATCCCTTTGCCGGCCTGTATAAGCTCTTTCAGGGAGAGCATGCCCGCAAAACTGCCGATTTCATTGATGACCGAACGGGCTATGACCCCATCGGTAAGGGTTCCCGCTGCCAGGTCCTTATAGCGTTCTACTGCCCGGTAGCCCTCGGTAATGTCAACACCTGCCTGTTTATAATCCATGGTCCTTCCTTGCTGTTTCCTTATGTATTTAGCATAAATCCGGTGGCAGGCCACCGATATTCTTAAGCTTCCCCCGGTGTCGGTGCGGGATATTCTCCGGTAAAGCATCCGAGGCAGTACCCGTTGCCGCCGTTCAGGGCTTCCAGGAGTCCTGTTGTTGAAATAAAGGCCAGGCTGTCTGCGCCGATGGCCTGGCAGATTTCTTCCACACTGTTGGCATTGCCAATCAGGTCCTTCCGGTGGGGGGTATCGATGCCGAAATAACAGGGGAAGCGCACCGGCGGTGAACAGACCCGGAAGTGCACTTCTTTAGCCCCAGCCTGTTTAAGGAGTGTCACCAGACGGCGGCTTGTGGTCCCCCGGACGATGGAGTCATCGATGATGACAACCCGTTTCCCCGCTACTTCGCTTTTCAGGACGTTGAGTTTTACCGAAACGGCCCGTTCCCGTTCATCCTGGCTTGGGGCAATGAAGGTTCGGCCCACGTATTTGCTTTTAACGATACCAAACCCGAAGGGGGTGCCGGTGGCGCGTCCGTAGCCGATTGCTGCAGGAACCCCCGAATCGGGTACCCCGATAACCAGGTCCGCCGGCACCGCTGCTTCCCGGCCCAGG
>Ga0209506_1003577_pt1 | contig 12374 bp, 8 predicted proteins | sample AD_JPNHG2_MetaG_FD_184409 | JGI IMG/M metagenome (GOLD analysis project Ga0209506, IMG submission 184409) | Active sludge microbial communities of municipal wastewater-treating anaerobic digesters from Japan - AD_JPNHG2_MetaG (SPAdes) (version 2) | ecosystem: Engineered > Bioreactor > Anaerobic >...
CGTCCCGCCTCAAAAAGCCAGACGAATCGATCAACACCGAAAACACGTTCACGGAAGAGGGGCGAGAATGAGTAGCAGTCTGCTCACATCTCACATCGGGCAGCGGATATTCCTCCCAGGGCACTTCGATGTGCCCGTGGTCCTGGAAGATGCGCGACCGCTCGGTTCAGATGATTCGGCAGGCTATGAGTGTCGTGTACGTCTGCCCGACGGCTCATTGGAAGAGGCCGTCATTTCCGCGGAAGAGGTCGTGGCTATCCTTGGAAGGGGGCCTGGCGAAGCCAAAGCAGAAACTCCTGTGGATGCCGAGAAGCTTCGACTCCTGATTGAGTCGGCTCGAGTCCGTCTGGCTTACGCGCATGACCAACAGTTTGCCGTGAGCCTTTCAGGCATCCGCACCTTGCCGCATCAGATCGAAGCGGTGTACCAGGCGATGCTTCCGCAGCCCAGGTTGCGGTTTCTGCTGGCGGATGATCCTGGAGCCGGCAAGACGATTATGGCCGGGCTCCTGGTAAAGGAACTGAAGCTTCGCGAGGCGATTGAGCGCATTCTTATCCTATGCCCCGCCCCGCTCACCATCCAATGGCAGGACGAGATGCTCCGCTGGTTCGGCGAGTCTTTCGACATCATCTTTTCCGCGGTTGATCAACAGCAATTGACCAATCCATGGCAGAGGTCTTCACAGATCATCGCTTCCATTGATTACGCCAAGCAAGATGATGTGCGCGAGCGTGTCTGGCAACAGCGGTGGGACCTCGTCATCATTGACGAAGCCCACAAGTGTTCCGCGAGGACAGCCTCAGGTGGTCAGAATCGAGAATCCAAGGTTGCGACAACGAAACGTTATGACCTGGCGTCGCGTCTCACGTCCCAAGCAGACCATGTCCTCCTCCTGACTGCCACGCCCCACCATGGGGATGAAGACAAGTTCGCTCATTTCCTTCGACTCATCGATCCCGATTTATTTCCTGAGCCGCACCGACTTGAAAAACAGGCTGCAGAAATCCGGCAAAATGTTTTTCGACTGGGTAAAAATTCCCCCTGGTGCCTGCGACGCCTCAAAGAGGATCTGAGGGATGCAAACGGCAAAAGACTATTTCCTGATCGTCATGCAAGAACCGTCACCTTTTGCCTGAACAACGACGAGTACACCCTTTACAAGAGCGTTACCGCTTACATCAACGAGTTTATCCCGCAGCAGACCGGGCAAAGGCGTTCCTCTGCAGCGTTGACCCGAACGGTCCTGCAACGAAGATTGGTGAGCTCCACATGCGCCATTCACGAGTCTCTCAAGCGGCGATTGAAAAAGCAGGAAGATCTCCTGGAAGAGCTTGAGGGGCTCACTCCGGCCCAGCGCGCCAAACGGCTGGCCGCTTTGCAGGGTCGCCTGCCTGACGCCGAGCAGGACGAAGACGATCTCGACGATGCGGTACGTGATCAATTGGTCGATGAGTACACGGCCGCGCTGGAACTTGAACAGTTGCGAGCAGAGATTTGCGCCCTCAAGGAACTCGTCGAGCAGGCGCGAAGGGTTCGGGAAAACGCGAACGATTCCAAACTGGCCGCATTGAAGAAGTGCCTCGGTGAGGCGCAGTTTATGGACCTGAAGGATGGCCGGGGAAAGCTTCTGATCTTCACGGAGCACAGGGATACCCTCGGCTACGTGCGCGATCATCTTGAACGATGGGGTTTTTCCACCTGCGAAATCCACGGCGGCATGAATCCCCATGAACGCAAGCGGGCTCAGGAGGTTTTCAGAACCGGGGCGCAGGTATGCATAGCGACGGAGGCCGCTGGCGAAGGGATCAACCTCCAGTTCTGCCACCTGATGATCAACTACGACATGCCCTGGAATCCAACCCGGCTGGAGCAGCGCCTGGGCCGCATCCATCGCATCGGTCAGGATTGGGATGTCTATGCTTTCAACTTCGTGGCCACTGACTCCGAAGACGGTCAACCCATCGTTGAAGGCCGCATTCTCCACCGCCTTCTGGAAAAGCTGGACCAGATGAACGAGGCCCTCGAAGGCCGCGTTTTCGATGTAATCGGCGAAGTGCTGTCCTTAAACGACGTAAACCTCCCGGACATGCTCCGTGACGCGGCCTATGATCCGAGGCGGCTCGATGAGTACCTTGACCAGATCGACCGCATCGATCCGGCCAAGCTCAAAGAATACGAAGAGGCCACAGGCATTGCGCTCGCTCGCAGCCACGTGGATTTTTCAGCATTCCAGCGCCGGAATCTCGAGGTCGAAGAGCGTCGGCTCATGCCCCGGTATGTGGAAGCGCAGTTCGTCGCTGCTGCTCGGGAAGTGGGCCTTCGGGTCGAGCCGAGAGCCGACGGGTTGTGGCGCGTCGAGCACGTCCTTGCGGATCTCCGCTCTGAACGTCTCCGCTCCGTCCAGAAGATCGGAAAAGCCGAATCGTCCTACCGAAAGATCACCTTCCACAAACACCACCTGGAACAGGACGCTCATGTTGACGCCGTGTTGATGGGGCCGGGACATCCGCTCTATGCGGCGGTGGACGAGAAGCTCAATGAACGGCTGGCCGGACTTGTGGGCTGTGTCGGTTTCTTCATCGACCCTTTATGCAAAGAACCCTACCGCATCCACTTTTTTGAGATATCCATCCGCGGCAAGGATTCGAAGGGAAACGACGTGCCGCTCTATGGCGAACTTGTGGCCGTTCGGGAGGAGCGCGGGCATTACGAAGTCATCCCGAGCGACATCCTGCTCAATCTTGCGGCGCATCCGCATCCGCCGCAAGAGATCGAACCGACTCCCACTCAGGCGGCTACCGATTTTCTTAAAGCGACCTACCAACTCGAGTGCCGTGCCCGTTGCCAGAAAGAGCGGCAGCATTTCGCGCGGGTTTGCCGGGAATACCTGGAAAAGTCGTTCAAGGCCCGGATCGACCGCGCCCAGGAGCGGGCAATGAATCTAATGGCAGAGGCAACGACAAAGCCTGAATTCAAGCTCGCTGCTGACGAGGCCAGGAAATACGTGGATGAACTTCAGCGCGCACGCCAGGAACGCCTCGACGGCTTGAAGCGGCTTGAGATTGCCAGAACCGGACCGGTCAAGCATGTGGGGACGGCCTTTGTCCTCGCTCCCGATGCCGACACGCAGGTCCAGCTCGCCGATTTGGCCGACGAACTCGATCCGAATATCCGCAGGCAGAGCGAGATCGCCGCAGAAGACAAGGTCATTGAAGCGTTGGTCGCGGAGGGATTTCCACAGGAGCGAATCGAGCGGGTCGGCCATCTGAAATTGGGGTTCGACATCCGCGCCCACAGGATCGCCGACGAAGCCACCGGCGAGGTCTTCGTCAAGAGAGTCGAAGTCAAGGGCCGCCTGCGGGGACAGCCGGTAAGGCTGACTACCAACGAGTGGTACAAGGCGGCGCAACTGGCCGAGACCTACTGGCTGTACGTGGTCTGGGACCCCTTGGGTGATTCGCCCGAGCTTGTGCGCATCCATAATCCCGTCGCCAAGCTTGACCACGCCAAGAGGGAAATCGTGGCGGCGAGGTTCTACGAAATCCCTGCCGAGGCGGTGCAGAATGCGGTGGTGGACAATCCATGACGAGAAAACCGATTAAACCGGACAGCACATTGGAAACCCATTATGATTCCGTCCTTGGCGACATCTCCAAGGTCATCGATGCGGCCAGAAGTTCCGCTGCCCGTTCGGTGAATTGCATTATGACGGCGGCTTACTGGTTTATAGGCCGCCGCATTTTTGAGTTTGAGCAAAAAGGTTCCGAACGGGCCGAGTACGGCGAAGAATTGCTCAAGAGGCTTTCCCGTGATCTGACGTCGAGATACGGTCGGGGTTTCGCAAAGAGCAATCTCTACCAGATGCGATCGTTTTATACGGCTTACCAGGACATTTTCCAGACACCGTCTGGAATATCGGACGACGCTGGCTCGTTGAGAGGCTTGCAGAATTTCCAGACAGCGTCTGGAACAAGCGAAATAGCGAGTTTTCAGAAGGTTCAATCCCTGGCAAGCCGTTTCCCTCTCCCTTGGTCAGCCTATGTCCGCCTGCTTTCGGTGAAAAATGAACAGGCCAGGCGCTTTTACGAGACTGAAGCCCTGCGCGGCGGCTGGTCAGTACGGCAACTCGACCGGCAGATCACCTCCCAGTTCTATGAACGGACTGCCCTGTCCCGAAACAAAGCGGCCATGTTGCGCAAAGGGGGAAAGGCGCTGCCGGAAGACCTCATGCGCCCAGAGGAGGGAATCAAAGACCCCTTTGTACTGGAGTTCCTTGATCTGAAGGATGAGTATTCTGAAACCGACCTGGAAGAGGCGCTCATCCGTCATTTGGAGGCCTTTCTTCTTGAATTGGGCAATGATTTTTGTTTCATCGGAAGACAGAAACGCCTTCGCATTGGTGACGAATGGTATCGCGTAGACCTGCTCTTCTTTCATCGCCGACTGCGATGCATGGTGATCATCGACCTGAAAATTGGCAAGTTTACCCACGCCGACGCCGGCCAGATGCATCTTTATCTCAATTATGCGAGGGAACACTGGGTCCATGACGGTGAGAACCCGCCTGTCGGATTGATCCTCTGCGCCCGGAAAGACGAAGCCGTGGCCCGGTATGCCCTCGAAGGGCTCCCTAACAAGGTGCTGGCGTCGGAGTATCGAACGGTCCTGCCCGATGAAAAGGAACTGGCTGCTGAGATCGAACGTACGCAGGCCTTGTTGGAGAGGCGCAGCTCCTTGGTGGCCCCGGGAAAGCCAACGAAAGAATGAGATATGAAGGGAAAAGCAATGTCTGACGACCGCAGACTCATAGAAGACTTTTTGCCGATCCAGGCCATAAGCGCCGAGGCGTCGCGGGAGAAATCCATCCGTAAGGGGCACATCTCGACCCTTCACCTCTGGTGGGCGCGGCGACCGCTCGTGGCGTGCCACACATGTTGCCTGACTGGAGATCCAACTAATGACCTTCAACGAAGCTGATACCAGAGCCAAATTGATAGACCCGGCCATCCACAAGCGCGGCTGGTCAGAAGACCTTATCCGACGCGAAGAGACGGCGGGCGCGGTCGAAATCATCAACGGCAAACCCCGGCGGCGGTCCCGGGGGAAGATTGATTACGTCCTGCGCGTGAAGGTCAATGTCCATACCCAACCGGTCGCCTTGGCGCTCATCGAGGCTAAGAAGGAGAGTCTTCCGCCCGGACACGGCCTCGACCAAGCCAAAGCATACGCCGAGTGCAAGAGGCTGAATGTGAAGTTCATCTTCTCCTCCAACGGCCACCAATTCATCGAGTTCGACTGCTTCACCGGCCTGACCTCCGCGCCCAAACCCATGGACGAGTTTCCCACGCCGGCCGAGCTTCGCGCACGCTACGAACAGGGCATGGGTTTCGCGCTGGATTCAATCGAAGCCAGACCCCTGCTCCAGCCTTATCCCGGCGGGGAAGGCACGCGCCGCTACTATCAAGACGCCGCCATCCGCGCCGTCATGGAGAAGATGGCCAAAGACCAGATTGCCAATCGGCCCAAGCGGGCATTGCTCTCCATGGCCACGGGATGCGGCAAGACCTTCATCGCGGTCAATCTGCTCAAGCGCCTCTCCGACGCCGGGCAGCTCACCCGCGCCCTGTTCGTCTGCGATCGCGATGAGCTCCGCACCCAGGCGCTCAAGGCATTCCAGAACGTGTTCGGCTCAGACGCCGCCGAGGTTTTCCGAAAATCCGACGGCACGAATAACGCCAAGAACGCCCGCATCCACATCGCCACTTACCAGACGCTGGGCATAGAGAACGAAAACGGCGACGCCAACTTCCTCACGACCTTTTATCCCGAGGACTACTTCACCCATGTCGTCATTGACGAGTGCCATCGCTCGGCTTGGGGCAGGTGGTCGCAGGTGCTTACGCGCAACAGCCATGCCGTGCATATCGGCCTCACCGCAACGCCGCGCCAGCTCAAGATCAAGGAAGATACCTCCGAGGCGAGGCAGGATGCCGAAATTACCGCCAACAACCTCGCCTACTTCGGCGAACCGGTCTATGAATACAGTATCGCCCAGGCTATCGAGGACGGCTACCTCGCCGCCTGCGAAATCCAGAGAGGCCGCGTCAATCTCGACGATACCGGCATCACCATTGACGACATCATGGCCCGCAATCCGAAGGATGCCATCACGGGCTTGCCCGTTGTGCGCGAAAAGATCGAGGAGTACTACGACAAGACAGAATACGAAGACCGCATCCTGCTTCCAGACCGCGTTTTAGCCATGTGCCAGGACCTGTTCAACTATCTTCTGGAAACCGGCGGACCGGAGCAGAAAACCATCATCTTCTGCGCCCGAGACCGCCACGCCGACGATGTGGCCGCCTGCATGAACAATCTCTACGCCAAGTGGTGCGCCGAAAACGGCAGGCAGCGGCTGGAGTACTACGCCTTCAAATGCACCGCAGCCTCCAGCGGCAACGACCAGCTTCCCGACTTCCGCGCCTCATCGCGCAGTCACTTCATCGCCACCACGGTTGATCTCCTGACCACCGGCGTGGATGTGCCCTGCGTGCGCAACATCGTCTTCTTCAAGTATCTCAAGTCGCCCATCAGCTTTTACCAGATGATTGGCAGGGGGACGCGCATCGACACCCCAACAGGCAAACTGATGTTTAGGGTTTATGACTACACAGACGCCACGCGCCTCTTTGGCGAGGAGTTCATCAGCAGACCCCCTCGGTCAAGAGAAAAAGGCGAAGGTCCCGGCCCTGAGCCTCCGCCTCCGCCTGAGCCAACGATCGTGGTCGAGGGCTTCGATGTACATATCACCGAGGCTGGGCGCTTCATCGTGGCAGATGTGGACGGCAAGGCCATGCCCGTGCCCGTGGAGGAATACAAAGCGCGGCTGGCGGCGCGCCTGGTTCAGGAAGTCCAAACGCTGGAAGATTTTCGCAACCGCTGGATCAATCCGCCCACCCGGCAGGAACTTATCAACACCCTGGTAACCTCCGGCTACTCGCCTTCGGTTGTGCGCATGGTGGACGAAAAGCAGGACTACGATCTTTACGACGTGCTGGCCGAACTGGGATGGGGCATGAACCCGCGGACTCGCCGCGACCGCGCCCTTGCCTTCACCTACAAGCATGAAGTCTGGATCAACGCCCTACCCAAACCAGCCGCTTCAACCATCCGCGCCATAGCCAGCCAGTTCGAGCGCGGCGGCACCGAAGGATTGGAAAACCCGCAGATCTTCAGCACCCCTGAGGTCATGAAAGCCGGAGGACTGCCCGCCCTGCAGGCAGCGGGCAACCCGCGAGACCTGCTCGTTGAAACCAAGATAAGGATGTTTGCGGCATGAGTAAGCACCGCATGTATATTGATGAAGTGGGAAATCCTGACCTAGGAAGTTCCGATAATCTGAATCATCGCTTTCTTAGTCTCACCGGCGTGATCATTAGTCTCGATTATGTGAAAGACAGCATCCACCCAGAGATGGAGAAGTTAAAAACAGAGTACTTTGGTTCCCATCCGGATGATCCGATTATTTTCCATCGAAAGGAACTGGTCAATGCCCAGCCTCCGTTTCAATCTTTGAAAAACCCGACAATTCGTAAAAAATTTGACGAAGATCTTCTCGATTATTTGCGCAAGTGGGAATATAAAGTCATTACAGTATGTATTGACAAGAAGCGTCATAAAGAGACCTACACAACTTGGCGCTATGACCCGTATCATTATTGCTTGGCTATCTTATTGGAACGCTTTAATTTCTGGTTGAACCGTCGTAAGACCAGAGGCGATGTCATGGCTGAATCGCGCGGCGGGAAGGAAGATCAGCGCCTCAAGGAATCCTTTCATCGTTTATGGGAGCAGGGAACGGAGTTCGTGGAACCGAAGCAGTTTCAAAACTCGCTTACCAGCCAACAACTCAAGGTGAAACCCAAGACGGCGAACATCAGTGGCTTACAAATGGCAGATCTAATTGCCCATCCGAGCCGGTCCGAAATCCTTTACGAAAATGGACTCTTGGGAAAGGAGCTACCGCCCTTTGCCACAAAAGTGATTGAAATACTGAGAGACAAATACGACCAGACAGAAGGAACGGTCTATGGCAAAAAACTCTTGTAAATAAAAAAGGCCCTTTCGGGCCCGATGGCTTACGCCATCCACCTCCAGATGACTGGATTGGTCATAAGATAGCACAAAATGAACGAGATAACAAGCAAAAAAATAAAATCTGAATTTCAAAATCCCAAACGGCTTGTAAATGTTTGGTATGAAACCAAGATACGGATGTTTGCGGCATGAGCATAACCACGAAACACGCGAAAGACACGAAAAGAGAACTCCCGCCCGGCTGGAAATGGGTCAGGCTGGGGGAGGTGTGTGAACTAAATTATGGCTCAAGTCTAGTGGAGGCTACCAGACAACAAGGGAATATTCCCGTTTATGGATCCAACGGCATTGTGGGGTATCATAACAAACCTATAACCTCTGGACCAACGGTTGTAATTGGACGAAAGGGTTCGGTAGGTCAAATCCACTTTTCACCAGTGGCATGCTATCCAATCGACACAACCTATTATATTCAACATACCAATTTACCTGTAGATTTAGAGTGGCTATCAAACATATTAAAAGTTCTGGATCTCTCTCATTTAAACAAGGCCAGCGGGGTTCCAGGGTTAAACAGGAATGATGTAACAAAGCTTTTCATCCCCCTTCCCCCCCTGCCCGAGCAGCAGCGGATTGCGGCGATTTTGCGGGAGCAGATGGCGGCGGTGGAGAGGGCGCGCAAGGCGGCGGAAGAGCGACTTGAAGCCGTCAAAAGCCTGCCCGCCGCTTTCCTCCGACAGGTCTTCCCCCAACCCGGCCAACCCCTCCCGCCCGGCTGGAAATGGGTCAGGCTGGGGGATTGCACGGTGAAGATCGGCAGTGGTCTTACCCCGTTGGGAGGTCAAGCCACCTATGTTTCTGCTGGTATCCCTCTAATTCGAAGCCAGAATGTACACATGAACCGTTTTGCTTATGAGGGGTTGGCCTTCATTACGGGCGAACAGGACGAGAGTATGTCAGAGAGCCGTGTTCAACCGGGGGATGTCCTGCTAAACATTACGGGCGCATCCATCGGCAGAGTCTGTGTCGTCCCTGATGAACTTACACCTGCAAATGTTAATCAACATGTCAGTATTATCAGAAGCAATGGGTCCCTTGATCCATGGTTCCTTTCTGTCTTCCTTTCAACTCCGGCCTTCCAGAAGCACATACTTGACACCCAAGCCGGGGCTACGCGTCAAGCTCTAACGAAAAGCTTGATAGGGTCTTTTCAAGTTCCCCTCCCCCCCCTGCCCGAGCAGCAGCGGATTGCGGCGATTTTGCGGCAGCAGATGGCGGCGGTGGAGAGGGCGCGCAAGGCGGCGGAAGAGGAATTGGAAACCATCAACGCCCTGCCGGCGGCGCTGCTGCGCCGGGCGTTTGCGGGGGAATTATGACTGGCGCCGGGTTGACGGGACATCGCCGCCGTTCCATCCGTCTGGCCGGTTACGATTATTCCCGGACCGGGGCGTATTTCGTGACCGTGTGCACGCAGAACCGGGCATGTTTGTTCGGCGACATCGCGGGCGGTGAAATGCGGTTGAACGTTGCCGGGGAAATCGTCCGGGACGAATGGTTACGCACCGGATCAATCCGATCCAATGTCGTTTTGGATGCGTTCGTCGTGATGCCGAATCATTTCCACGCCGTTATATTTTTGACCGAATGTCGCCGTAGGGGCGACCGGCGGGTCGCCCCTACGGCGGCGGGGCCGGTTCCCCAATCCATCGGCGCGATCATGGCGGGTTCCAAATCGGCCGCCGCCAAACGCATCAACGCAATGCGCAATACGCCCGGTTTGCCGGTCTGGCAACGCAATTATTACGAACATGTTATTCGCAACGATTCGTCCCTGAACCGTATCCGCGAATACATCATGGCAAATCCCGTCCGTTGGGACGATGACGAGGAAAATCTGCATGGCAAGAAAATCGAACAAAAACAACCATAACGGCAAACGGCTGGCCACCCAGCAATCGGTGGATCAGGCTGTAAAAACCATCTGCGACATCATGCGCCGCGGAAACTGCGCCGGCGCGATGCAATATGTTCCCGAACTGACCTGGATTCTCTTTTTGCGCATCCTGGACGAAAAGGAACATAGGGAGGAGCAGGAAGCTGAGGCCCTTGGCGTGCCGTTTCGGCCCTCTTTGGAAGCACCATACCGCTGGCGCGACTGGGGCGCGCCGCCGGAGACGCTACCCGAAGGCCAGACCAACAAGCGCGCCGAACTGCAGAACGCGCCGCAGAACGCCTTGTTCAATTTCGTCAACACGGAGTTGTTGCCGCACCTGAAGGACCTGAAGAACCGGCCCGACGCCACGCCGCGCCAGAAGGTCATCAGCGAGATCATGACCGGCGTGGAGCGGGTGCGCATTGACACCGAGCGGAACTTCCTGGATGTGCTCGACAAGGTGCACGAACTCTCCACTGAGGCTGTTGATCCGACGCATGTCTTTACGCTTTCGCAGGTTTACGAAGGACTGCTGCTCAAGATGGGCGAGAAAGGCAACGACGGAGGGCAGTTTTTTACTCCGCGTCAAGTCATCAAGGCGATGGTAAAGGTAATTGACCCGAAGATAGACGAAACCGTCTATGACCCGGGCTGTGGAACGGGCGGCTTTCTTGCTCAGAGTTTTGAGCACATTAAGGACAATCTCGGCAGTGAAGCCACAGCCGAACAGTTGGAGACACTCAAGACGCGCACCTTTTGGGGTAGAGAAAAAGAAAACCTCATCTATCCCATCGCCCTGGCGAACCTCGTGCTGCACGGCATTGATAAGCCGAATCTCTGGCACGGAAACACACTGACGGGGATGGAAATCTACGGCGGGTTGTTCGAGGGCGCGCCGCAGACCTTCGATGTGATCCTGACCAACCCGCCCTTCGGCGGAAAGGAGGGCAAGGAGGCACAAACCAATTTCGATTACAAGACCAGCGCCACGCAGGTTCTGTTTTTGCAGCATGTTATACGCTCTTTGCGCGATGGAGGTCGCTGCGGAATCGTGCTGGACGAAGGGTTGCTCTTCCGAACCAACGAAGACGCCTTTGTCAAGACCAAGCGAAAACTGCTCGACGAGTGCGACCTCTGGTGCATTGTGAGTCTGCCCGCAGGGGTATTCACCGCCGCCGGCGCGGGGGTGAAGACAAATCTGCTGTTCTTCACCAAGGGCCGGCAGACGCATCGGATCTGGTACTACGATTTGACGGATATCAAGGTCCGCAAAAAGACACCGCTGACACTCAAGCACTTTGAGGATTTTTTCCGCCTGCTGCCTACACGGGCTGATAGTCCGCTTTCGTGGTCCGTGGACATGGACGAACGAAAACGAATCGCTGCCGAGGAGGCGCGGCCGATCAAAGAGCAAGCAAACGCCAAAAGTCAACAGGCAAACCAATGGAAAGATCGGCTGAAGGAACTGAAAAAAGCCAAGCCCAGTGACGAAGCGGCTATTGCCGATGCCGAAAGCAAGTTCAAGGAATTAGCCCGTGAGGCGCGGGAACTTACCGCCAAAGCCAAGGAAATCGAAGACGCGGTTTACGACATAAAGGCCGTCAATCCGCACAAGAAACCGGCGGTGGATACGCGGACACCTGAGGAACTCATGGATGTTATCGAGGCCAAGGGCCGGGAGATTGTCGAGGCGTTGGCATTACTCCGGGGTTCGGTCAAGTGAACTTTCCGTTCATGCAGAAAGAAGTTTGCTACTTAGTCTATATAGGGGCGATTTATGAACCCTCTGTTCTTGGCCCTGACGGGAAATACCAGGTAAATCGCGACAAGGTGATTCTCGGCCGCTCCATTGCTGACGACGAGATCGATTTTGATTCCGGCTTCCTCATGATGCCGCAAGCCGTCCCGGAAACCCCGGCGGCCCAACCTGCAGGCTCATTTCCTGTCGATAATGGGGCAGGTCGCCCACCAAGTGTCCCTGAGGGCGCGGACGGGATTGGTGTGGGAACCGGAACTGGGCCAGTCACAACGGGCACGGACGTTTCCGGTCGGAAGAAGCGGATCGCTTTTGCCTTCGAGGCCACCCGAGAACAGGTCTTCAAGGCGTTCCCGGCTATTGCAAACCTGGCCGACAAATCTGACGGAGCCAAGGTGCGAATCCGCATCGAGGGCACATCGGCTGCAGGCTTCGATTCATCCTGGCTGCGTAATGCGGTCGAGGAGCCTCTGGACGAGGCAAACATCGACGGCATGAAGATCGAGTAGATAAGAACCACGAGGGCTAACCGAGTCATAATGGCAACGAAGAAGGAAAGGCAGTTTGCAGCCAGGTTGAGGCGTTTCT
>Ga0209506_1003587_pt1 | contig 12343 bp, 6 predicted proteins | sample AD_JPNHG2_MetaG_FD_184409 | JGI IMG/M metagenome (GOLD analysis project Ga0209506, IMG submission 184409) | Active sludge microbial communities of municipal wastewater-treating anaerobic digesters from Japan - AD_JPNHG2_MetaG (SPAdes) (version 2) | ecosystem: Engineered > Bioreactor > Anaerobic >...
AAATATAGCAGCACGAAGAAAATGATAATGATGAAATAAATGTAGAATGAAATAGTAAGATAAGAAATAAGATATATAGACGGAGGACGTTGTTCCTCCGCCTTTTTTTGTAGTTTATTAAAGTCAGGGCTGGTTTCACGCAGATTACGCAGATTACGCAGATTTAAAAATAATAGGTAAGGGATGAACAGGATTATAAGGATAATTAGGATTTTTATTATCTATGATGACCAACCTGTATGAGTTAGATATTGAAAAATTAAATGATATAGGTTAAAATATATAAGCGCTGGAATAATAAAAGCACAGGAATGATAGAAAGCAGGAATGAAGACGGCTGGTTTCACGCAGATTACGCAGATTTAAAAATAATAGATAAGGGAAGAACAGGATGATGGAGATTATCAGGATTTTTATTATCTAGGATGACCAACCTGTATGAATTAGATATTGAAAAATTAAAATTATATAGGTTAAAATATATAAGCGCTGTAATGATAAAAACACAGGAATGATAAAAATGCTGGAATTACAAAAACGCTGTAATGATAAAAACACAGGAATGGTAAAGGAAAGAAATTATAAAAACAAAGGCATAAATCCGATTTTTTTTAATCTAAAAATAATCTAAGTCCCTGCAGAAACCTTCAGTTTTTAGGCAAATCGGAATTTTCCAGCTCTTTTTCTCCTCACTGTATTATTTAGAATATAAAAATCCTGATAATCTCCATCATCCTGTTCATCCCATACCTATTCTCATTTTTAATCTGCGTCATCTGCGAAATCTGCGTGAGCTCTTTTTTCATTCTCCACTTCTTCGCCGGGTTGAAACCCGTCTATAATATCTGTCCTTCCTACGGAACTTGTTCTCCGTAATCTGGTTGAAGGGGAAACGACAGGATGCCATTCTGCCAGATAAAAAAGTAGTCGGAGCTTTTTTAAGAGCTCCGACCACTATATCACTTGTTAACTTGTTAACCTTCAAACTAATTTGCTAACCAGTTAACCCGTTAACTTTATTTCGCTAATACCATCTTTTTAGCAGATGTATAATTAGCTGTAGTTAAGCGATACAGATAAATTCCACTAGCAACGCTTCTTCCATTTTCATCACGACCATCCCAAGAAACCTGATAGTAACCTGGACTATTGTGTTCCTGATTAAAGGTCTTGATTTTTTGTCCTTTCATATTGTAGATTTCAATTTTAACCTTACCTACCTCTTTCAGGGAATAACGAATATTGGTATTCGGATTGAATGGATTGGGGAAGGCATTATAGAGTTTAGTAACCATTGGAACAACCGGAGGAAGTGGTTCCTGAGCCGGATCACCAATAGTAACTGTTAAAGGACCATAGAATTGGCTACTGCCATCCAGAGCTACACTTTCCAGCCAGTAATAATACATCATATTGGTATAGACCTCAAAATCTGTGTAGAAATAACTGATCTGAGTTCCAACAGCTGTTCCTTTGTCTATTAGCTGAGCATTAATACGAATAGCATTTTCCAAGTCCTTTGTTTCATTCCGGAAAATATTATAGCCGGAATGATTGGTTTCTGTTTCTGCTATCCAGGCAATATTGACAAAGTTTTCTGAAGTTACCACAGCTGTGAAGTTGGATAAGGTTACAGGCAGTGTCTGACCTTCTTGCTGAGGGAAAACAATACCTAAATCTCCAGCTGCTTTTCCAGATAATGTGAATGTTACAGTTGTTTCATTCCAGTTGCTAACTCCAGGACTGCTGGAAGTGAGGAGATTCCAAGTTCCAGGTTCAATTCTATAGGCAATTTGAGCTGGAACAAAACCAAGATTATGGTTGATAGTGATTATTGCGCCTGAAAAGCTGGTTCCAGTAAGTGTTAAGCTAAGACCAGCATTGGGAAGATCAACATCAGCATAGCCAGCAATAACAGTTACGGTTGCATCACTTTGTGGGAGATTGGAAATATCTATAGTGGGAGAAATAGAATGAACAGGTGGGATAATTATACTAACATTTCCTCCAGAGGCGATTCCACTTACAATATCGCTATTTTCAAGTGTAATCCGGAAATTATCTACATAAAGATTCCACATATCAGCATCACTGTAACCGTGGAAACCAATATAATAAATCCCTGTTGTCTGCGGGGTAAAAGTGGCTTGTCCTAAACTGAAAGTGGTATTGGAAATTTCGAAATGATCATTAAGTAAGGTAGTAAGAGCTACAGGAGTAGGTGAGCTGCCAATATATACACCAAGATTTTCAGGATAATCACCTGATTCAACACGATATTCATACCTTATATTGTATGTAGTATCCTTATTTAAACTTATTGGTGGTGCAATAAGCCAATCATCCATTGCCAGAGAAGAATTGTAGACAATCTTCATTGCTTTATTAGGAGAAATCTCATAAGTAAGAGTCCATTTTTTCCCATCATTGTTTACATCTAATATTGTCCATCCATTGATATCGCTCTGGAAATCATTCAGATAGGGAACATAAATTGTATAATCAGCTCCAGTTCCGGTTAGAGGAATATTATGCTCTGTTTTACTAAGATTGTCCACTATTGTTAAACTTGCTGTTTTTTCACCAAGGGAAGTGGGAGCAAAGGCAACCGAGATAGTCATTGTTTCACTCGAACCAAGTTCACAAGGATAACTATTAGTATCTGTTAATTGGAACTGATCTACATTAGTTCCGGTTAATTCAATAGCAGGATTAATGGTTAAGGTTCCACCACCATCGTTTTTAATAGTAAAGACCTGAGCAGAAGAGACAGTATTAATCTGCAATTCGCCAAATGCCTTGCTTTCAGGAGTTATAGAGATTACAGGTTCAGCAGAAATATGTCTGAAGTATACATTATCTATATCCAGATAGTAATCACCCCCACCCCAAGTTGCCAGGAATTTAGTTTTAATAACATCACCTTGAGAGACCTTGGTTTGAGTGATAGGAACAGTGCAAGTGGCAAAGGAATTGGAAGTAATATGATTACTGCTATCAATAGTATGGATAGTAGTGAAATTGGTTCCATCAGTAGAGATCTGAATTTCCAGTTTATCACCAGCTACAAGTGTATGAGCAGTTGCGGGGTATCCTGAATATTCCACATAGCGATAATCAAATTGCAGGGTAGTATTATCAGTTAAAGGTCCAACCGGTGGAGTTGTTACATAAGCTGAAGTTGAGGAACTCCATAAATTTTTATACAATCCATTACTACTAACACCATGAGTAGAACTTACTGAAAAAGAACCTGTCCAATTTGCCGGTAAAGAAGTGCTGGCATCAAATGTTTCCAGATAGGGGATAGACCTTGTAGGATCGGCAGCGGTAGTAAAGCTCCATTCTGTTCCTTGAACTTCTTGTGTTCCATTTAAAGTAAAAACAGTCCAATATATTGTTGTGCTATAGGGCCAGTTTGAAGAATGAGTATATTGGCTTTCAGTAACAGAAGCCATATTTACCAAATCACTTGCACCGGAAGAAGTTCCTACTTTAACTTTATAGCCACTTGCTCCTGTTACATCTGCCCAATTAAGAACACGATTTGTAGCATCTTGATTTGTAGCTGCATTATAGGGACTTGGAGAAATAGCTATTCCACTGGCAGTAGAGAAATTCCATACAGGAATTTCTCCCACCTCAGAAGCAGATCCATATTCATTATACGGGTCTACTTTCCAATAATAAGTATTCCCAAATAAAAGATTTTCTGGAGGATCATATACAGTTTCTGGTTGATCAGCAACTTCAATTAAATTGCCTTGATCTGTTCCTAAATATACTTTATAACCGGTTGGTCCTCCACCACCTGAACTCCAACTTAAATTTGAAGTAATGGCAACTGAAGTTGCATTATTAGCAGGGGAGGGATTAATTGCCGGATTGGGAGGGTTGCCACCTTGAACACGATTAAAGGATATTTCATCTACATTAATGTTGTAACCATAATTTGAGATAGCTTTAAAAATAACATAGTAGGTTAAATTTTCTGCACCGGGTCCAATTTCAAAAGTATATTGATACCAACCGTTTCCTGTCTCTACTGGAGCTTGATCATAATCCCGAATTATAGTTCCCAGTAAAGTGGCTCCGGTTAAACTGGGAGTTGTGTTGGAATAAATTTCTACTTTGTCTGTATAAGAAGAATAAGATGATTTATAACGATACATCCAGAAACTGGTGGAATATACCATATTAGCATCTCCGGCATTAATGGGAGGAGAGAATAAACTGGCATTTGAACCGTTACTTAAATTATAACTATTATAGTAAAGCATTCCAGCTCCTGAATAAGGAGAAACCGTTGGATAAGTAGATCCGGTAGACCTCTGCCAACCGGTAGCTCCGGAGCCAATTTGATGTGTCCAACCAACAGGTGGGAAAGCCGTTCCATCAAAACTTTCCGTATGAGGGAATTCTGTTATTGTTGGATCAGCCATAGTAGTGAAAGACCAGACAGGAAGGGTAGCAATTTCTGAAGCATAGCCATAATTATTATGAGGATCAACTTTCCAGTAATAAGTTGTAGAATATTGAAGATTTGGAGGGCTGAAAGATGTTGTTGTTATACCAGATTGTTCATTTTCAAAAGAGGTTTCACTGGTTCCCCAAAATATCTTATAATCAGTAGGGGAACCATCTCCACTACTCCAACTTAAAGTAACATTTTTTGGGACATCGGTTGAGGCAATAGCAGGAAAGGGATTTGTTGCTGGATTAGGAGGATTAGTTATAGTATAAGGAGTGTAAGTTATCTGGATATTGGGACGATAAGAGCTTAAACTACCATTTCCTGTAGGGGGTGTGTTGTCCTGATTCCAGGTTTGATGAGTATTAGTAACCGAAGTATATTGGACACCGGGTCCTCCGGAACTTCCACCTGCGGAGCCACTTCCTGTACCTCCAAAGTTTCTTTCTACCAGAACCAGTAATCCAAAACCATCATCAATTGAAAAATTGCTGGTGAGAGAAAATTGATTCCAACCTCCTGCAGGTGTAGCCCCATAGTTAGAATCATATACAAGAGTTGCTCCGCTGATCATATTTGCCCAAGTGTCCGCACTTGCAAAAGCAGTTGCAGAAGTTGTTTTTAAGTAGATTTTTGTGGGAACTGTAGCAGTTGTAGCAAAAATGGAATACCAGGCAAGCGAAGATATTCTGAGATTCTGGCTTCCCAGGTCTGCATCTGTATAGAGAGCAGCACTGCGTTCATAACCAAAATATGAACCGAGGGGAAATCTCTGCGCGTGTGTTCCTGTGCCAATTGTAATCGTATCGGCAAAAACGAATGCTACAATCAGCATTGCACAACATATAGTTATAATTTTCTTCATAATAAAAACTCCTTTTTAATAGGTTTTTTTGTTTGTTTACCTAAATTGTAGGAATTATCTTCCTTAGTTTTGGTTATATGAATATTTTGAAAGGGAAAAGATAAATCCTGTTTGCTTTTGAAGGTTAAGAAAAAGGGAAATTCAGCGTTGAATGTATCATCATCTTTATAGGTTAATAATGAATTATGTGTATTATAAGAAAGATGAAGGTAATTATTAAACGAGGATTGTTTGCATTTTTGAAAATGGAAGCTATTTAAATATCCAGCACTTCCTAAAGAGGATAGAGAGGGCTGAGTTTTACTATGATTGGGAAAAATACTCTTGAAGAAATTGGAGAAAGTTATCTTTTCTGCGCTTTGGCAAGGGGTTGCTATTTTTTTAATATAAGCATTGGGTTTAGGGTCAAGATAAAAAACCAATTTCTTCTCCTTAAATAAAGAAAGCATTTTAAGACATTTATTGTTTAGTTTCCGTTATTAAAGCTTAAGGAAACTAAAACACCTATCACTAACTAAAAAAACTCTTCTTGTATTAATAAAGAACCATATCCATTCAAAAAACCATACAATAGTAAGGTAAAAATTGTGTCAAGGAAAATCTTAAAAAAATTGAGAATTTAGAATATTAAAAAAAAATCAGCGGAATCGGCGAAATCGGCGTGAACTGAAATCAGAACTTAACCCATAAAAATCCGTATAAATCAGTAAAATCCGTCTCATCCTTGTTGCTAATTTTTTTTAGGTTTTCTTAGGAGCATTAGGAAAGCATTGCTTACCCATTACGGATGGCATTAGTAATGGGTAAGCAATGGGTAAGCAATGCTATTAAGGAAGGAGTTGTAAACCAATATGAATTTGTCAGTTAGGTTAGCAGAAAAGAGTTTTCCTTGTGTTACTGAATTTTCGGGATATTATATCCATAAGACAAATTTCCTGTTGATAAAGTAGCAACGCTTAAAAATTATATTTACTTTTGCTTTTGCACTGAAAGAAAAGAAGTTATCAGCAGGGTTTCAGAATTGGGTAGTATATAACAAAATAAGGATAAAACAGAATGCAAAGGAAAATCACAATTGGAATTGAAGGAATGCATTGCGCTTCTTGCAGCGCGAGAGCCGAAAAAGCACTGTCACAATTGAAAGGAGTTAGCGAAGCAAATGTAAATCTCGCTCTGGAAGAAGCATACATTGTTTACGATGACAAGCAATTAACGCTTGCTGATTTTAAGCAGGCAATAGAAAAACTGGGTTTTAAAGTGAAAGAGACAGAGGCAGATAAAGAAAGCGAACAAATCCGCCAAATGCAGGTAGCAAAAAAGAAAATGGGGCTTTCGTGGCTGATTACTGCCTTGGTTCTGCTATTAATGATCCCCGATATGGTTTTGGGAAGAGTAATTATTAGTGAACAGATGGATGCTTGGCTGATGGTGATATTGAGTTTGCTGGCGATGATTTTCCCTGCCAGACAGGTATATCTTTCTGCCTACAAATCAGTTAAAAGCGGAACTGCCAATATGGATGTGTTAATTGCAATGGGCACAATCGCTTCTTTGCTGGCAGCACCCCTTTCTTTGTTTATAAAGGATATTGCGGCAAATAGTTTTGCTGGAATTGCTGCGATGATTATTTCTTTTCATTTAACCGGACGCTATCTGGAGGCAAAAGCCAAAGGAACTGCCTCGGAAGCGATTAGGAAACTAATTGGTTTAGGCGCTAAAACGGCAATTGTTTTGGAAGCGGGAACGGAAAAGGAAATTCCAATCAGCCGATTGAAAGTGGGAGATATCTTTATAGTTAAGCCCGGAGCAAAAATTCCTACCGACGGTGTTGTGATTAAAGGAAGTAGTTTGGTGGATGAGTCAATGGCAACAGGTGAATCCCTTCCGGTAACTAAAAAGCCGAATGATAATGTATTAGGCGCAACTATCAACCTTGATGGCTATCTGGAAGTGCAGGCAACCAAAATTGGGAAGGAGACATTTTTAGCTCAGGTAATTCAAATGGTGAATGAAGCACAGCATTCTAAAGTTCCTATTCAATTGCTGGCGGATAAGATAACCGCTATTTTTGTTCCTGTGGTGCTATGTTTGGCAGTGATTGTTTTTGCGGTCTGGATGCTTTTTCCCGATACAATGCAAAATATTGCCTCTGTTATAATAAGCGTTATTCCATTGCAGGTTCCAGTTAAAGGTTTGGCGGCTGCATTGATGGCTTCCATAGCAACTTTGGTAATTGCCTGTCCGTGTGCATTAGGTTTGGCAACTCCTACTGCCTTAATGGTGGGAAGTGGTTTGGGAGCTAAAAAAGGTATTTTGATTCGTAACGGCGAAGCTTTACAGCGAATGAAAGAATTACAGGTAATAGTGTTTGATAAAACCGGAACTTTAACCAAAGGCATTCCGGAATTGATAAAGACAGTAAGTTTTCAGGGAACAGATAAAGATAATATTGCAATCGCAGCCGCTTTAGAACAGGCATCGGAACATCCTTTGGCAAAAGCGATGGTGAAAGCTGGAGAAAATATGGAATTACCATACCGACAGGACTTTATTGCTTTTGCCGGGAAAGGAATTAAAGGTTCAATAAACGGCAAAAATTATCTTTTAGGAAATATGGAATTTCTTCAGGAAGAAGGAATTCCTCTTTCCTCCTTTCCCGATGAGTCATTGGACTATTCTACCCAAATTGGACTGGCAACCGATAGGGAATTGCTTGCCTGGTTCTATCTTGCTGATACAATTAAAGATAATGCTCGTCAAGTGATTGCGGAATTGAAGGGCAGAGGAATTAAAACTATTATGATTAGTGGCGACCAAACAAAAACAGCTATTGCCATTGCGGAAAAATGCGGTATTCAAGAAGTGCTGGCTCCTGTTTTGCCTGGCGATAAAGCAAAGAAAATTAAGGAATTACAATCTAATGGTCTGATTGTAGGTATGGTAGGTGATGGTATTAATGATGCTCCAGCGTTAAAACAGGCAGATATTGGCTTTGCAATGGGCTTGGGGACCGATATTGCCATTGAAACGGCAGATATAACCCTTTTGCGGAATGACCTAAAACTTATTCCACTGGCGATAGACCTCTCCCAAAAGACCTTTGCCAAAATTAAACAGAATTTGTTCTGGGCTTTTTTCTATAATTTGATTGCGATTCCCTTGGCTGCCGTCGGGGTTTTGCATCCTGTGATTGCAGAAATGGCAATGGCTTTCAGTAGTGTGACAGTGGTGACCAATGCCAACCTGCTGAAAAGGAAAGAAAATTAGCCATCCGGATTTGACGGATTAAACGGATTTACACGGATAAAAGAATAGAGCGGGGAGAAAGAGGATTTGTAGGATTTTTAGGATTTTGCGAGCAAAGGTGTAGAAAGTTAAGATGGTTGAGAATGTTTATATGGTTGAGATACATAAAAGCCCGGAGGGCGACACAATGATAGCGATGGTGGCGTAAGCCCCTCGTAAAAATCATTCCCATTTATTTAAACTGATTGCTTTTCCCTCAATTTATTCGGGTCCCAATGTTTTTTCAAAAGAGCATTAAATTCCTCTTCTACAGTAATATTATGATGATGGTCTGCTTGATGTTCAATATAGTCCTTTACATCATCTATATTTGATTTACTGACCGAAAATGCGGCATAACCATCTTGCCAATGAAAATCCAATTTGGTTTTTTCCCGGAACCATTTACTGGAATTGGCTTTTAATTTTACCATAAAGTCCACCATACTTAATTCTTTGGGAGCTAAACAAAGAATATGAATATGATCTTCAATTCCGCCAATGGAAATAGGTATACCCTTTAAATTGATAATAATGCCATAAAGATAGGCATACATTTCTTCAGCAAGGGGTTTTTTGAGCCATGTTTTACGATTTTTGGTAGAAAAGATAATGTGAACCGCTATATGACAAAATGATGCAGGCATTTTTTCTCCTAAATATTATTTATTTTATAACTACGAGGGGCTTACGCCACCATCGCTATGAAAGTGTCGCCCTGACGGGCTTTTTGGCAGAGGGCTAAGAGCGAAGGGCATAGAGTTTATTTTCCATTTTCTACGAGGGGTTTACACACCCATCGCTATCATTGTGTCGCCCTACGGGCTTTTCGGAAACCCGGAATGTGGAAAGAAAAAACACTCGGGGCTTACATTTCCCGAGGGGTTTACACACCCATCGCTATAAAAGTGTCGCCCTGACGGGCTTTAATGTATATAAACCCTCTAAACCTTATCAACCCTCTAAACCTTTTTTTCCGAGGGGCTTACGCTACCATCGCTATTGTTGTGTCACACTGACGGGCTTTTTTTTCTGAGGTATTATATTTGCTCAGGATTCTATTACTTCAACATTAGCACGTGGAACGATAATTTTTGTGCCATTTTCAAATTCCGCTTCCAAAACCCGAACCAAAGTTTCTGATTCAACTTTAGTAAGTTCTTCCGGTAGAGCAGTCACTTTGGCAATGTGTCCAAAATGGGGTTGACGGATAATTCTGATTACGGTTCCGATTTCCAAAATGGGCATAGAAACTTCTTTAGCAACGAGTTCCTGTTCTTCAAACTCAAGTGGAATAATAATTTCCGGACGAATAACTCCGGCACGAATTTGAGTTCTGCCATGGATAGAGGTTTTATAACCCTCAAAATGTTTTAATAAATTAAAGGTTTTTTGTGCCATATTAATTCTGCCAAAACCCTCTGTGCAAACGATAGTAATGCCGATATTTTCGTGTCCTGTAATAGCTACTCCAATATCATAGCCGAGCAATTTTTTAATATCCTGATCGTCTATACCACCTGTAATAATAGCTTTTACGCCATTTTTCCGGGCTATATCAATTGCGTGATAGGGTGCAAAAGCACCGGCAACAATTATTTTACCAGCACAGGATGCATCAATTTTGGCAACATCCAATTCATCATCGGGGCTTTCTGCTATCATTTTTAATTCGCCAAAGGTTTCTCCTCCGAGCCCAAAAATTCCTTGAATATAGGCACTTTTATTTTCAATGATTACTCCTTCCTCTTCAATAATATCGGTTACCAAGCCATCAATAAATGCCTTTACCTGAACAGGAATACGGGGTTCACGCAGTAAGATTTGGCCTGTTACGGAAGAAATGTTTTCCACTTCTCCTTCAATAGGGGAAAGAATTTCCGTTTTCATTATACCGAGCCCGAAAAGTCCTTTAGTTTCAGCCAAAACGGTTTTTTGAGTGATTTTATCACCCGGTTTAATTTTAATGTAATTAACTAATTGTTGAGGGGTAACTCCAAGTTTATTGGCAAGATTGAAAGGTATAACTTTACCTGGGAGTAAGGTTTCGGCAACAACATCTTCAGCTTTTACTTTATCGCCTTTTTTCACGAGCACCTGTCCTTTTAATGGCAGAATGCGTTCTTTGCGTAAGATTGTATTATCGGTAACAGTTAAACCGGCAGAATATGCTTGTCCCATTTTTTTATCCTCCTATGACAAAATATGTTCCGGGTATGCATTCAGGACTTTCATCCACTTTTTAAGGGCAGAAATGCGTTCATTTTTATCTGCAGGAAGAACAAAAGGTTTACGACCTCTGGTATCTAAAACGATGCCAACTTTTCCCCCGTGCAGATCAACGGTCAGTTCTTTCTTTCTATCTGCATCTAAAATCAAGCCACTATGTGTTTTCAGAGTTGCTTTGGCAACCTGTCCAATCTCACAAGGGATTAAACGCATTTCACCAAAGGGTATATCTTCTTCAAAAACAGAGCCATCAGGAAGCTCCAGTTTGGCATAGAGAGCCGGTTTACCAATTTTTCCTTTTCCTACAGGGGCTACGCAAGTTCCCAAATAAATCATACAGTCCTTGCGGAAAACCTCTGTAGCTGCTTTGGTGCTGATTTCAGATAGGACTCCCAAATGCGGCATCATAAAAATGCTATCAACGGAAAGACGGGTTATTCCTTCAGGCAAAAAAGCATCAATTAACATCATCACGGTCTGATTTCTGCGTGGAGCATGAGATAAAACTCCTCCGCTACCAACTAAAAGGTCAAGAGTCATCATATTTACAATTGTTTCTCCGGAAACGGATTGCGAGAATGCTTCTGAAATATCACGCTGTTTTTGCATACCTTTTAAGGAACTAGCAAAGGACTTATGCTGTTCAAAAGCCAAACGTAATGCTTCCTTGGCAATTGCCTGTTCCAGAACAAGTTCTTCTAAAAGAGAAGGAATCGTAGTAGGACGAATCATTTTGTTTTTAATCATATTACGCAGCTCGCTTTCATTAATGTCAAAAGGTACCCAACGCATAATATTTTCCAGTCCTGCTGAAGCCAGCACATTGGAAATGCTGTAGCTTAAACCCAAATTGGCACTAACCGTCCGATTGAAAATGAAATCCTTGGTAAAAACACTGAAAATATCTGTAGTGGCACCACCGATATCAACACCTACAACTTCAATGTTTTCTTCTTTGGCAATTGCTTGCATAATATTTCCAACTGCTGCAGGAGTTGGCATAATAGGAACTTGTTCATGTTCAGGACCAACCGTCCATTCCATCAGTTTGTTATAGCCCGGTGCCTGTTTCATAACATGTTCCATAAAGAGGTTATGAATCTTTTCTCTGGCAGGAAGAAGGTTTTCAATTTCCAGTTTGGGACGAATGTTATCCGTGATAATCAAATCCACTTTTTCCCCGAGGGTTTTGACAATTTCTTCTCGGGCATCTTTATTGCCGGCATAAATAACAGGCAGTTTATAACCGGAACCAAGACGGGGTTTAGGGTCTGCACTGGCAACCAATTCAGCCATTTCTACCACATGTTTAACAGTGCCACCATCTTCACCACCTGCCATTAAAATCATATCGGGTCGGAGTTCACGGATGCGTTCAATCTTTTCATGATTCATCCTTTTATCGTTACTGGCAATAAGGTCCATAACAATTGCTCCGGCTCCCAAAGCTGCTCTTTCTGCACTTTCACCTGTCATAGAAGCAACAACTCCAG
>Ga0209506_1003591_pt1 | contig 12334 bp, 13 predicted proteins | sample AD_JPNHG2_MetaG_FD_184409 | JGI IMG/M metagenome (GOLD analysis project Ga0209506, IMG submission 184409) | Active sludge microbial communities of municipal wastewater-treating anaerobic digesters from Japan - AD_JPNHG2_MetaG (SPAdes) (version 2) | ecosystem: Engineered > Bioreactor > Anaerobic...
AGGGGCAGGAAGATCGCCTATCCCATGCCGACCTATTCGCTATACATCTCCCTGGCGGAGATGCAGGACGCCGCGACGGTGGAGGTGCCCTACGACGAGCACTACAACCTGCCCGTGGAGGGCCTGCTCGCGGCCCGGGCGGACCTCACCTTCGTCTGCACGCCCAACAACCCCTCGGCGACGGTCGCCCCGGCGCGGGACCTCGAGCGGCTCGCCGCGGGCCTCGACGGGGTGCTGGCGATCGACGAGGCCTACACGGATTTCGCCGACGAGAACGCGCTCGGCCTGGTGTCGCGGTATCCGAACGTCATCGTGCTGCGGACGCTGTCGAAAGGATACTCCCTGGCGGGTCTGCGGGTGGGCTTCGGCGTGGCGCAGCCCGGGCTGCTCGAGGGGCTCATCAAGATCAAGGACAGCTACAACGTCGATGCCGTGGCGCTCAGGCTGGCGACGGCCGCCCTGAGGGACCAGGCGTGGATGAGGGCCAATGCCGAGAGGATCAAGGCCTCCCGGGCGAGGCTCGCGGCGGCGCTTCAGAAGATGGGGTTTGCGCTCTGGCCCTCGCAGGCCAATTTCATCCTGGCCCGACCGCCGAGGGGTGATGCCCGGTATCTGTATTACGAGTTGCGGGATCGCGGCGTGCTCGTCCGCTACTGGGACTCCCCAGGGGTCGACGACAAGATCCGCATCACCGTCGGCACGGAGGAGGAGAACGGGGCGCTGCTCGCAGCCCTGAAGGAGGCGCTGCGAAGCACGGGTTGACGGCGGGGGCCTGAGCGCCCCGGCCCCCCATCGAGCGTCCGCAAGGCCCGGACAATCCCGAGAGGCGGAGGCTGTTGCAGATGGCGAACCGCGAAATCCTCAAGACCGAAGACGTCCTGGTCCGGATCATGGAGTTGCCGCCGGGCGGTTGCACGGACTGGCACACCCACACGGCCGTGTCCGATTTTTTCGTCTGCCTTCGGGGTTCCATCCGGGTGGAGACCCGAAACCCCGACGTCACGACCCTGCTGGCCCCGGGCGGCCACGCCGAGGTCCCTCCCGGGACGGTTCACCGTTGCCTCAATGCCGATGACGGCGGCTCGGAGTACCTGCTGATCCAGGGCGTGGGGGCCTACGATTTTCGCCGCGCGGGCTGAGGCGGCGAGGGCGGGCAGGGCGGTTCGCGACCTTCGCTGAACGGGCCGCGTCGAACACGGCCGCCGCCCTCCGGGGCGGGCCCCTCAGGCCTTGAGCCACGTCCGGACGCGCGGGATCTCCTCGGAGGCCCACTGGGCCGAGAGGCGCCGGCCCAGGAAGAAGGCGAACAGCTCGTCCATGGTCTTCAGGGCCGTCTCCACGAGGGTTATCCGCTCGAGGATCCCGCCTTCCTTTTCCTCGCCCTCCTCGTCGAAGCCGCCCGCCTGCGGGAGCTTCATGGACTGGAACTGGAACCGGTCGGCCTTGAGCGTGAACTCCCAGCGATCGCCGTCCTTCTCGAGTCGAAGGCGGGCCTCCCGCACCTTCTTGCCCTCGCGGATCGCCGCTTTGCCTTCCCGCAGATCCGCATGCAGGCCCTGGCAGGCCACCGTTTCCGAATACTCCCCCTCGCCGGACTCCAGGACGACCCGCTTCTCGAAGCTGAGTCCCACTTCCGCCCGTCCGGGGATCGAGATCGTCCCGTCTCGCTCCTCGGACTTGAACCAGAGCCAGGTCATGAACTCGCGGGCCAGGAAGGAGGGGTCCGCCTTTTCGCCGGGGCCCTTCGCGGGCTCGAGGAAAGAGCCGCCCTGGAGGGAGGCAACGGCGGCGGCCGTTTTCCGGTCCATCTGTTCCCCGTCCCAGGGCAGGCAGGGGGAGAGGGTCGCGTTGAAGGAGATCTTGAAGAGGTCCTCGAAGGTCTCGAACACCTTCTCCGCGTGGGACCCCACGAGGAGCCAGCCCCCGGACGGGTGCCACAGCACATCGTAGAGCGACGGGACCGGGTAGGCCCTCGTCAGCAGGTGGAGGTAGACGCGCTCCTTGATCTCCCGGGCCTGCTCGCGGAAGAGCCTCTTCTTGCCGCTTTCCTTGAGGGCCTTGCGCTCCTCCTCGAGGCACTTGATCCGGAGCAGCGCGGGCGGGATGGACTTCCTGTCGACGCGCAGCGCGAAGTAGAAGTAGTCACCCGCACTGTACCGCGCTCCCTCGAAGCGGGTGTCGAGCGGGTTCTCCAGGCAGGTCCAGCCGAAGGCCTGCTCCTCGGCCGATGCCGTCAGTTCCTGGAATGCGTATTTCTTGACCTGGCGGTCGAAGAAGGGCCGGAAGTCCTCCGGCCAGTCCCCCTTGACCCGGTATCTCGAAAAGCTCAGCGGTCCCTTGAGCAGTCCCATGGTCGATCCTCCCGAAGGCAGGCACGGTAGCGCATGCGCGGCGCTCTTGTCAATGATTTCTCAAAAGCGGATGGTTTGCTTGGGACATATGCGGGGCAGAAGGTGAGAGGGTAAGAGGGTAGGAAGGTTGGAGATGCCGAAAGCCGACCACGTCTCAGCGCTTTCCCGACGTTCTCGCCTTCTCGCCTTCTTCCCTTCTATCCGGAGGGGCCGTGAACCCGGGCCGTGTCGAACCTTGTCGACGGAGAGATCCCTTGTGGACAGAGGTATCGATTTATGCTACGTTTCTGCCGAAATTTTGCGGGGTTCTGCGGGATGGGCATCAAGGCGATCGGGGTTGTGGGCAATCCGAACAAGGGCCACGTGCTGGAGAGCATCGCGAGGCTCACGGATTGGGCCCGGGGCAAAGGGCTCGAGATCCTCCTCGAAAAGGAGGCGGCCGCCAGGCTCGGCGTGCGTGGCTACCACGGCGGCGAGCTGGGCAGCCGGGCCGACCTCGTCGTCACGATGGGGGGTGACGGCACGCTCCTGCAGGCGGCGCGGATCATGAGAAAATCGAGCGTCCCGATCCTCGGCGTCAACATGGGAACCTTCGGGTACCTCACCGTCATCAATCTCAACGAGATGTTCGACGCCCTCGAGGGGGTGCTGGAGGGGGAATTCCGGACGGAGAGCCGCATGATGCTCGACGTCGCCGTCCGTGATGAGCAGGGGGAGAGCTTCGAGTGTTCCGTGCTGAACGACGTGGTCATCAACCGCGGCAACTATTCGCGGATGGTGGACCTGGAGACGCACGTCGACGGCCAGTACCTCACGAGCTACCGGGCGGACGGGCTCATCGTGTCGACCCCGACAGGATCCACGGCCTACTCGCTTTCGGCCGGGGGGCCCATCGTGCTGCCCGTTCTGAACACGATCATCCTCAACCCCATCTGCCCGCACACGCTGACCAACCGGCCCGTGATCCTGCCCGACACGGTGGTGCTGAAGATCATGCTCTGGACCCGCGAGGCGGGGGCCATCATGAGCTGCGACGGCCAGGTGACCTATCACCTCAAGACCGGGGACGCCATCACCGTGCGGAAGTCGGACTACGTGACAAACCTGGTCGTATCGCCCCGGCGAGACTACCTCCAGATCCTGCGGTCGAAACTCGGCTGGGGCGGCTCGCCCGCATCGACGAACCGGACCTGACATGCTGAAGGAACTGGGCATCACCAATTTCGCCATCATCGACCGGCTCAATCTCGCCTTCCACGAGGGCCTCAACATCGTGTCGGGAGAGACGGGGGCGGGCAAGTCGATTCTCATCGGGGCCATCGGCCTGCTGCTCGGGGACAGGGCCTCGACGGACCTGATCCGCTCGGAGGAGGACGCCGCCGTCGTGGAGGCGGTCTTCGACATCGGGGCCAACCGGGATCTCAGGGCGAGGCTCCAGGAGATGGGGTTTCACCCCGGAAGGGAGATCGTCGTCAAGCGTGTGGTGTCCCGTTCGGGCAAGAACCGGGTCTACGTCGACGGCAATCTCGCCACCGTGGCCATGCTCGGCGAGATCAGCGAGGCGCTCGTCAACATCTGCAGCCAGCACGAGCACCAGGTCCTGCTCAACCCGGAGAGCCACATCGACATCCTCGACGAGTTCGGCAACCTCGGGGCCGAACGGGGCCGGTTTTCAGCCCTCTACGAGGAGTACCGGACACTCCAGGCGAGACGGGACGATCTCGCGGCAAAGAACCGAAACCGCGCCGAGCGGGAGGAGTTCCTCCGCTTCCAGATCGGCGAGATCGAGAGAGCGGCCCTCAAGCCGGGGGAGGATGCCTCGCTGCAGGAGGAGAAGAAGATCCTGGCCAACGCCGCGAAGCTCACGGAACTGGCCCGCGATTCCTGGGAGGCGCTCTACGGCAGGGAGGACTCGGTGCTCGCGGCGCTCGCCCGCGTGACGGGCCACATCCGGGACATCCGTCGCATCGACCCGGGGTTTGCGATCGCCGACGACGAGGTGAAATCCCTGGCCATCCAGCTCGAGGACGCGGCCCGGGCGCTGCGCGACTACCTCGGCAGGATTCCGTCCGACCCCGCGCGTCTCGACGAAATCGACGACCGGCTCGAGGTGATCGGCAGGCTGAAGAAGAAACACGGCGGCTCCATCGAGAGCGTGCTGAAGACCGGGCAGTCCCTGAAGGCGGAGCTGCAGGGACTCTCCAGTGCGGCCGAGGACATCGAGGCGCTGGAGGCCGAACTGGCGAAGCGCAGGACCCTTCTCCGGGACCTGGCCGGGAAACTATCCGGGGAGAGGCGGCGCGTGGCCGTGGCGCTGGAGAAGGCCATCGAGGATGAGTTGCAGGCCCTGAAAATGGAGAAGGCACGCTTTTCCGTCCTGTTCCGGGATCCGGTACCGGACGAGGAGGGCCTCGCGCCGCTCGGCCCGAAGGGAATCGACCAGCCCGAGTTCCATCTCTCCGCGAACGTGGGGGAGCCGCTCAAGCCGCTCAACCGCGTCGCGTCGGGAGGCGAGCTGTCGCGGATCGTGCTGGCCATGAAGAAGGTTCTGTCGGGGGTCGGCTCCGTCGGGACCGTGATCTTCGACGAGGTGGACAGCGGGATCGGCGGCGCCACGGCGGAAGTCGTCGGCCGCAAGCTCCGCGACATCTCCCGGCACCACCAGGTCATCTGCATCACGCACCTGCCGCAGATCGCCTCCTTCGGCCGGACGCACTACCGGGTCACGAAGCGGGTTGCCGACGGGCGGACGAAAACGGACGTCCGGCAGCTCTCCGAGGACGAACGCCTCGAGGAGATCACGCGGATGCTCGGCGGCGTGGACATCACGGAAAAGACCCGTGCCGCGGCGAGGGAGATGCTCAAGGCGGCGAAAAAATAGAACAGGGTCCGGGGGCCTGGGGGAGAAGAGATGCTCAGGAAAGCGAAGACCAGCGACGTCAAGTTGATCCACCGGATCATCAACCTCTCGGCGGCCAAGGGCGAGATGCTGCCCCGATCGCTCGTCGATCTCTACAACAGCCTGCGGGACTTTTACGTATACAGGGAAGACGACAACGGACCCATCGTGGGGGTCGTGGCCATGCACCTGTTCTGGGAGAACCTCGCCGAGATCCGCTCGCTGTACGTGGTCGACGAGTACCGCAAGAAGGGGATCGGCAAGAAACTGGTGGAGGCCTGCATCTCCGAGGCGATCACCCTGGAGATCTACCGGATCTTCGCGCTCACCTACCAGAAGGAATTCTTCGCGCGGATGGGGTTTCACGAGGTCCAGCGCACCGAGCTGCCCGAGAAGATCTGGTCGGACTGCTTCAAGTGCTGGAAGTACCCGGACTTTTGCGACGAGTATGCAATGATCATCGAGCTGTAGTCGAGGCTGATGAAAAAGGCTCATCTGCGGCGTTGCCCTCCTTCCTCGTCGCTCAACGTACGACCCAAGTACGCCTCGCTCCTCGGAATGTCGGGCGCCTTGCATCTAAACCTTTTTGATCAGCCTGTAGGGAAAGACGGCTTCGAGACTGCTTGCCTTCTTTTTCTGATCCGGACGCTTCTATGATGTCCTGAGGGTCCGATAATCATCATGCGGAAAATTTTTTTCATTTTGCTTATCGCGATGCTCCTCGGCGGCTGCACGTTCTTCCGGACGCCCCCCGCCGCCGCGCCGCCTCCCGCAATCCCGCCGAAGGAGACGCAGCCCCTGGCCGCCGTCGCGGGACGCGACCTTCCCGACTTCCGCGACGACATGGACCGCGAATCCCTGGCGCGGGCCGTCCGCAAGAGCCTGGAGTACTATGCCCGCATCCCGGGGCGCACGTCCTGGCGGCTGGGGGACCGGCGCGTCACGGCCCGAGACATGCGGGATTCCCTGGAGGTCTTTCTGCAGATCGTGGAGAGCGGCGCCTCCGGGGCTGAGCTCGACAGAAGGGTGCGGGAGGACTTCGATGTCTGGCGGGCAGCGGGAAGCGGCCCGTCCGGCCGGGTCCTGTTCACCGGCTACTACGAGCCCGTCCTGAAAGGCTCTCTCGTCCGGACGGACCTCTACCGCTATCCGATCTACCGCAGACCGGACGACGCGGTCGTGGTCCACCTCGGGAAATTCCGGGAGAAATACAGGAACGAGAGGCTCGTCGGGCGCGTCGAAAACGGCGAGCTCGTTCCCTACTGGAGCCGCGAGGAGATCGACGGGGCGGGGGCGCTCGAGAACCGGGGGCTCGAGATCGCCTGGTTTGCGGATCCCGTGGACCTCTTTTTCCTCCACATCCAGGGATCGGGCATGATCTGCACGGACGACGGCCCCTGCTTCCAGGTGAGCTACGCCCAGTCCAACGGGAGGCCCTACCGCAGCATCGGGAAGCTGCTGATCGATTCGGGCCGGGCCACGCGGGAGGACCTTTCCATGCAGGGCATCAAGCGGTATCTCCGGGAGCGGCCCGAGGAGATCCGGGAGATCCTGAACCACAACGAGAGCTACGTGTTCTTCCGCACCGTCGAGGAAGGCCCCGTGGGCAGCATCGGGGTCGCACTGACGGGCGGCCGCTCCATCGCGACGGACCCGGCGGTGTTCCCGCGGGGGGCTCTGGCCTTCGTGAAGACCCGCAAGCCCGCCATAGGCCCGGGCGGCGAGATCCGGTCCTGGGTCCCGTTGACGCGATTCGTCCTGAACCAGGACACGGGGGGCGCCATCACGGGGGCGGGCCGGGTGGACCTGTTCTTCGGCAGGGGCCGCGAGGCGGAGATCGCGGCGGGCCATCTCAAGGAGGAGGGGGAGCTGTATTTCCTCGTTGTGAAAGACGGGAAAAGGCCGAAGGCCCGCTGAGACCGGCAGGCCGGGAAATTGTCTTGCAGGCTCCTGTTCATCTGTGCTAGAGACGAAGTGCTTTCCATGCGTCAGACCCCGGGGCAGACCCGCCCCGAAAAAGCCTAACCCGAACACCGCGTATTCCAAAAACCCGATCCGTTGAGTCGCCCGGAACAGCAAGGAGGGGCCACGTCTCGTGGTTCATGGCGTCGGTTGGATGCATCGTGCACGAAAGGGGGGCGTGATGACGAAGCAGGGGATGATCGATCGGATGGCGAAGGAGGCCGGGGTCTCGAAGGCGGCGGCCGGAAGGGCCCTGGAGGCGTGCCTCAAGGCCGTGGGAGAGGAGCTCCGGAAAACGGGCAAGCTCAGCCTGGTCGGCTTCGGGACGTTCCACTGCGTGCAGCGCAGGGCCAGAACCGGCAGGAATCCGAAGACGGGCGGCGCCATACAGATCCCGGCCCGCAAGGTCGTGCGATTCAGGGCCGGCAAGGGGCTGGCCGACGTCGTCAACCTCTGAGGGCAAGACCGAAACCCGCAAAAGACCTCCGCCTGCAGGGGACCGGAGGCCTTTTTTTGAAGTCCCGGCAGGAGCGGACGGTCGTCATTCCATGCAGAGCCTTGCGGAAACAATCGAAACCCGGATGGACCCCGAACTGCGGGGAATCCTCCACGAGGCGGGCATCCTTGCCGAAGCCATGGGGTTCGGCGCCTATGCCGTGGGGGGCATGGTGCGGGACCTGCTCCTGGGCCGGGGCACCCTCGACCTCGACATCGTCGTCGAGGGGGAGGGGATCCGGTTTGCCGCGGCACTCGCCGGGAAGCTGCGCGCGCGGCTGAAGGGCTACGAGCGGTTCGGCACGGCCACGATCGCGCTCCCCGCGGGCCTCAAGGTGGATGTCGCCACGGCCCGCACGGAGATCTACGACGCGCCGGCGGCGCTCCCCCGCGTGACGCCGGGCTCCATCCGGGACGACCTCTTCCGCCGGGATTTCACGATCAACGCGATGGCCGTGGCGCTTGCGCCCGCGGAATTCGGCCGCCTGCTCGACGAGTTCGGCGGGGTCCGCGACATCGCGGAGGGGAACATCCGCGTCCTGCACGGGCGGAGCTTCATCGACGACCCGACGAGGATCTTCCGGGCCGTCCGGTTCGAGACGAGGCTGGGCTTCCGGATCGTCGCGGCCGACGAGGCGCGGGTCGGCGAGGCCCTGTCGCTTGGCCTGCTGGGGAAACTGGAGGAGTACCGGATCGCCGCCGAGCTGAGGCTGATCCTCCGGGAACCCGACCCCGCGGGACCGCTGCAGAGGCTGGCGCGGCTCGGCGTCCTCGATGCCCTCGAGGAGCTGCGGCAGGGACGCCGCTCCCTCGGCAGGCCGCTGGCGGAGATCCGGCGGATCCTCGAAGCGGCCCGGTGCTGAGGAAAAACCCCGTGTTTTTTCTTGAACTTGGCCTTGCTTGCCGTTGACAGGGGCAGGCATTTCTGTTATACGAGCGGGGCGCCCGGGTCCATGCCCGGGCGATTTCCGATGTGTCGAAGAGGGGACATGGCAACGAAACGAAGAATCCTGAGCGGGATCCGGCCGACGGGCAAGCTGCACCTCGGCAACTACCTCGGCGCCCTGAAGAACTGGGTGGACCTCCAGAACGACGGCGGCTACGAGTGCTTCTACTTCATCGCCGACTGGCACGCGCTGACATCGGACTACAACCGGACGGAAGAGATCCGCCAGAACCGGATCGACATCGTCATCGACTGGCTTGCCGCCGGGCTCGACCCGGGGCAGAGCACCCTCTTCGTCCAGTCCTCCGTCAAGGAGCACGCCGAGCTCTTCGTGCTGCTGTGCATGATCACCCCTCTGCCCTGGCTCGAGCGAAACCCCACCTACAAGGAGATGAAGCAGGAGCTCGCCGACCGGGACCTCTCCACCTTCGGGTTCCTGGGCTACCCGGTCCTCCAGGCGGCGGACATCATCATGTACAAGGCCTACGGCGTGCCGGTGGGGGTCGACCAGCTGCCCCACGTCGAGCTGACCCGCGAGATCGCCCGGCGGTTCAATTTCCTGTACCGCGAGATCTTCCCGATCCCCGAGCCGCTCATGACGGAGGTGCCGAAGCTGCTGGGCATCGACGGCCGCAAGATGAGCAAGTCCTACGACAACGCGATCTACCTGAGCGACCGCGGGGAGGAGCTGCGCAGGAAGGTCGAATCGATGTTCACCGACCCGCAGCGTCAGCGCAAGAGCGACCCGGGCCGTCCGGAGATCTGCAACGTCTTTGCCTTCCACAATCTCTACTCGTCGGCCGAGGACATCGCGCAGATCGACCGGGACTGCCGCCGTGCGGCCATCGGCTGCGTGCAGTGCAAGAAGCGGCTGGCCCAGCGCCTCGCGGAAGGGCTCGGGCCGATCCACGACAGGCAGGAATACTACCGCTCGCACCTGCAGGACGTCCACGACATCATCGCCGACGGGGACGAGCGGGCCCGGCGGGTGGCCCGGGCGACGATGGCCGAGGTCCGAGAGGCCATCCGGATCTGATCGCCATGAGCTACGAGGTCAAACTCGACATCTTTGAGGGGCCCCTCGATCTTCTCCTGTACCTGATCCGGAAGAACGAGCTCGACATCTACAACATCCCCATGGCCCTCATCACGGAGCAGTATCTCGAGCATCTCGAGATGATGAAGGCCCTCAATCTCGACCTGGCCGGGGAGTACCTGGTGCTGGCGGCGACCCTGATCCACATCAAGTCGAGGATGCTCCTGCCCGTCGAGGAGGGCCCGGCCGGCCCGGAAGAGGAGCAGGACCCGCGGGCGGAGCTGGTGCGGCAGCTCCTGGAGTACCAGGCCTTCAAGGAGGCGGCCCTCAGCCTCGACAAGCGGCGCGTGCTGGACCGGGACGTGTTCAAGCGCGTCGTGCCCGTCGACGAGGTCCCCGACGAGCCGGAAGAGGCGATGATGGAGGTGAGCCTCTTCGAGCTCATCGAGGCCTTCAAGCAGGTCGTCGCGCGGATGGACAAGGAGGACCTCCTGGAGATCGACACGGAGCGGATCTCGCTGTCCGACCGGATCAACGAGATCCTGGAGGACCTCGAGCGGGAGAAGAGCCTCTCCTTTACCGATCTGCTCAAGGCCAGCCGCACCCGCAAGAGCATCATCTACACGCTGCTGGCCATCCTGGAGCTCATGAAGATGCGCGTGGTCAGGGCGTTTCAATCCGATCCCTTCGGGCCGATCCGAATATTCCCCGCGGTGGAGGAGTCAACCGATGGATGACATGCGTTCCGTTGTCGAGGCGCTGGTGTTCGCCTCGGAGACCCCCGTCTCGGTGGACCGTTTGAAGGACGTGCTGGGGGAGGTGGATCGAAAGGCGGTCCTGGAGATCCTGCAGGACATCGAGCTGGAGTACCGGCAGCGCCGCGGCGGGCTGTGCCTCATGGAAGTCGCCGGGGGATACCAGTTCAGGACCAAGGCGGAGTTCTCGCCCTGGATCCGCAAGCTCAGGGGGATCCGCCCCGTGGCCCTGACGCCCGCGGCCATGGAGACCCTCTCCGTCGTCGCCTACCGGCAGCCCGTGACGCGGCAGGAGATCGAGAAGATCCGCGGGGTCGACGTGAGCGGCTCCCTGAAGGGCCTGCTGGAGAAGAAACTCGTCCGGATCGTGGGCCGCAAGAACGTCCCCGGCAAACCCATCATGTACGGTACGACGAAGCGCTTCCTCGAGGTCTTCGACCTCAAGGACCTCTCGGAGCTGCCCACGCTTCGGGAGATCACGGAGATGGAGGAATAGCCCCATGGAGGAGCGGCTCCAGAAGATCATCGCCGCGGCGGGCGTCTGCTCGAGGCGGGCGGCCGAGGAGCTGATCCTCGCGGGGAAGGTGCAGGTCAACGACCGGGTCGTACGGCAGCTGGGCACCAGGGCCGACCCCGGGCGCGACGAGATCCGTGTCGACGGTCGCCTGATCACGACCGAGGTGGAGCGCGTCTACCTGATGCTCAACAAGCCCGCCGGGTACGTGACGACGCTCAAGGACCCCGAGGGCCGGCCGATCGTCACCGACCTGCTGCACGACGTCCCCGAGCGCGTCTACCCCGTGGGAAGGCTGGATTACGACTCCGAGGGCCTTCTGCTGCTGACCAACGACGGCGCGTTCGCCGAGCGCATCCAGCACCCCCGGTACGCGATCCCGCGCACCTACCTGGCCAAGGTACGCGGCCGGGTCACCCGGAAGGACATCCAGGCGCTCATCGGCGGGATCGAGCTGGAAGACGGGCCTTTCACGGTCGACGGGATCCAGGAGGAGAAGTTCAACGAAAAGAGCCAGTGGCTTCGCATCACCATCTCCGAGGGCCGCAACCGGATCATCCGTCGGGCCATGGAGGCCCTGGGCCATCCCGTGGCGAGGCTCATCCGCATCTCCATCGGGAACCTGGAACTGGGCAGCCTCAAGCCGGGCGAGTATCGCCGGCTGCGCAGGAGGGACGTCGAGGGGCTCCTGCGGCCCCGGCCGAAAAAAGGATAAAAATGTTCTTGACATTCCGGGATGACCGAAACTAATATCCAATGAAAACGCGCAATTAATCCCTTTTTACTACGAATCGACAAGCCCTTGGGGCTTATTCCGCTCAATACGGGGGGGACCATGAACAAGTCGGGATTGATCGAGGAACTGGCAAGGAGGGAGAACCTGACGGAGAAGAAGGCCACGGACGTGGTCAATCTCATTTTCAAGGGGTTCACGGAAGAGCTCAAGAATAACGGGAGGATCGAGATCCGCGGGCTGGGGAGCTTCGTCGTGCGCAACTACGAGTCCTACACGGGACGAAACCCCAAGACGGGCATGAACATCACCGTCTCGCCGAAGCGCCTTCCCTTCTTCAAGGTCGGCAAGGAGCTTCGCGACAAGGTCAACCTGGAGGACGACAGAGAAAGCGGCAAGGAAGGCAACATCACGGAATGACTCCGTTCCCTCGAGACGAGACCCGCCGGAACGAGGGAAAACAGGGATCATGATCCGATGATCCCTTTTTTTGTTTATGGGCCTCAAATCCAGCGTTCGCCGAATCCTTTCGAGCCCCCGGTTCAACCACCCCCTGGTCCCGGCGGGGCTCTTCGCCGTGACCGTCCTGACGACCCTGACGGCCGGGGCCCTGCAGGCCGGCGTGAACCCCATCGAGAACCCC
>Ga0209506_1003595_pt1 | contig 12329 bp, 8 predicted proteins | sample AD_JPNHG2_MetaG_FD_184409 | JGI IMG/M metagenome (GOLD analysis project Ga0209506, IMG submission 184409) | Active sludge microbial communities of municipal wastewater-treating anaerobic digesters from Japan - AD_JPNHG2_MetaG (SPAdes) (version 2) | ecosystem: Engineered > Bioreactor > Anaerobic >...
GGCCACGCTCTGCCTGCTCACCCCCAATTCCACCCTCTCCACCCACAAAGACCCGCCAGACTGCCACCCCCTCACATGCCCGAACCCTCCCACTCCCCAGACCCCCGCGACTTTGACGGGAACCTGCGGCAGGGTGTCGCGGCAGGGCTGTCGCGACAGGACTGTCGGTTCCAACTGGCGCTTCCTCCGGAAGCAGCGAGGCAGAGCGTACTACCATTCGAGGGTGAAGACCTCATCTACCCCGTGCCCGACCCCGAGTTCCCGTTCCTCGGTGTGCACTTCACCCGCATGATCAAGGGCGGCGTCGAGGCCGGACCCAACGCGGTGCTGGCGTTCAAGCGCGAGGGGTACACCAGGACCTCGTTTTCGCTCCGCGACGCGGCGACGTTCGCCACGTACGGGGGGTTCTGGCGCATGGCGTCGAAGTACTGGCGGATGAGCCTCGGCGAGTTCCACCGCTCGTTCTCCAAGGCCGCGTTCGTGAAAGCGCTGCAAAAGCTGCTTCCCGAACTCGGCCCCGACGACGTGCACCCCTCGGGCGCCGGGGTGCGCGCCCAGGCGCTCGAGCCCTCCGGCAAGCTCGTCGACGACTTCCGCATCGTCGAGGCCGAGCGCATGGTGCACGTGCTCAACGCCCCCTCCCCCGCCGCCACCGCCTCGATCTCGATCGGCGAGTCGATCGCCGACATGGCCCGCGCCAACTTCGGGCTGGCGTAGCGCGCACCTCCGGCGGCGCGACCGGGACCCGGCGCGGGCAGCGACACGCGAAGTCATCGACGTGGCCGGGGTTCGAAGAAATGTGGGCTACCAGGGTCCGACCATTGTTTCCGGGCGCAGCCACTCGTCGAGCTGCGCGGGGGTGGCAAGCCCGAGCGCGAGCGCAGCCTCGCGGAGCGTGAGGCGCTCGGTGTGGGCCTTCCTGGCAATGCGCGCCGCGGCATCGTAGCCGATGTGCGGGGACAGCGCCGTGACCAGCATGAGCGAGCGCTCGACGTGCTCGGCGAGGCGCTCGCGGTCGACGTCCATGCCCGCGATGCAGTGGTCGGCGAAGCTGCGTGCGGCGTCGGCGAGCAGTCGGATCGACTGCAGCAGGTTGTGGATCATCACCGGCTTGTAGACGTTGAGCTGGAAGTGCCCGGAGGCGCCGGCGAAGGTGATCGCTGCGTGGTTGCCGAACACCTGAGCGCACACCATGGTGAGCGCCTCGCTTTGTGTGGGGTTCACCTTGCCCGGCATGATCGACGACCCGGGCTCGTTTTCGGGCAGCACCAGCTCCCCAAGGCCGGCGCGCGGCCCCGAAGCCAAGAACCGTACGTCGTTGGCGATCTTGTGCAGAGACACCGCCACCACGTTGAGGGCGCCGGAGGCCTCGACGATCGCATCGTGCCCAGCCAGCGCCTCGAAAAAGTTTTCCGCCGGCTCGAACGGCAGTCCCGTCAGCCTCGACAGCTCGGCCGCGAACGTCGAGGCGAAGCGCGGGTGGGCACCGAGCCCCGTCCCCACCGCAGTGCCCCCCTGGGCGACGCGCAGGAGGGCCGGCAACACCGCCTCCACGCGCCGCATGCCCTCGCGCACCTGGGCGGCCCAGCTGCCGATCTCCTGCCCCACCGTCATCGGCACCGCGTCCTGAGTGTGCGTGCGCCCGATCTTCAGCACGTCGCGAAATGTTTCTGCCTTGGCCTCGAGCGTGGCCAGCAGGTGCCCCAGCGCCGGCAGCAGGCGGCCGCGGATCTCGGTCACCGCGGCGACGTGCATGGCGGTGGGGAAGCTGTCGTTGGAGGACTGCCCGCGGTTGACGTGGTCGTTCGGGTGGACCGGCCGCTTCGCGCCGCGTTCCCCGCCGAGCAGCTCGCTGGCGCGGTTGGCGAGCACCTCGTTCATGTTCATGTTGGTCTGCGTGCCCGAGCCGGTCTGCCAGACCGAAAGCGGAAACTCCTCGTCCCAGCGCCCGTCCAGCACCTCGTCGGCCGCCGCGACGATCGCATCCCCGAGGCGCGGCTCGAGCTCGCCGAGCGCCACGTTGGCCAGCGCCGCCGCCTTCTTCTGCAGCGCCAAAGCGCAGATGAGCGGCCGCGGCATGCGCTCCTCGCCGATGCGAAAGTACCGCAGCGAACGCTGCGTCTGGGCACCCCACAGGCGCTCGGCCGGGACATCCACGGCCCCCAGGGAATCGGTCTCGATGCGGGTCGGCACTCGCATGCGGTCTCCAGTCTCCGCCCGTGGTTCAGTTCACGAGCTCCGGTATGACGCCCTCCGCCGCGAAATCGGTGACTAGCCCGGCAATGTGGTCGGCGAGGATCGTGCGCCGCAGGTTCTCGCTCGTGGTCTGGAGGAGGAGCTGGCGCTCCTCGGGGGCCATGTCGATGAGCAGCGCCACCCGGAACGAAAGCGGAGCCTCGCCCGCAGCCGGCACGAACACCGGCTTTCCGGTCTGCAGCTCGCCGAGCCTGGTGGCCAGCGCCAGCAAGCGCTCCCCGAGTGCCGTGTCGAGCACCTCGTCCTCGTCCATGAACGGCTCCACGACGGCCTCGAAGTACGGCAGGTCGTCGAAGACCTCGTGGATCTGTACCCGCTCTTCGCCCACGGTGAGGACGTCCATCCGGCCGTCGCCGTACTCCTCCAGCACGCGCTGCAGGCGCATCTTGCAGGCGATGACCGCGACAGCCTCGCCGGAGTGGTATGCGATCGCGAACGGCAACGGCCGGCCGTCTGCACCACCCTGCCGCACGCGGCCGAGCATGGCCTTGTACCGCTCCTCGAAGATGTGCAGCGGCACGACCTCGCCCGGCAACACCGCGATCGGCAGCGGGAACAGCGGCAGTCGCATCGAACCGGCCCCTCCGTCCGACGGCAAGCGTTCACGATTCGCCGGCATTCCCACCCACTCCACCCGCCCTGGCGCGGCCGGGGACGTCCGCGCCCATCTCGGAGGCGTCACGCACTCGCGAGCGCCGTCGCCACAAAGGTGGGCGCGACCTCCGTGCCGCGCCTCCGGCGCTCCCCACCGTCCTGCAAGGATTTGCGCTGGTCGTGGGCGTCGTCGAACTCTCTTCGGCCCGGTCCACGCCGGCGTCGACCTCCGGGTCCGGGTTTCCAGCGCGGGAAGCATCGAGCTCGCGGCGGGGTTTGCTCGAAGCGAGGAGGAGCCATGGCTTCGGACATCATCGATCGCGCAGCCGCGCACTTCGTGAAGCTGGTGGAGGAGCAGCTCGCCCGGGTCGAGCGGATGAAGCAGGCCGAGCCGCCGGTGGACTTCGCGGCGACCAGGCCGATCAAAGTGGGGATCTGCTTCGGGGACGGGATCGGCCCCATCATCTCCAGGCAGACGATGCGGGTGCTCGATCACCTTTTGGCCGGCGAGATCGCCGAGGGCAAGGTCGAGCTGCGGACCATCGAGGGTCTCACGATCGAAAACCGCGTCGCCCACCTCAAGGCGATCCCTGACGATGTCCTCGACGAACTCAGGGCCTGCCACGTCATCCTCAAGGCGCCCACCACCACCCCCGAAAAGGGCGGGCCGTACCCCAACATCGAGAGCGCCAACGTGGCGATGCGCCGCGCTCTCGACCTGTACGCCAACGTGCGTCCGGTCAAGGTGCCGAAGGAAGGCATCGACTGGGTCATCTTCCGCGAGAACACCGAGGGCGCGTACATTCTGGGCTCGAAGGGGATCGCCGTCACCGACGACCTCGCCTTCGACTTCACCGCCGTCACTCGCCAGGGGTGCGAACGCATCATCCGCATGGCGTTCGAGTACGCGAAGGCCAACGGCATCGACAGGGTCACCGTGGTGACCAAGGCCAACGTGATCAAGACCACCGACGGGCTGTTCCTGGAGGTGGCCGAAGAGATCGCCAGGGAGTACCCCGGCATCACGTGGGACGCCTGGTACATCGACATCATGACCGCGAAGCTCATCGACCCCAAGCGGCGCACCCAGTTCCGCGTCATGGTGATGCCGAACCTGTACGGCGACATCCTCTCGGACGAGGCCGCCGAGTTCCAGGGCGGCGTCGGCACCGCCGGCTCGGCCAACATCGGCAGCCGGTACGCGATGTTCGAGGCGATCCACGGCTCGGCTCCGCGCATGATCGAGGAGGGGCGCGGCGACTACGCCGACCCGGCCTCGCTCATGCGCGCCGCCGCGATGATGCTGCGGCACATCGGTTCGGGCGCCAAGGCCGACCGACTCGACCAGGCGCTCGACGTCTGCACCATGCTCGAGAAGAGGGTCCACGTCACCGGCCGCAGCTCGGGCGCCACCGCCGCCGCGTTCACCGATTACGTGCTCGCGACGCTCGACGAACCCGATCTTCCCGCCCGCCACGCGGCGCTGCTACGCTGACCCTGGAGGACCGATGATCACCACCCCCCGCCTGGACGTCTTCGGCGTGCGGCGCCGGATCGAGACTGCCTCGGGTCCGGTCGAGATTTACTCGCTGCCGACCCTGCAGTCGCGCGGCTTCGCCGTCGACCGCCTGCCGTTCTCGCTCAAGGTGCTGCTCGAGGCGCTGCTGCGCAGTTGCAACAACGCCGACGTGACCACCGACGACGTGGTCAACCTCGCGCGCTGGGACGCTGCGCACCCGGCCGAGGTGGAGATCCCGTTCAAGCCGGCGCGCGTGGTGCTGCAGGACTTCACCGGCGTGCCGGCGGTGGTGGACCTGGCGGCGATGCGCTCGGCGATCGCCCGCCTGGGCGGCGATCCGCGCCGTATCGAGCCGCTCATCCCGGCCGAGCTGGTCGTCGACCATTCCGTGCAGGTGGACGTGTACGGCGTCCCCGAGGCGCTGCGGGACAACATGCGGCTGGAATTCGAGCGCAACCGCGAGCGCTACGAACTGCTCAAGTGGGGGCAGCAGGCGTTCGAGACGTTCAAGGTGGTGCCGCCCGGCGTCGGCATCGTGCACCAGGTCAACCTCGAGCTGCTGGCACGCGGCGTCTTCGCCGTCCCGGACGGCAACGGTCGCCTGGCCTATTTCGACTCGCTCGTGGGCGCCGACTCGCACACCACCATGATCAACGGCCTCGGCATCGTCGGCTGGGGCGTGGGCGGCATCGAGGCCGAAGCGGCGATGCTCGGCCAGCCGCTGTACATGCTGCTGCCGGAAGTGGTGGGCGTGCGCGTGCGGGGCGCCCTGCAGCCCGGCGCCACCGCCACCGACATCGCCCTTGCGGTCACACAGATGCTGCGCAAGCACGGTGTCGTCAACAAGTTCGTGGAGTTCTTCGGGCCGGGGCTTTCGGCCATGACGCTGCCCGACCGCGCCACCATCGCCAACATGGCGCCCGAGTACGGCGCCACCATGGGGTTCTTCCCGCTCGACGCCGAGTCGCTGCGCTACCTCGCGACGTCCGGGCGCACCCCCGAGCACGTGGACCTCGTGGAGCGCGTGGCGAGAGCACAGGGGGTGTTCCGCACCGACCTCACCCCCGACCCCGAGTTCACCACCGTGCTCGAGCTCGACCTCGGCGCGATCGAGCCCAGCCTCGCCGGCCCCAAGCGCCCGCAGGACCGGGTGCGGCTGTCCGATGTCAAGTCGAATTTCGCTGCGGCGCTGTCGGCGCCGGCCGACAGGCGCGGTTTCGGGTTGCCCGAGTCGGCGCTCGCCACCACCGTGGCCGGTCCCGACGGCACCGTGCTGCGCCACGGCAGCGTCGTCATCGCCGCCATCACCTCCTGCACCAACACGTCCAACCCTTCGGTGATGCTGGGCGCCGGCCTCCTCGCCAGGAGGGCCGTCGAGCGCGGGCTTGCCGTCCCGAGCCATGTCAAGACGAGCCTCGCGCCGGGTTCGCGCGTGGTCACCGACTACCTCGACCGCGCCGGCCTCACCCCCTACCTCGAGCGGCTCGGTTTCCACACCGTCGGCTACGGCTGCACGACCTGCATCGGCAACTCCGGCCCGCTCCCCGAGCCCGTCGCCGCCGCCGTCCGCGAGGGCGACCTGGTGGCCGCCGCCGTGCTGTCCGGCAACCGCAACTTCGAGGGCCGCATCAACCCCCTCACCCGCGCCAACTACCTCGCCTCGCCCCCGCTTGTCGTCGCCTACGCCCTGGCCGGCACCGTCGATCTCGACCTCACCACCGAGCCGCTGGGCACCGGCCGCGACGGGCAGCCGGTGTTCCTGCGCGACCTCTGGCCGAGCCCCGAGGAGCTACAGGCCGTGCTGGGCGCCGCCGAGGACCCCGACGCCTACCGCCGCCTGTACGCCGACCTCAACGCCTTCAACCCCGACTGGAACGCCGTGGCCACCGCCGAGGGGCTCCTGTACGACTGGAAAACCGATTCGACGTACATCCAGGAGCCGCCGTTTTTCGTCGACCTGCCCGCCGAGCCGGGACCGATGGCTTCCATCGAGGGGGCGCGGGCGCTCGCCGTGCTGGGCGACTCGGTGACCACCGACCACATCTCCCCCGCCGGCTCGATCGCCATCGCCAGCCCCGCCGGGCAGTACCTCGTGGGGCTCGGCGTCGACCCCGCCGATTTCAACTCCTACGGCGCCCGCCGCGGCAACGACCGCGTCATGGTGCGCGGCACCTTCGCCAACATCCGCCTGCGCAACGCGCTGGCCGGCGGCAAGGAAGGCTGGCACACCGTGCACCTCCCCTCCGGCGAGCCGATGTCGATTTACGACGCGGCGATGCGCTATCGCAGCGAGGGCACCCCGCTCGTCGTGCTCGCCGGCAAGGAGTACGGCACCGGTTCCTCCCGCGACTGGGCCGCCAAGGGCACGCTGCTGCTCGGCGTACGGGCCGTCCTCGCCGAGAGCTTCGAGCGCATCCACCGCTCCAACCTCGTCGGCATGGGCGTGCTGCCGCTGCAGTACCTGCCGGGCGAGTCGGCGGCAACCCTCGGCCTCGACGGCCGCGAGCGCTTCGCCGTCGCCCTGCCCGCCGATCTGCGCCCGCGCCAGGAGGTCGAGGTCACGGCCACCGCCGACGACGGGACGCTCAAGGTGTTCCGCGCGCTCGTGCGAATCGACACCCCGATCGAGGTCGAGTACTACCGGCACGGGGGGATCCTCCCCTACGTCCTGCGCCAGATGATGAAGTAGCCTTCCGTCCGAGTGCGCCGCAAGTCTCCGACCGGCATCGTTTGCGGGGGGTCCCGCGGCCGCTCCAGCCACCAACCCGGCCGCTACTGCCCCCCGATCCCCCCAACTCGGCCGGAGTGAATCCGGCCTCGCTCGGCGTTGCGCTTCGCGCCTAGCATCCGGCCGAATCCGGGCGGCGCCGCTGCCGCGGGCAGAGACTCGCCGGCTGGCCTGTCGGGATCCTTGAGATGCAATGTCAGGGACCGATCTATTGTGTTTATCAAGTACCTATCCGGTCTACCCCACACCCATGAGGTCTATCCGACAACGATCCGATCACCCCTCAGGTGCCCACCCGACCAGTCTTGGAGCACAAAGCCGTCAGTAACACCAGGCACACCACGGCGGGCAATAGCCGAAGCCGCCAGTCTTGCAGTCATCGTCAATGTCGTTGAATGGGTTTGGGTCCCACCCTCCCGCCCCTCCCCCGCCCCCACCCCAGGGGTTGTCATCGCAGAGTGCCGAGGTTCCGCAGGTGTAACCGTCCGCCTGGTTGCCTTGGATAATGCATTGGTCGAGGAGGCCATAGACAAAAGTCCACTGATTCGCACACCAGTTGCATTGGTCGCACGACAGGTCGGATGTGCAGCAGTTGGCCTGCGATATTCCCTGATCGTTCTCGGTCTCGTAGCAGTCCTCGCACCAATCTGCGGTCGCGAGCGCCGAGGATACGACCAGACTCAACAGCGCTACGACCGCAACCCCAAAGCCAGTCACCTGACGTCTCTCCATTCCGCTCTCCTTTTCTTACCCGTTCCTTCGGCGAACTAGGGCTCCACGCCTTCCGGATCGTGAGGGGCCTCCTCTGCCATCAACTCGACTGTCACGCCAGGGCTCACAACAGCTCGATCAAGTGCTCCTAGGGTCGGTCCCTGGCCAAGGCTCAGCATGTACAGATCGCCCAACGTGCGGGGCAGCACAACTGCCCAGTCCCCTGCGGAAATCGGACCAATCGGGATTGGGAACACTTGGGTGCCGGCGCTATGGTGGGTCAGCGACCTGAGGTGACCTCGGCTCGTGAGGAGCCGCATCGGGATGAACGCTCCATCTGGCCGAACCAAGGCCAGGTCGAGGTACGCCCGCGTCTGCCAGAGAGTCTCCGAGACGAGGAGCGTCATCCCGCCCACGTGCTCCGGCAAGGTCACTATCACGCCGTCCCTCAGCAACTGGCGAACCGCAAACCAGGCACCGCCGTGCCGGCGTCCAGCCAGCACCGCACCGACGCTTGCCGCCAGCTGGGCATCCTGAACCCCAAGCACGAGGTCGACGACACCGTCAGCGCCTGCCGTCCACGGGTACCTCAACGGCATCGGCAGGTGCGATGGGCTCGCTGACGGTACGATGCACGTGCCCTCGCCGGCAACGGGGTTGCCGCCCGAATCGCGCAACATCAACCGGAGCTGAACTTGATTGATCATCAGCCGCAACCCGGCGACATCTCCCTCGGCTGGCACGGTGACATCGAGGCGATCCGACAAAGAACGTCCCAGCTTGGCTGTGACGTCCCATCGACCGGGCTGCAGGCTATCGAGGACGAAGACGCCATCAGCTCCTGCGGTTGCAGATACCCAGACCGCTGCATTTGGTGAGCCGTCCTCAACCGCAGTTGGAAGGTACGCATCGATCCGGGCCCGTGGGGCAGGCATGTCCGAGCCATCAACCACGATCCCGCGAATGCTGCCACTGGGAACGCGAATCAGCAGCTCCCCACTGGGGTCAGCCAGGTCGACAGTACCTGCCTGCCATTGGGGACCTCCCGCCCCGCTCACTAGGGCTAGGTATCGCCCCAACTCCGCAACCGAGACCACGAACCGCCCCTCCTCGTCGATCTCACAACGGACCGACTGCCCAGTTGGGTGAGTCGGCGAGACCGGCCGCAGCTCCAGCATGCCAGAGACGGGCTGTCCCCGGCGGACGACCTGTCCCTTGAAAGTGAACGACTGCACTTCGAGTTCGACATCGCTCAACTCTCCCGGCTGAACTAGGATTCGCTCCTGGGCGAGGCTCGCTGCGCCTTTTCCGGCTCCGACCACAACCCTGATCTGCCACACGCCAGGTGGAAGCTCCGCGAACTCCGCCACACCCGAGCGATCCAAGGCTGCCTTGAGCGCCCCGCCTCCGTAGGGGCCTGCTGCGCCTTCCTCGGCCACCGCCAGGACGGAAAGCGAGGAGGTGGTTGTCTCCTGACCGCTCTTGACTCGGACTCTCAGCGACGCTGGCACGGGAATCTCGAGCGGGTCCAGGACAACCTCGCTTCCTGGTTCCACCTCCACCGTCCCTGTGAAGATGGGCAAACGGCCCCGGCGGCTGACACGAAGGACGTGCCGGCCTATCGGTACAGCCGGCAGCCTCACCCACCCCTGAGCGTCGCTCGCCTCTCCTTCGTTCCAATGCGCCTCAGGTCTTGCGAAGCTGTCCCGAACAGCCGCCTTCGCCTCATCCTCCGCGACGACACCCACCCGTGCACCGGCAACGGCACTCCCGTCCTTCCCGTCAACGAGGCGCGCCGTGATGCTCCCGCCCGGAGTGAGTACAACCAGCCCCACAGCGGCTGCCTCGCCGGAAACGAGGGTGCGCTGCGACAGCTTCGAGGGAGCAAACCCCTGTGCCGCCAGGGTGACTTCTATGCATCCGGAGGGAATCAGAGCCTTCCATTTCCCGTCCCCAGTGATGGCGAACGGGACGGTTGCCAACCGCACCGCCCCAGCTCGCGGGGCACAGGCACCAACGTGGAGCCAACCCCAGGTTGGAAGCCTGTGGTCCGCGGGCACCTGCACGAAGCCACTCAACTCACCGGCCGGAAAAAGCTGCAACGGGGCGCCGACCGCCTCCGTGCACAGGTCCTGCGAGGCGACAGCCGCCACCCGGCCCTTGGAGTCCGAGACTGTTAGGAATCGGCCCACACCGCACACGTCCTGAAGCTCGGCTTCCAACCCATCGAGCCCCTCGCTCCAAGCGACCGTGATGCCTGTTGCTACCCCGGCCTCCCACACCGCGACTGACATCTCCTCGGGAGGGGTCTGGGGGTTGGAGATCGTCACTCGCACCCCGTTGGCCGGGCGTTTGACGTCCTGCACCCGGCTAGTCTTGAGGCGCCGCTCAATCCTCTCAGTGCGACCACCGCCCACCCACACCTGCGCGATCATGCGCGATCCTCCGGCTTCACCTGCCCTTCGCAGGCCAACACTGTAAAATCCATCCGGCAAGGTCGGCCAGCGAGCAAACCCGTTCTCGTCCAGCTCTAAGCGAAGAAGGTAAGGTGGCAGCGCTTGGTAGCCGGCAGGTCGCAGCGCACCACCCGGCAGCAGCTCGACAGCACAACCGTCGCACTCGCCAGGATCGCGACGAATCCTCACCTCGAGTGAACCGCCGCCTATCTCCAGACGAAGCGGGGCAAGGGACTCTCCAAGACCAACGTTCGGACGGTAGAGCGGAGCGAATCCCTCCGCTTCGACCCAAAGAGCGGACCTACCCGCCACGGGCAGCCGCAGCTCGAATCGGCCCGACCGATCGGTAGTCGTCCACAGCGGCCGAATCACCAGAGGCTCCGCCAATGGGGTCACCTTGTAGGCGGTCCCGCCAGCCAGTGCCCTCGCGACGCCCACCCGCGCACCTGCGACCGGGCCACCGTCTCTCGCCGACACCACGACCCCAGAAACCGGCACAAGGGCGCCGTGCTGGCAGACCAGCTCGCCCTTCCCGCCTGCAGCGAGCTCGATGGCCTGTGAGAGGTCTGACGCCAGGCCATCGGCAGCACAGAAAGCCCGGTACTTCCCTGGCGGCAGCTTGAAGGAGGGGCCTTCCGCCCCGGGCTCGCTGATCCGTTCGTCGACAGGCGTGGACCAACGCGACGCCTCACCCAGGATCGCGACATATCGGCGGGACGTGACGAGATCCCCTTTCGGTCCAACGGCCTGAACAACCAGTGCCACGGGGTCTGTCTGGTTTTCAGGCGGTTGGGCTGCCGGCAGCGACAGGCACGGCCGCGACAAGCTCGCGAGCAGAAGACTCACAACCATGCGCACTCCCCAGTTGCAGCAGACAACCTTGGATTTCGTCATGGGTCGCGATGCTAGCCCCCCCCCCCCGCGCCCTGTCAAGCCTCTGATCGGTACCTGATCGGTACCTGACCGATCGGTGTGGATCAGGTACCCGTCGCACGGGTGTTCCGCCGTGCAGGGCTTCGCACCCACATGACCTACTAGCTCACTCACCTTCTCGGCGAGGTGTGTCACGCCCACTTGGCCTCGTCCCTTGACTCGACCAACCTACTCATGGCCGGGACGCTGCGCACCCGGCCGAGGTGGAGATTCCGTTCAAGCCGGCTCCCGTGGTGCTGCAGGACTTCACCGGCGTGCCGGCGGCGGTGGACTCGGCGGCGATGCGCTCGGCCGTCACCAGGGTGGGCAGGCGGGTCCGGACCAACGCCCGCACCTCCGCCGGTGTCAAGGGAACACCCTCGATCTGGTGCCGCTCCCCTCCCAGTCCACAAATGGCAGCCGGGCGTGGGCATCGCCCGCGGGGAACAGGCAGAAGGCGCAGATGCGCGCCTGCCAGCGGAAGCGCTCGATCCGCTCGTGGGCACAGAAGTGGTGCGGCTCGGAGCGGAAGTGCGAGGTCTTGATCTCCTCCACCACCGAACGGCCGCGGTCCGGGCCATAGAGCCCGTGGACGCGACCGACAATGCGGAGCTTCCAGCCGTCCACCTCGATCATGGTGTCCGCCGGTGCTTCGGGGGTGAAGGCAGCATCCTCGCTGCGGCGCCGCCCCTGCACGATGCGATGCAGCTCGGCTCCGACGCCGAGCCGGTTGCCGCCCTTGCACCACCCGCGTGCCGTCGTCGCCTATGGCAAGAGGTCGTGCACCGGTCAGCGCACTGTCTGCGCCCGGAGATCGCTCCGTACCGTCAGCTCAGGATTCCGCTCCGGCGCTGCCGGGTGGCGAGCTGGTATCCTGGAACGTACAGGGGCGAGTCCGGGGAAGATGCAGTCCGGGACAGGCGTTGACCTCTCGTGATCCGAACGGGGAGGATGCTGCGCGTTCCGGAAATTCTGGCCTCTTCGTTCCAGGAATTGTGGCGGGTTCTGATGCGGTGTCAAGGGGTGGGGCGGGGAGGTGCAGGTTCCCGTCAAAGTCGCGGGGGTCTGGGGAGTGGGAGGGTTCGGGTATGTGAGGGGGTGGCAGTCTGGCGGGTCTTTGTGGGTGGAGAGGGTGGAATTGGGGGTGAGCAGG
>Ga0209506_1003596_pt1 | contig 12325 bp, 17 predicted proteins | sample AD_JPNHG2_MetaG_FD_184409 | JGI IMG/M metagenome (GOLD analysis project Ga0209506, IMG submission 184409) | Active sludge microbial communities of municipal wastewater-treating anaerobic digesters from Japan - AD_JPNHG2_MetaG (SPAdes) (version 2) | ecosystem: Engineered > Bioreactor > Anaerobic...
CCAGCGTCAAGCTGCGCCTTTCCGTCAACCTCAAGCGTTCCGTCCACGAGCAGGTAATCACCTCTTAAACGGAGGTCGCTTTCAATTTCCTGATACAATGATGTTGCCATTTTTTATCATCCTGTTAATCCAAGTTTCTCCAAACACGCGCCGTGAACGGCTACTGGAATTGGATAATCTTCGTGTTTCTTCATAATCTCCGCCGATATTTTCCTCGCCGTTTCGTATTCCTTTAATCTGAAAAGAACGATGGCGACATTCATAGCGGCTTCCCTCGATTCCTGATTGAGCTTCCATGCTTTCATTGAGGCGTTTAACGATTCCTTGTTTTTTCCCTGACACGCCAAACAATGCCCCAAATTAAGCCAGACGTTGAACTGGCTGGCTTCATCAAGCTCAAAGCCCAAATATTTGTTCCACATTTCGATTGCTTCATCGAACTTGTCTAGGTTCTGCGCTTGAGTGGCTAATTCTTCGATGTGCCGAAGGTCATTAGGTTCGTCTGCAACAACCTTTTTTAAATAATCGTAATATTTTTCACCCTTCTCCTTGTCCCAATCCGCATTGAATTTTCCAATGTGGTGAACGGGGATGGGGGATAATTTTCTTTCAATCCCTAACGCCCTTGCCGAAGGCTCAACAACTTCGTGGACGGGATAAACCCAATGCAGCCTTCTGTCGTTGGGATAAAGCCTAATCTTGGTTGACGGAAACCACCCCAAGCCTTCCTCAAATTCGGGGTATTCGGCTTTGTTCGCCCGCCAGCCCTTGTAGTTTGGTTTTGAACAATAATTGCGTGTTTCAAAGGCGTAAGCGGTAACGGGAAATAAACTGTATCGGTCTATCTCCGAAATCACCTCGTCAGCGTCCAAAGAGAATATCCAGTCGCAGGATGCCTTCGAGTCGGCAAAGTTCCTTGCCGCCGAAAAATCGTCCTTCCACTCGTATTCGAATACTTTTAGTTTCTCGGAAGGATGTGAATTGAGGATTTCCAGAGTCCTGTCGGTTGATCCGGTGTCAACGACAATCACTTCGTCAACTAGGGGAATGATTCCCTCCAAGCACCTGCCGATTGCCTTTTCCTCGTTCTTGACAATCATGCAGCAGCTTATGGTGTTGTGGGTGTTCTGCCACGCTCTCCATTTTCGGGCGAACTTAATCTGGTTCTTCTTTAGAAGCCCCGCAAAGTCTATTTTCTTGCAGGAAGCCGAACCGTAGTGATGCACGAAAACATCGTTGCAGATAAAGTTCCTGTATCCGCCGAGAATAGACCTGATGCACAGGTCGTCATCTTCAAAGTTCCCCGGCGAAAACTGCTCATCGAACAATCCCACCTTGTCAAAGACTTCTCTCTTGACGAGCATGCAGAAGCCGACAATCCTCCACCAAGGCTCATAGTTTCTTCGCATTGACTTGCGGAAGTTTCTCGCAAACTCCACAAACTCAAACTGGCTTTTATACTTGCCCTCGGTGAATACCTGCCTGCCGGAAATATTGTTCGTTCTCGGCCCTACTATCCCGATGTCCGGTTGATGATTAAGGCACTCCAAAAGCCCCTTTAACCATTCCGGCGAAACGATGACATCGTTGTTCAGAAAGACTATCGTGTCCCCTGAACTTGCCTTAATTCCCTGATTGATTGCTTTCGGGTAGCCAAGGTTCTCCTTGTTGGAGATTATCTTGTAATTCCTACCTTCGGAAAGTTTCTTCAGAAGTTTGGGCGTTCTGTCCGTTGAGCCGTTGTCAATAAAAATTACTTCATGTTCTTCCGGCGTGTATGCCTGAACCGATGCCACACAGTCATTCGTGAGGTCAGCGTTGTTCCAGCATACAATGATAATACTTGTCATATAGGTTGCTCCTTCAAATAAAAAAGGCGAGCCAACCCGTAGGTTGAAACTCGCCTCTGTTGTTCAGATAGCTTCTTAAATTATAGTTTTATGTTTTGTAGTTTCCTAAGCAGGACGATTTTTCCTGCTTCAAACTTTATCGTTACCTCTCCGTAGTAGTGCTTGTTGATAAGGTCTTTGATGAAGTTTATCAACTGGTCTAGTTGTTCTAGTTTATTTTCCGCTTGCATGGTTTACCTTGTGTTCCTTGTGTTCTCCAAAAAGCTCGTTGATTCTGTTTTTCGCTTCAATGCGCTGCTTGTTCAAGTCCCTTATCATCAAAGCCCGTCTGCCGACTTCTTCTAGGGGGAGTTCGCTGCCTTTCCTGATTTCGGACTCAAGAATCCAAATCTTCGCGTTGGCTTCGATTAAATCCGCAAGCAGGTTAAGGGGAACGGGGTTGTCGCCAAGTTCGTTATCGTATTCCCTGAACTCGTCTTTTGATTCTTCCGATAGACGGACTTTCATTCTCAAGATAGTCCACTTATCCGCTATGTCCCCCACGCTGACTTTCATGGTTTGAATCCGTATAGCCTCTCATCTCCCAAATTCCGCATGTTGCGGTAAATCTTATCCAGTAAAGGGTCGTAGTTTCCGTCCACCAGCGAAGCCCATGTTTTTTGCAAAACCCTCAATCTATTCTTGTAGGTTTCGTCAAAGTTCAAAATGCTTCCGTCAAAGAATGTGGGCGTGATGTCTTTAGGGTCACAGAGTTTTTCCTCGATGCACCTGTCCCCCAAAACAGTTCCGGGGTAGGGCTGAAATATGGACACCCACGAATATTCCGGTTGGATGTCCATATTCGCCTTTAGTGTTTCAAGGTCGTCATGTATCGTGCCGCCCGGAATCCCGATGATGTTCTGAAGCATGATTTTTATGCCTGATTGTTTCAGTATCTTGCATGCTTCGTAGATAGGGGCTTTCTTGCGCCCTAAAACATCCAACTGGTTCACGGATTCAAGGGCGATATGAACCGACACGCACCCTGATTTCTTCAGCCTTGCGGCGTATAGCTCATCAACAACTTCTGCTCTGGTATGACAATGGTAGGGGATATTAATTTGCTTGGAAAATTCCCCTAGCCATTCTTTATTAAGCCCGAATATATCGTCCTGAAAGTAGGCAAATTCAGGATTGACTTCTTTTATTTCCCTGATGACGTTATCAACGCTTCGCTGCCGGATTCGCTTCTTCTTATGAAGCTCTGCCCATTTCTCGTTAAAACAGTAGGTGCATTTAAACGGGCATCCTCTGGAAGTGATGAAGTGCTTGATTTTTCCTTCCTTGATAATCTTCCGGTCAGGGAACGGCAGCCCGTCAAGGTCATCAATGTAATGTATCTCATCGCTCTGCTTTCCTTCCAACAAAGCGCATAATGCGTGTTCTCCCTCGCCCCTGATTACAAACCCGTCAAATTCTTCCGGCGAAAACGTAACATGATTCCCGCCCCACACGGTCTTGTGCTTCAAACCGTGGTATTTTAAATATCTGTCCCAAGACTGAAGCTCGCCGTTGTCCCCCGCCATTACCGAATAACAGACGTAATCGGGGTTGAAAAATCGGTGGTAATCGTAAAGTTCGGCTAAATTATCAAAATACCAAGTTTCATGTTCCTTCAGGGAAGCCGACAAATACATAATCCCCAAAGGAGCTACGGAGTATTTTCTTGAAACAAAAAATATCTTCATTTGGGCGGCTCACAATGCATCCTCACGCCGTCCGTAACGGGGGCGATCAAAGGTCGGACTTGCGGCAAATCTCCAAAACTTCAGGAAGGTCTTTTCTTAAAAGCGGTTCGCCGCCGACAATTAAAAGTTCCCCGACATGAAGGTATGGCTTCAGGGCTGTCAAATCCCTCTCCAAAACGTCAAGCCCCATGACGTATTTCTTGGCAAACGGAGAGCCGTGCGAACAGTTGGCGCACCTTAAATTACAATGATGCACTACATTGATGTCCAGAGTGGGTCTATTCAGGGCAAATCTCTCTCGGAAACCATGCCCATCACAGGGGTTCGGGTAAGGCACAGCTTACAAACATTCGGCAGAAGTTCGTAGGTTTCCTCGTTCCATTCTTGGGAGAGCCTATCTCTCCAGTTTTTCCAGTTTTCAATGAACTCATCGTAGGGCGTATTGAGAATGTTCCCGATACGCATTTCCGCTTTCCAATCCCCGCAGCAGACATGACCGTTTCCGTAGTAGTCAACGATAAGTTCCCAATCCGGTCTGTGGCAGCTTGTAATTCGGGGGTTGAATTTCGGTTCTATGTCCTCGCTTTTCCTGTTGTCCAAGTGCGCTTCCTGCACCCTGACATTCGGGAAATGAAGCATTGTGTTGGCAACGGTGTTCCTGTTGGTAAAGGGATAAACCGTAATCATCACATCTTCAAAAGCGTTTAAAAATGTGTTCTTCCGGTAATCGCTTGAAAGCAGAATCCCGTTAGTCCACAAAGAAAAATTAGCCTCCGGCAGCCTGTTGATGATTTCAAGCATCCGGTCTTTCGTGCAGAGGGGTTCGTTGTAGTAATGTAAATTAACAAGCCCGTTAAATCCCTGTCCGGCGCAAAACCTGTAAAACTTCACAATGTCGTCAACGGAAATTGGTATTTCCGATTCGCTGTTAATAAACCTGTCGGAGTTTCTTGGGCATTGAGGGTGCTGTTGGGTCAGGTTGCAGAGGTCGTTGATTTCAAACGAAAGGTAGTTTAGATTACGCAGCATAAATCCTCAATTATCGGGTCGTTTTCGTGCCGCTTACATTCTTCCAGAATATACTCGGCGGTTACGTTGAAATGCTGAAAGCCCATCAGTCTTTTCCGGTTTTCCGGTGAAATTCTCGCCCTGCGCTGCAATCTTCTATGCAAGGCTATTGCGGGGTCTGCCATCTGCCAATGCGCCCCTGTAAATGTATCGGGTGAGATTATATATTCCCCGATTGTTTCATGGTTGCCGGGAAGAAAACTCACTCCGGGTCTTACAATGCACGGCTTGACGTAGTGCCAGTTGCAATCCCTGTTCATTTCCTGAACTGTCGAATAAAGGTCAGGATCGCCGTGAACTCTCTGCGGTATCGGCGGCAATAAGGGATTCAGGTCAAGGTCGGTCTTGTGCCGATAAACCTGATACATGGCGGCGATAACCACGGTGTAGTCTTTCTGCCGCTTGAAAAATGACTTTGTGTCCTCGTTTCCGAAAGGGAAAACAAATTCGTCCGTGTCCAGAACATACACCCAATCGGAATCCATCTGCGAAAGTTCCCTGTTAATCAGCTTCGCCTTTTCGATGTCGTTGAGGCCGTTTTCAATGTGGCAGTCAACTATCTTCACATTCGGCTTATCCAGAAGTTCCCTTGTGGAGTCATTGGTGTCCGTTTCAAAAAGGACTCTAATCTCGTCAAGGTTTTCGTAGTGCTTCAGGAAATACGGCATAATGAGTTCTTCATTATATGCCATCGTCAGACAGGATATTTTCATTTTTGTTTATTAAGTTTCGCTCTTGCCGTGGCGTTGCGGTCTTTAAAATACTTTACTGATTTTTTCAGTTCTTCGATTTCCGCGTCTTTGCTTGAAAGTTTTTCTTCAAGTAGTTTGTTGGCGTTCATCCAAGCCGCTATTTCGTTGTCACGGCTCGCTATAATCATTTTCAGTTTCTTGATTTTGTCCTTTGAATCGTGCTGGACAAGCTCTCCTTCATACTCAATCATAGAATCCCCTTGGGTTGTTCTTTAGACACATCCAAAAGCATTTTGTCGCCCTGTATTCTTTTCAGGGGTTCAAGTAATGCCATTCTCTGCGCCTGAAGTATGGTAAATTGTTCCTTGCTCTCCGGTTTAAGGTTTAAAACGGAGTTTGCCAGTTCTTCCTCAATTTCCTTGAGGACGTTTAAAAAATATTTGTGTTCGTCAATGAAGCGCAAAAACAAATCAGCGTCATTTCCCCTGTCCACCTGCTCTTGCAGTAGTTCAGTCATAATCCACCCTAAACACTTTTTTCCTGCCGAACCTGAACAATATGGTTTCAGCGTCAGTAATTATAAATTCGTTGGGGTTTAACTTTTCCCACTCGTCCTCTATTTTAAAGTAGGTCGAGTGCTTCAACAGTTCTTTTATGTGTGATAATGAAAATCCAAACTCATGTTTCAGAAATTCACGCATTTCCCCGCAAAATAAATCTGCGGGAGAAATTATCTTCGCCTGTCCATTTCCTGCATCAATAACGGCAAATCCCTTTTTTCCGCCTGATTCCATAAATGGGGCTGGTTAAACTTCCCCTGAAACAACCCCACCCCTTTAAGGTCCGGGTTGGGCGGCATAAGCCCCGGAACTTTACCGCCGGAATTTACATCGGTGTAGTATTGGAGTTTTTTTATTAGTTCCATCAGGCTACCGATACCGGAATTTATTTTTTTATTCTGTGGGTTTTTTTCCTGATACTGCGCTAACATGGTTATCAGGTTGGTCATAAAATCATTTGCCATCTTGCGACCTCTTTATCTGTTTTCCCTTAATGTCGAGCATCTTCCCCGCCATATCCATTTTCTTCATGGCGGTATTTGCCTGCAAGTCCATAGCTTTTCCCGCCATGTCCATTTTGAATTTCGCGGCTTCCATCTGCGCTTTCTGCTGATTTTCTGCCTGACGGGACTGGATTTCCAGAATCTCATTGGCTTTGGGGATTCCCGCCACCTGCCCCTGCGGGTCGGGCTGAATACCCAATCTCTGAAGTATCTGCATCTGTTCCTGACGGGTAAGCATCGGGTAGAGTTTATCCATCTGCACAAACTCTTTCCAATCTTCCTGCGGGGGTTGCTGCTTCTTGGCTTCCTCGGCCTGTCTAAACTGTTCTTCCGTAACCATGAGGTCGTCAACACGGATGTCTAACAGGTTGTATTTCTTTTTCTGCGCCCTCAAAATATGTATCGGCTGCGTGATACCCATGGGTATTCCGGCCTGTGTCGCAAACTGCACGAACAGGTCTAACTGGTTCGCCATCTGCTGTTTTTCGGCAGGGCCGACTCCCACATCAATCTCGATGTCGTATTCGCCGTATAAATCCTCGGTGCGGATTTCTATGTCCTCTCCCAAAAGTTTAACGGGGTCTTGGTTAGGCCACTTCTGGTTGATAAAAACAAAATCCCTCAAAACACCCATGACTGCGCCGTTCCCGAAAAGAAAAGCGTTCATGCGCTGTTTTCTGGTGGAGGCGGCGGAAATCGTGGCTATGCCCGTTGCGGTCTTGTTTAAAGAATTGGCATCAAGCCCCTGATTGTATCGCGTTACGCCGGATTTTTCCTCGACTTCGGCCTTTAGAAGCTCATAGGCTTTAATGACCATCTGCGAGGGGTCGGACATCGCCACTTCGCCCAATCTCGTAGGATCGCCCTTGATAACCGCAAAAGGCTTTCTGTCTATGAGCTGTAAAAACATCTGATGGTCGTTGGTAACTGGATTCCGGTAACAGCTTTGCGCTGCGGAGTCCTGTATCAGACGGAGTAAATTCGTCATTACTCTCTGGTCGTTTTCAAGGACATCGGAAAGAGGAATGCCCGTAACCTTGTGCGGTTCGGGATTCAACGCACCCACTCTGAAGCAGGGTCGCCCGTAGGGGTTTTCTTCGAGCATCAGGATAACGTCATCGCATTTGTGCGCCACACAATGTTCCAGTAGCCCATCCCCGTCAATGTCATATCGGAAGTAACACTCATCAACGACAATCTCTTTTACGAGTTCGTTGGCTTCGGAGGTGACTTCGGGGGGTTCGGCTAAATCATCGGAAGAATACTTCACAATGATTTCTTCTTCGCCTTTCGGGGCGTTGAGCCTTGCTTTCTCACGGACGGCAGCGAAAGAACCCGCCTTGTAAACTCCGGCTTTTTCCTTGCGTCTTACGTCATCTAAAGACTTGTGGACTCTATGAAAGACCAGTTTGCCTTCGATTGCGCCCCAATCCGTTATCTTGCAGTCCTTGGAGTAGTAGAACTCCCACGGCGGAACGACTTCAAAGTGAGGGCCGGAATAAAGAACCTTCTTCACCACAACCTTGACGTTTTCAAAACGTATCTGCCCGTCATCGCCTACGGCTTCGGTGTATTTGGAAACCTGCGCGTTGGGCTGCTGAACAAGCATCTGCATCTGTTCGGGCGTGAGGACATCGAATTTCTTGTTTATAATATCAACGTCCTCTTTGTAGAAAACCTTAAATACGGAATAGTGATATAAAAGTGCGTTGAAAAGGAAATCGTAGATTTTCTTGTAGCCGTCCTGCTTTCTGAACATCTGGTAGCGGATTAGCTTCTTGAACTTCTCGCCCCGCTGGTCATCGGTGGACTTGACGGTAAAGAAATCCCCCCGGAAAACTTCCGTGAAAGACGCAAGCGAATATTCGATGATGTTCCAGATTACCGGAACGATGGACTGCGACCAGCCTTCCCTTTCGTTGCCGTAGGGTTCGGAACGGAAACGCTTGTAGTAGTCCTGACGCTTCGAGCTTAAATCTTCCTGTATCTTCTCCGCGCCGGAGATTTCCTCGTTAAGTAAATTTATTATGTCTTGTTCGTTCATTGTCTGTTACCCATGATGTATTTAAGGGCGGTATCAATGCCCATGTTCATAAGTCCACCGCCCCACCTAGCAGGGCCAGCAAGTAAAGTTGTGGGGTCAATCAATGGCTCTTGGAGTGCGGGTTCTGTGTTTTTGTAGTTCTTCCATTGTTCGGCGTAGGAATTAGGGGTCATAAGTGAGCCCGCTAGTATAACCGCAGGGAGAACTTTCTTTGCGTTTGCTTTGTTCCAGATGTCGGTAAGTTGGGATTTTTGTTCTATTTGGGAAGAAATAACATCGTCTATACTAGAAAACCTATTTTTAAATTTAATATTTTTAGGCGAAAGCACCATTAACTCAATACCAGCCCCACCAACCCCTAGCGGTCTATAAATTGCATCATACCCATTATCTCTTGCAAATTTGCCTAACGCACCAGTTAGCCCTTTTTTATAAAAATCATAAGCAATCTCCCCATCCCCGCCAACGCCTAAAGTTAGTGTTTTTTGCGGTGTTGCTTCATACTCTAAAATGGCGGGTTTTCCACCAAAAGCCTGTCGCTTTTGTGATGCAAAATAATGAGCTTCATGCGGGTCGGTTAGATATAATCCCTCACCTAAATCTCCCTTGGTTGTCTTTGTTAGTTTGTGTCCTCCAACTGTTCCGTGATAATATCGTTTCTGCGCCTCCACAAACTCATCCGGCGTCTTATACTTGCGGGCTTGCTTCATAAGCGCAGTTATAGCGTCATCTGCTTTATCTGCTATGTTGTTTAAAAGTCCCATAGTTAAACCATAACTGTCGGCTGACTAGCGATACTGACGTATTTTTCGGGATACCATTGCGTGTCCTTGAGTGCCGCCCGATACAGGCACTCCGTAAAGTCATCGTCCGTTTTCTGCGGTTTAAAGGTTTCGGGGTCATACATCAGGTTTTCTGTCTGCTCGATTGTCTTGACGCAATCCTTGAAAAAGAAAAGCGAGGGCATGTCGTTTTCCGACCACAGCAGATTGTTCACCAGAGAAATTCCCACTTCCTTGTCCTTCGATGCCGTCCCCAGAGGCAAGTTCCTTGAGGCGAGGACTTCACTCATTATCCTGTAAACGTCTATGTCGTTTCCCTCCCCGCCTTTCGCCAGCGGGTCAATCTCGATTGAATTAATCCTTTCGTAATTTCTCTCACGGACTTTCCTGATGATTTCCTCCGCGATGAATTTCGGGTTGCCCCTGTCCCATATCTCCTCGCAGACGTATTTAAAATTATTCTTCAGGGTAGCGATAAAAACCACCGCCCATTTCTTCGTTGGATGAAAATCAATCTGTATGTCTATCAGAGCATCAAGGGGAATCTTGAATCTCTCGACTACATGCTTGTGCCTATTGAACCTCGGAAACACCAGCGAGCTAAGATACGATGGTTTGCCGTAGATACGCGCCTGACGTTCTTCTTCGGTCAGGGTCTTGGCAAACTGCTCTATGCCTTCCTTCGTGATCCCGTAGCCAACATTGGAATAAATATCTCCGGTGATGTTGAACACCGACATGTCCGGCTCGCCGTTGGGAAGTGTCGCGTTGATTACTTCGCGGTTGATCCATGCTTCCTTCAAAAGCGTCATGCAGAATAGTTCCCTGCCCTGACGGTCTATCAGTCCTCTCGCGGCGGCAATCCTGACTCCTCTTTTCGGAGGCTCATCGTAAATTATCAAATCCCCCGACCAGCCTTCGAAAACGTCCGATTCCTGAACATTGGACAGAATCTCAATCGAACCGCCGTGTGCCTTCCAGAGATACTCAACGCCCTGGTTGTTCTTTCGTGTGGTGACGGGACGCGACTTCGGCCACCAGTATTTCAAAGCAGGCTCAACGACTGCCTTGACATGCGATTCCCACGCCTGCCCGATGTATCTTACCTTCCTCGGCTCACGGTGCGGAAAACTCAACTTCCTGCCGTTCCAAGGCCACTCCCCCAAAACAGTCGCAATCGCTATGATCGCGCCGATTGTCGTTTTGCCGATCCGGTTCCCCCCGGTATATGTGAACACCTTGAGCTTCGGATTGTCCCACGCTTCCAAGAGCCTCTGCTGAAGCGGATTCGCTTCCCGCAGTTCGGGATACCCCTCACGCTTCCCACGGTTAAACCCGTAAATCCGGTTCTGCTCCAAAAACGAATTTATCTGCGCTATCTTGTCCTGAATAACCAATCCCTTTTTGAATTTTCGTAAAGAAGGAGAGAAGTAAGTATACGTCCTCTGAAGCTTCGACCCCCACCACCCTATGGCTACTTTTTACCCACCATGCTTTGGTTCGGAATTACCCATGACCTGTGAAAATCACCGATCTGGTTTATCTGTTTCCTGCGTCCCATAAAAACACATTATGTAAACTTAGATTGTTATCTAACTACTTGAATTTATTCACTTGGTAAATCTGGAAGCGTTAATATATCCGGCTCGCCACTATATGTTGTGTCCTGCGGTGTAACGTCAATGGGTGCTTGTGGCAGGTTGTCCAGGATGATCCTGATTTCCACGCCTGTAAGACCCTGTGGCTGGCCTCGTAACGCCTGTATTTTGTCTTGTAATATCGCTAAATCAGTCGATCCACGGCGTTCCAGCCATTTTTTGAGAATCTCGTCGTCCGTCAAACTTACTAATCTCGCTTGCAGGGCTTCAAATACTTTGTCTTTATTCTCTGCAAATAGAGTCAAGTCTTTGCTGTTCTTTGCTTCTTGTATTATTTCATGTATTCTTGACTTACTGCCTCCTGTTACTTTGGCTATATCGTAACAGCTTAAACCGTTCTCTAGGGCTAACTTGCTTATCTTGGCTTTATCCGCTTTTGTATAGCGTTTCTTGGTTTTCTTGGCTTCTGGCTCTGTTTCCGTCTGTGAGGTTTCTATTACAGGCATTATTTCAGGGTTGGCAATATCGGGCATTGGCTTTTTTCTGGTGGCCGCTTCAGGAATTGAACCTGATTTGAGCGGTTATCATCCGCTTGTTGGACCATTCAACTAAGCGGCCTTATTGTAAGGTTAATACTAAAGGCATGATTGAAACTGGCTCGCCCTTATCATCTAAAGTTAATACAGCTCTGTCAGGCATGATAAAAAGGATCATGTTCTGCCAGTCCAGTTCATCTATTTCGCCTTTTAGAGTATCTGTCATGTTTTAGTAACGCTCTGAGTATAAAGGTAATGGGAGCTAATAAGGTTAAAATTAAGGCCGATAACAGGGCGATAATCATTAGCATCAAGGTAAACAAACAAGATTTAATATATTTCATAGGATAATTCCTAAGCCGGATATTAGGTATGCGTTTACTTGTCGCTGTCCGGCTTGCCAATGCCGCAAAGGGTCAAATTGGCCTTTACTTATATATAGCTTTCCTGTTGCGTTTTTTGCCTGATTTTCCTGCAAGTATTTAATCTTATTATTGAATATTAATTTAATAAGTTGCATTTTAAATTTATTTTTTATCCTAATTAAATTATTTTTGCTTATGTAATGATTTCAAGGACTTACATATTAAAATAATTCTTGACACATTATTAATATTATATTAATAATGTAACCAAAATAAAAAAGGAGGACAATGAAATGTCAGAATTATTTCACGAAGGCTGCGGCGAACATGCCGCCTTCGGAATGCACGAGTATTCCGAAGTTGAATGCCCGAAGTGCGGCGTCGTGTTTTGCTGGAATTGTTGTAAAAACACGAACGTGCACGAAGGCGGCAAGTATGAACCTGATTTCATGCTTTGCCCGTCTTGTGGGCATGACGTTTATTCCGAGTAAGGCCGAAAACTTATTCGGAAAATTAAAGGCCGATAGTCCTTTATATGAGGATTAGCGGCCTTTTTTTATTTAAAAAAAACCGCATTTGCGGATTAAAAAAGAGGAGGTA
>Ga0209506_1003600_pt1 | contig 12314 bp, 10 predicted proteins | sample AD_JPNHG2_MetaG_FD_184409 | JGI IMG/M metagenome (GOLD analysis project Ga0209506, IMG submission 184409) | Active sludge microbial communities of municipal wastewater-treating anaerobic digesters from Japan - AD_JPNHG2_MetaG (SPAdes) (version 2) | ecosystem: Engineered > Bioreactor > Anaerobic...
ACACGGCGGGCTCCTTCATCGAGCTCGAAACAGTGGGTCCGCTCCAGAGGCTCGAGCCCGGCGAGTCGGCCGAACACGTGGAGCGCTGGCACCTGCTCGCCGACATTGACATCGGCACGACCGAGCAGTCGCTCGATCGGGCGCTCCGGCCCGTCCTGAAGAAGCTCCGCGCCCGCTGAGCGTGCCGAGTGGATTGACTACCGAGGAGAATGCGCACATGCGACTGACCCGAAGGCTGTTCCTGTGCTTTGCGGCGGCCGTGGCAGTCCTGAGCCAGTGCGGCTGCACGATGTTCATCTTTTGCGACGGCGGCGGGCCGCTGGCCCACAACGAGCTGGGCGACTGGCTGGGCATGGAGCCGCTGCCAGCGCCGGAACCCCAGCAACTCGCGGCGCTCGTGGCGGATCTCAAGCAGGTGAGCCACGCGGGCTTCTCTGGGCGCTACTCGCTGCCGGGCGATGCGTCGGTGTTCTCGATGAACTTCATCCAGATCTTCAGTGTGCCGTTCACCCCAGCCCCGGGCTTGATTGTGAAGGGGCGGTACAACCCGTGGAAGGCATTCGTCCCTGGCAGCCAGCACGGCGACTGGCTCTATTTCGACCCCGGGAAGCCGGGCAAGCGGCAGTTCTATGCGGCACAGAACGGATGGGACTGCATTGTCGTGTGGAGCGATCGGGCCGATGCGTACGACGTGGCCACGCGCCAGCGGGTGGCCAGCCGGCGGACCAACGAGGTGGTAGGCCTGGGCCTGGGCTGGACCCGCTACCGGGAGGTCGCTCCGCTTGACGAGGAGGAGCAGCCGGGCGTCCAGGCGCTGGCCTCGCCCGCGACGGATCCCACAAAGGTCAGGTACCTGGTGAGGGATGGCAACATCGTCCTGCTCGGGATCGTGGGCTGGGGGCGGGTGAATCACACGCGGTACATCCAGCTCCTCTGGATCCCGATCCCTGTGGGGAAGGCCGGCGTGTGATGAGGACAATGCCGCGCTTGGTCGCCGTGGCCCTCCTGCTGGCGCCGCTGGCGGGGTGCTGTGTCGCATTCCGCTCCGCCGGGCCTCGCCGGATCACCCCCTGGCCGCCAGGGTCCCCGCCTGAGCCGGAGAAGATGAAGGCGGTCAGCATCGACTTCAACGGCCTGACGGGACCCACGGCAGACGACCTTCTGCTGCCTCCGCGCTCGCAACTGATCTACCGGAACGCGAGCCACTGGGCCTACTATCGGTCGGGGCGCTTCACGCACGTTCGCCCGGAGCCTGCGCCGGCCGAACTGCACGCGGAAATCCGCCTGTACGAGGAGCAGGCGCGCTCGCCGCGCTTCGTGCGCGCGCTCAATCTCCTCTCGCTCGGCCTTGTGCCGGCCTGGGAGCGGCGCGACATCGTGCTGGTGACAACGATCACAGATCAGAGGAATCGGCGCCTCGGGCGTTTCCGCGAGGCGGCCTCGGTTACCACGTGGCACCATCTCCTGCTGCTCCTCGCGTTCCCGTTCGGGCCACCGCCCGGCGTCGCGGCCGATACGGTGTACGACTTGAACCGGGCCACGATCGCCGAGGCGTATGATCAGGGCATCTACTGACGCGGCGAGCCCAGTGCCGGCAACAGGCGGACAGGGATTGAAGATCGTCATCGCTCCCGACTCGTTCAAGGAGTGCCTGCCGGCGGAAGCCGTTGCCGCGGCGATGGCGCGCGGCGTTCGGGCGGCCGCGCCAGGCGCGGAAGTCATCTGCGTTCCGATGGCGGATGGCGGGGAGGGCACCGTGCGGGCCCTCGTGGCCGCCACGAGAGGGCGCCTCCTGAGCGCCCGAGTGACCGGCCCGCTGGGCGACCCCGTGGAGGCGGAGTATGGGTTGCTCGGCGATGGTCGCACGGCGGCGCTCGAGATGGCCGCCGCCTCGGGCCTCCCGCTCGTGCCTCCTGAGCGGCGCGACCCGATGGCCGCGACGACGTTCGGCACGGGCGAACTCATCGCGGCTGCGCTGGATCAGGGCGTCGAGCGCCTTGTGCTGGGGATCGGCGGGAGCGCGACGGTGGACGGGGGGGCCGGGATGGCGCAAGCCCTGGGGGCGCGCCTGCTCGATGCCCGGGGAGCCTCGGTCGGGCGTGGCGGCGGAGCGTTGGCCCAGGTCGAGCGGATTGATGTCTCGGCGCTGGACCCGCGGCTGCGCCGCGTGGAGTGCCAGGTGGCGTGCGACGTCACGAACCCGCTGACGGGACCCCGTGGCGCCGCGCGAGTGTACGGCCCGCAGAAGGGTGCCACGCCCGAGATGGTCGAGCTCCTCGATGCCGCCCTCGCCCACTGGGCGGAGGTGATCGAGCGCGACCTGGGCGCCCACGTGAGCGACACCCCGGGGGCAGGGGCGGCAGGGGGGCTGGGGGCCGGCCTGATCGCGTTCTTGCGCGCAGAACTGGTTCGGGGGGTGGAACTCGTCATCCAGGCTGTCGGCCTCGACGAGAAGCTTCGCGGGGCGGATCTCGTGCTCGTGGGGGAGGGGCGCCTGGACGCGCAGACGGCCTATGGCAAGGTGCCCGTGGGGGTGGCCCGCGTGGCGCGCGCGGGCGGCATCCCGGTGGTTGCTCTCGCAGGCTCGCTCGGCGAGGGATATGAGGCCGTGCGCGAGCAGGGCATCGCCGCCTGCTTCAGCGTCGTGCAGAGCCCGATGGCCCTGCGAACCGCGATGGACCATGCCGACGAGTTGCTGGCTCGTGCCGCGGAGGAAGTGGTGAGGCTTTTCCTGCAAGGAAGAATGCGTGATTGCACTGTCCACAGCGTGGTACCCTCGCAGTGACCCCCGGCCCGAAGCCGCCCTGGAGGCGATTGCCCGCATGGGCTTCCAGGCGGTTGAGATCGGCATCGCGGATGCGATGCCCTTCAGCCTGAAGAGGATTCAGGCCGCCGTTGCGAAGACGGGGCTGAGAGTTGTCAGCGTCCATAACGTCTGTGCGGAGCGGAGCCTCGATGGCTCGAACCGACGCGGCGACTGGCTGGCGTCTACCGACGCCGAGCGGCGGCGCGAAGGGGTGGAAGCCACGCTGGAGAGCATCGCCAACGCCAGGGCGCTAGGCGCGTCCGCAGTGGTCTTGCACCTGGGCTCGCTGCCCATCGAGGCGAAGTGGGAGAAGCAGGCGCTGCTGGACAAGCTGAGCCGCGGCGGCGCCGCAGAGGCCGAGCGCCTCGGAGTCTCCCGCTCCGAGATCGTGGCCGAGCGCGAGTTCCTGGTCGCGCCCCGTTTCGAGGCGGTGTGCCGCAGCGTTGAGGAATTACTGGCGCGCTCGTCCGACATCCGCCTTGGGCTCGAGTGCCGCCTGGGCTGGCACGAACTGCCCAACGTGAAGGAGGTCGGAGAACTCCTCCACAGGTTCCCTGACCCACGCGTCGGCTACTGGCACGATGTCGGCCACGCCGTGATTCAGGATTTCCTCGGGCTCGCCGACCAGTATGAATGGCTCCGACGATACGGCGCACGGACGATTGGAGTCCACCTGCACGACGTTCGCGAAGGCAGCCGCGACCATTATCCGCCGGGCCTGGGCGAGGTGGATTTCCGGCGCGTGCTCAAGCTCGTGCCGCGCGAGGCGTTGCGGGTGATGGAGATCAGCGCCGGCTTCATCGAGGAAGAGGTGGCCCTGGGCAGACGGCGTCTCGAGGAGCTCGGCTCTTGCAGTTGAGGCGCTCGAAACTGATCCTGGCCTCGGCCTCGCCCAGGCGGCGGCAGCTCCTGGCGCAGTTGGGGTACACGTTCGAAGTTGTGCCGCCCGAGGTGGACGAGTCGGTGGACCCCGCGCTCGCGCCGGCCCGCCAGGCCGAGGCATTGGCCGTGCGCAAGGCTGAATCGGTCGCCCCACGGGTCGGTGACGCCGTGATCCTGGCCGCCGATACCCTGGTCGCCTGCGAAGGCCGTGTGATCGGCAAGCCTGCGGATGAGGCCCAAGCCCGCGAGTTTCTTCGGTGGCTCACCACCCATCGCCACGCGGTTATCACCGGCGTGTGCGTGCTCGACACGGTTCACGGCACGCGGCAGGTGGCGCATGACATCACCTGGGTTCGAATGACGCCTATGACAGAGGCCGAACTGGACGGGTACATTGCCAGTTGTGGCTGGCGGGACAAGGCCGGAGCCTACGCCATCCAGGAAGGCGGCGACCGATTCATCCAGTCCATCGAGGGCAGCGAGACCAATGTCATTGGGCTGCCGACGGAACTGGTTGAGAAGCTAGTGCCGCGCCTCTTCGGAGAACATCTGCGGAAGCTGCGTCGGGACACCGTCGCCCAACACCGCGGCTTGCTCCTCACCGAGGACGACCTTGCGGTGCCAGACTCCCTCGCCCGGAGCCTGGGCCGGCAAGCCGCGCCGTTGGAGGTGGAGATCGGTCCGGGGAAGGACGACTTCACCCTTCGGGCGGCCAAGGCATCGCCTGTGACGTGTTTCCTCGCCGTGGAGCGAGTGCGGGAGAGGGTGGACTCCCTTTGCCGCAAGATCGAGCGGGCGAAGCTGAGCAACGTGCGCGTGTACTTCGGCGACGCTGGAGCCGCGATTGCCGGGCTGCTCAAGCCGGGCAGCGTCCAGGCCTTCCACATACACTTCCCTGATCCGTGGCCGAAGCGCCGCCACGCACGGCATCGCCTGATACAGCCGGCAACGGCGCGGCAGCTTGCCGAACGACTTCGCCCCGGGGGCACGCTGACCGTGATCACGGACGACAGGCCCTATGCCGAGCAGATCCTGGCTTGCCTGGGGGCTGTCCCCTGCCTCGTCAACCGGGTGGGGCCAGGCCAATGGGCCACCGAACTGCCTGGCTACCACCAGAGCGTGTACGAACGCAAGAGACGCGCGGCAGGCTGCGTGATATACTACTTGCTGTTTGCCAAGGCAGCGTCTTCCGAAGAGCGAGAGCGCCCGTGAGCGAACGCATCCTGGTCGTGGGGCTCGAGGCCGAGGGCGAATCCATAGATCAGGCCCTCTTCGAGGCAGAAGTGCCTTTCGACGGGCACAGGTGCGTGGTTGTGGACCCGAGTGCGGTGCCGCTGCTGTGGCATGGCCTGGCCAGCGGACAGCCAGCCAATGCCGACGAGCGAGCCGAAGAGGCAGGCCGGGTGGCCAACGTGCTGCGCCGGCGGCGCCGCGAGGCTACGACCCTGGTGCACAGGGGCGGTACGCTCGTGTGCATTCTGCGCCCGGTCGGCGCCCCGTTCCGAGCCGAGCGAGGCGCGCCCCAGGGCAGCGCCCCGGCGATTCTGCACGCCTACTCCTGGCTGCCCGAGGAGCCGTCGCTCGCGCGTCTCATCATTGCGGCATCGGCGGGCGGCGAGGTGCTGCCCGTGGATGAGGCGCATCCTGCCTGGAAAGCATTCTGCGCCGGCGCACAGCCCGGGGCGTGCATCGTGAACACCGAGCTTCCTGCGCACTGGCACCCCATAGCCAGGGACGCGCAGGGGCGCCTCCTGGCGCTCGAGGTCCGAATCGACCATGGCCGTGTGCTGTTCGTGCCGCCATTGGGGTCGGAGACCCCTGCCGGGCGCGGTGCGCGTATCCAGCGGTTCCGGATGGCGGGCGACGCCGCACGGGCCAGGCCCGCAGGGCCGGAATGGGCTCGGTCTATCGAGTTGCCCGGGCAGAGTGAGCTTGCAGAGCGTCTCGCCGCGCTCGCGGCTCAGATCGAGGCGCTCGAGAGGGAGTTCGTGGATCTGCGCCGGCGCCACGCGTGCTTGCAGCGGCTCAACGGCCTGCTGCTTGCCCGCACGGCGCCTGAGTTGGCGGCCTCCGCTGAGGAGTGCTTCCGGCTCCTGGGCTTCAGCGTCGAGCCGAGCGCAGGCGGCGCGCTGAAGCTGCACTGCGATGAGGGCGCGGCGCTGGTGGTGGTGGCGACGGCGGAAGGGGCGATGGACGCCGAGCCCTACTGGGACCTCGTGCGGCAACTTGATGCAGGCTCGGGCAAGGCGATCAAGGGAATCGTCGTCGCAAACGGCTACTGCTCGCTCCCTCCCGCCGAACGGGGCTCGCCATTCCCCGAGTTGCTTTGCCGCGGCGCACTTCACCGCGGTGTCTGCCTGGTCGCTGCCGGGGACCTGCACATGGCGGCTCGCGCGATCCTCGAGAGCGGAGGAGACCGGCTCCTGGCGGGCCGGCTCCGCAGAGTGCTGCTTGAAGCGACCGGGCGGTGTGCCCTCCCTCTTGCTGCGCAGCATGAAAACGGAGGAGGGGATGCGCAATGACGTTCACTGAGCCCATCCGGTCGGCGCTCGCCGTTGGTCGCCACCGACAGGGGCAGGCTCTCAGCTCGCTCTGGCGAGGTTGACACGGTAGCGCGAGCAGCCTATAATCACAAGCCAAGCTTCCTATGGCCGTTGTGTATACCAGGAGAGACTCATGCGAAGCGACATATTGGTCCAGGGCCTGGAGGCGGCGCCGCACCGGGCGCTGCTCCACAGTTGCGGGCTCCGGCGCGAGGACTTCGGCAAGCCTCTGATCGGCCTCGCTTCGAGCGCCACCGACCTGATCCCAGGTCATATGCACCTTCCGCGACTCGAGCGCGCCATCGAGAAAGGCATCCATGCCGCCGGCGGCATTGCCATGAAGTTTCAGGTGGCGGGCATCTGCGACGGCATTTCGATGGGCCACAGCGGCATGCACTACTCGCTGCCCTCGCGCGAGTTGATCGCCGACATGATCGAGAGCATCATGCTTGCCCATTCCCTCGACGGCATGGTGCTGCTCACCAACTGCGACAAGATCACGCCTGGGATGTTGATGGCCGCCGCTCGGCTGGATGTTCCGTCCATCGTTGTCACTGGCGGGCCGATGCTCTCGGGCATCCGGCGGATGCGCCACCTGGACCTCGTGCACGATGTGTTCGAGGCGATGGGGCGCCGAAAGAAGGGCGAGATTGACGACGCGGAGCTGGCCGCACTGGAGCTCGAGGCCTGCCCTGGCGCGGGCGCGTGCGCCGGCCTCTACACGGCGAACACCATGGCGTGCTGCACCGAGGCCCTGGGCATGTCGTTGCCCTACTGCGGCACGGCGCTCGCCGTGTCGTCGGAAAAGGACCGGATCGCGTACGCCAGCGGCGAGCGGATTGTCGCGCTGGTGCGCAAGGGAATCACCGCCCGCCAGATCATCACGAAGCAGGCCATCGAGAACGCCCTGAAGGTGGATGTGGCGCTGGGCGGCTCCACGAACGCCTGCCTCCACATTCCGGCCATCGCCCACGAGGCCGGGGTGAACGTGCCGTTCCAGGCGATTGACGACATCAGCCGCGCCACCCCCACCATCACCAAGATTCGCCCGGCCGGCGACCACTTCATGGAAGACCTGCATTACGCGGGCGGCATCCCCGCGGTGCTCAAGCAGCTTGGTTCCCGCATGCACGACTGCGCGACCGTGAGCGGCCTGACCACGCGCCAGATCGCCCGCAAGGCCGAGGTCTACGATGAGAGCGTCATCCGCCCGGTGAAGCAGGCCTACCGAGCCGAGGGCAGCCTCGTCGTGCTCTGGGGCAATCTGGCGCCAGAAGGCTGCGTCGTCAAGCAGACCGCCGTGGCGCCCGAGGCCATGTGCATGACGGGCACCGCACAGGTCTTCGACGACGAGGAGGCCGCCATGAAGGCGATCCTCGCTGGGAAGATTCAGAAGGGCATGATGGTCGTCATCCGCTACGAGGGCCCCAAGGGGGGGCCCGGCATGCGCGAGATGCTGCATCCCACTTCGGCGCTCGCCGGCATGGGGCTGCTGACCGGCGTGGCGCTGATCACAGACGGGCGCTTCTCCGGCGGCACCCGCGGGCCGTGCGTGGGACACGTCTCGCCCGAGGCGGCGGCGGGCGGGCCCATCGCGCTGGTGAAGACAGGCGACAAGATCACCGTGGACATTCCGGGCCGCCGAATCGAGCTTCACGTGCCCAAGGCTGAACTGGCCCGCCGCAAGAAGGCATGGAAGGCTCCGAAGCCCAAGATCACGACCGGCTGGCTCACCCGCTATGCGCACCTGGTGACGTCGGGCGCGCAGGGCGCGGTGCTACGTGACCCCAGCCAGGACCAGTGAGGTCGGCGATGGCCTCGGGCAGCGAAGAGGGCGTCTTCAGACTGTCGGAGGCTCTGCATCCGCCTGCCTGTCGGCGGCTGCGCGCTGAAGTCGGGCGATGCTCCCCTGGCAGATGATGGCCCGCACAGGCGAACTCGGCTCCAGGGCGGCCTTGGCGAACGCGGCCACTGCCTCGAGACGCGAGGCCAGCGGTTGCCCCTGCTCGACCGCTTCGCGGGCCTCGGCCGCCAACCCCTCGACGACCCTGCGGAAGGCGTGATCCCTGGCTGGATCGCCTGCGAAGGCATCTATCCGCTCCAGCACGTCGGGGGTTCGCTCGCGCACGCTGGCCTCCGTGGCGGCAGAGGAGGCGGTCGCAGTGTCAGCCATTGCCTCGCGCGCTAACGATTTGACGTCGGCCATCAGCGGCGCCAGTTCTTCAGCGCTCAGGCTGGCGCGGAAGATGCCGTGTGTCACGTAGCTCAGCAGACGGTGGGCGAGCCAGAAGGACCTGCGGTCGGCGGCGAGCCGGAGCGCCGGGTAGTTGGCTACAGCTTCCGCGCGGGCCCGTCGGCGCTCGGTGTCATCGAACGGGGTCGCGTCGCCAGTCTCGCGTGCTTCTCCCTCGATCTCGCGCAGCGCCTGGGCTAGCTCGTGGAGTTCGTCGAGGGAGACGTCCAGGAGCGCGGCGAGCAGGGGGTTACTGTCAAGGGGCACTGACCCGTCGGCGAGTTCTGCGATGGAGTAGTGGATGAGGGCGAGTGCCCCCACGTCATCGGGAGAGCCGGCGCGGGTTGCCGCCGAGTCCAGCGCGCTATTGAACAGGTCGAGGAGTTCATCGTCCAGCACCTGGGCGAGGACGTAGGCGCGCACCCTCTGCGAGCGACGGGCCGCCATCTGGGGTGCCAGAAGCGCCTGGAGGTCCTTCTGTGTCAAGGGTAGGATCGCCTGGTGAAGCTCGCCCAAGTCGGGGCGCAAGAGCCGGAACTCGGCCCAGTCGCGGAGCATGGCACGTAAGCGGCTCATGTGGCGGTCGAAGTCGTCCTCGCTGACACGGTCACTCTTGAGCCGGTCTGCCTGGCGCCTGATCGCTACGATGTTAGCCTCTCTCGGTGACAGTCGCTCGCCTCGTGGCCAGCCTGAGCCCGCGGCGGGGTGATGATGCTTCTTCGACATCGGAGTCTCCGCTATCTGATCAGTTGGCCCTTTGACAGGTGAGGGCGGTGACGGAGCAAGGGGCGAATGTGAGACTGAGCTGGCGGCCCGCGGCGCGTTCGGTGGTGTCGAAGAGGCGGACGCGGTCGGGCTCCTGCCAGGTGTTCAGGTCGCGGTAGTGAGACCCTCGAAGGGTCTGAACGCGGCACTCCCGACGCGGGCGGAAGGCGTCGAACAGGATGGTGGCGGGGATCGGCCTGTCGTGGTGGCGATTCACCGCGAGCAGTACCAGCTTGTCCCCGGTTTCATCCAGGAGAGCGACGGCATCGAGATAGGGCGCGCCCTTGACCTCCGGCAGGCCGCCGCGGGCGGGCACATCGGTGGCGGGAGCCGTGACGCGCAGTGCGACGGGCCAGATGCCCGGCTGGGTGGCGTACAACCGCGATGTGAAGTAGACCGGGTTCGGGTAGACGATTTCGCGGGTCTTGCGCAGGCCGCCGCCGTGGTTCATGTTGGCTGTGTGGGTGATGAGCTCGACGAGGCCGCCGGAGCGGATGGCCGTGTGAAGGATGCCGGCCAGGAAAAGGGCTTCCACGATCTCGCCGTTGTTGGGCAACTGCGGCTGGTTCGTGAAGACCTGGAGCTCGGTGATCGCGAGCCGCGGCTTCTCCACGTGGGGCGCCATCTGGCTCCGCAATCCCTCCAGCACGCCAGCGTAGGCTGTCGGGTAGGCGACTCGAAGGCGCCCAGGGCATCGCGGGTGCCGCGCAGGCCGCTGCCCATCAGGCTGTGGATGGAGACCGACTCGACCAGCTTCCCTTTGCGGGTGACCAGCGGCTCATTCCACTGGATGTCCTGGCCGCAGGCGATCAGGTGGATTGCGGGGTCGGCTGCCTTCATGGCACGGTAGAACCGCTCGTAACGTTCGGCGTACTCTTCGCGGGTGCAGTGGCCGATCTGCCAATCGCCCCAGAGTTCGTTGCCAATCTGCCAGAGCCTGACATTGTAGGGCTTGGGGTGGCCGTTCTGAGCGCGAAGGCGGCCGTAGCGCGTCTCGGGGCCTCCATTGCAGTACTCCACCCAGGCGGCGGCCTCCTCGGGTGTGCCGTCGCCTGCGTTGACGCAGAGGAACGGCTCGCAGCCGACGGCGGCGCAGTAGGCCATGAACTCGTCGGTGCCCACGTGGTTCGGTTCCGGCTGGTTCCAGGCGCGGTTGAAGACCGTGGGACGCTTCTCGCGATGGCCGACTCCATCCTGCCAGTGGTAGCCGGAGGCGAAATTGCCGCCAGGGTAGCGCAGCAGCGGCAGGCGGGCCTCGCGCCAGAGGCGCACCGCATCGGGGTCGAAGCCGGCCACGTGGTCGGCAGGGAAGAGCTCCGCGTCATCGAGCCACAGCGTCCCCGGGCCAGGCAGAGCGAGGGTGAGGAAGAACACCTCCCCCTGCGCGTAATTGCCCTTGGGAAGCGAAAGCAGGAGTTTCTCCTTGGACCAGCGGTCCCCCACACGGCGGAATTGGCCGCGGGCGACTGCCTGCCCGTCCGGAGCGCTGCGGCGCAGCGAGACCTCCAAGCGCAGATCGGCGGCTCCCTGACCCCGGATCGCCAGGCTCAGCTCGAAGTTCCGCACGCGGTGGAGTGGCAGGCAGATCGGCTGCGCCACGCCCGCTGCCCCTCCAGGAGGCACGCTGGTGACGGTGAGCCGCTGAGACGTCGCGGAGTTGAAGGGCTGGGTCCTGTCCAGCTCGTACGCAATCTCTCCCTGACCCCACGGAATCCAGGGGAAGGCAATGCCGCGCTCGCGGCTTGCGGCGAGGCCCTTGACCTGGAACTCGCGCTCGAGCCCAGCGGCCCGGTGGGCGATCTGGTCGTCGTTTCCGAACAGGTGCCACGGCTCGAAGCCCGGGTTGCGCAGAATCTGCGCCCAGATTCCATTGTAGATGTTGCTGCCCAGGTGCTCGCAGAACTTGCCGTAGAGCCGCCTGCTCACGGGCTGCTCGGCGCGCCGGCCGGCGAACACCTCGATCTGCGCGCTCCAGTCGGCGGCGCGCCGCTCTTCGTACAGGGACGGACTCGCCATGGCCTCTCCTCCAATGCAGTGCTGCGCCGCCACAGCGGCGAACACGGCAAGTGCATGTCCAGTCCTGAGCATCCTGTCTTCACCGTTGGGTTGGGATGTTGGGCTGTCGTGGACGAAGCGTGATTCTATCGGGTTATGCGGCGCATCACAAGTGGCGTTGCCGTGGCGGGGTCGGCCCGCTATAATCGCGGCGTCGGCGCGGCGTGGCTGCGTGAGGAGAATCGCCTGCCGGGCCTTCGGAGGAATCGGAAGCCATGCGCACCAAGATCGTCGCCACACTGGGTCCTGCGAGTGAGACGCCCGAGCTCATCGGTGCGCTCCTCGAGGGCGGAGTGGATGTGTTCCGGCTCAACTTCTCGCATGGCTCACACGACGAGCATGCCGCGCGCGTGGCGCATATCCGCCGAGCGGCGAGGCGGATCGGCGCCAATGTGTGCATCCTTCAGGACCTTCAGGGGCCGAAGATTCGCACGGGGCGGCTCAAGGGCGGCAAGGCCGTAATGCTGGAGGCCGGGCGGCGCCTGACCATCACCACCAGAAGCCTGATGGGAGACGCGGACTGCGTGTCCACGACGTACAGGGCGTTGCCCCGGGATGTTCGCCGCGGCGACCGCATCCTGCTGGACGACGGCCTCCTGGAGCTGAGGGTCGTGGGCAAGACCCGGGAGGCGGTGCACTGCGAGGTTGCCGTCGGCGGTCCGCTGGGGCAGCACAAGGGGATCAACCTGCTGGGCGTGCTCGTGAGTGCGCCGGCGATGACCGCCAAGGACCGGCGCGACCTCGCCTTCGGCCTCCAGCTCGGAGTAGACGCGATCGCCCTGTCGTTTGTGCGCCGTGCGGCGGACGTGCAGGCGGCGCGCCGCGCGATCCGCCGCGCGGGCTGCGACACGCCGATCGTGGCCAAGATCGAGCAGCCGGAGGCGGTTGACGATCTATCCGCCATTCTCGACGCATCCGACGGCGTGATGGTGGCGCGGGGCGACCTCGGGGTGGAGATGCCGCCCGAGCGCGTGCCTGTGCTCCAGAAGCGCATCATCCGCGAGGCCAACCAGTGGGGCAAGCCCGTGAT
>Ga0209506_1003615_pt1 | contig 12264 bp, 8 predicted proteins | sample AD_JPNHG2_MetaG_FD_184409 | JGI IMG/M metagenome (GOLD analysis project Ga0209506, IMG submission 184409) | Active sludge microbial communities of municipal wastewater-treating anaerobic digesters from Japan - AD_JPNHG2_MetaG (SPAdes) (version 2) | ecosystem: Engineered > Bioreactor > Anaerobic >...
ATGATGTCCACAAGGTCGAGGAAAGAATGAAAAGCGCGGCGTTGGTCGCCGGCGCCTGTATCGTCGATTCGAGTTTTCACCAGTTCTCTCCTTATGGAATCAGTGGCGTTGTAGTTATTTCAGAGTCGCATCTGTCGATCCACACTTGGCCGGAATATGGGTACGCGGCAGTCGACGTCTTCACTTGCGGCGATCACGTGGACCCTTGGGTCGCTTTCGATTTTTTGAAGAAGGCCTTTGGGGCGCAACGCTTTCTGATCGACGAGTACCAAAGAGGGAACTACAAAGCTCTGGGCATCTCGGAAGGGGCATCCTATAAGGCGGTTGAAGCCACGGCTTGATATCGTCTTCAAACCGCCTTATTTCTGGCCCAAACACTCGAATAAAACAGAGACTGGAGGGTTTCACATGAACCTAAGCGAAAAAAGCCCGTTCTATTTCCGAGAGGTCTACCACGATAAGAAATGTTTTTTGGAGTTGACCGTATTGCGTTGGGTCCACTCTCAGACCACCCGTTTTCAGAAGATCGATATTTTCGACACGCCCTCGCACGGGCGTGTCTTCGCCTTGGACGGCATCGTGCAAACGATGGAGCGTTGGGAGTTCATGTATCACGAGATGATCGCGCACGTGCCGATGATGATCTGTGAACGGCCGAAGCAAGTGCTCGTGATCGGAGGAGGAGACGGCGGAACCGTACGAGAGGTGCTCAGGCATCCCTCCGTGGAAAGGGTCGTCCTGTGCGAAGTCGACCGGGAGGTCGTGGAAGCGGCTAAGACCTATCTGCCGACCTTGAGCCACGCCTTCTCCGACGAACGCCTTTCCTGCGTCTTTGCGGACGGAGCGGAGTATCTGAAAGGGTCTCCTCAAACTTGGGATGTGATCATCATCGATTCCACCGATCCGACGGCAGGCGAAGGCGGCAATTTGTTCACAGAATCCTTCTACGCGCTGTGCCGAGATCGACTCCTGCCCAAAGGCGTCTGTGTGGCCCAAACGGAGAATCCGATCTATGACCGCGAATGGATGCGAACGGCTTACCGCCGTATCGCAGGGGCGTTTCCAACCGCGGGCGTCTACCTCGGATTCAGTCCGCAATACCCGTCCGGGTTCTGGACTTATAGCATCGGCTATCGTTCGGAAGAAGGACAGAGCGCGCCAGACTTTTACCGGCTGTCCCCGGAAAAGATGCGGCGAATCCCCCCTCATTTGCGCTATTATACGGCTGACGTCCATCACGCCGCCTTTCAGATTCCGCCCTTCCTGTCCGACTATTTGGCCTGATCCGCCCAGCCCTTATCCTCAACAAAAAAAGAACCCATATCGGGTTCTTTTTTTCTGTGCAGGCGCCCTTATGTGATCAGAATCAGTCGTTGGGCCATCGTCGACGGTGGGCTCCGCTATCACACGGCCGGGTAGACGCCATTCTCGACTGTGTCCGCGATCGACTCGTCTATACCGATGCGTCCGTAGTACTTCTCTTTCAAAAAGTTCAGTGCCAAGTCTCCGAACAAGGCGATGCTGAGCAGCTCTTCTTCTTTTTCCACGAAAGACCCCAACATCTTGCGCAGCTCCGGCAATTGGGGCGGTATCAGGTCGGCGGGTCGACAGTCGATCACCTCGGAAGGGTCTTTGACGATCACGCGTTTTAGGTCGGGATCGATGTCAGCCGGCGGTTTTCCGTAGTGGCCTTTCACATACTGCTCCGTCTCTTTCGTGATCCGTGAGTACCGTTTTCCCGTCAACACGTTCAGTACCGCCTGTACGCCCACGATCTGACTGGTCGGGGTGACGAGCGGGGGATACCCGAGGTCTTTGCGCACCGAGGGAATCTCCGCCATCACATCGTTTAAGCGATGCATCGAGTTTTGCTTTTTTAACTGGCTATAGAGGTTGGAGAGCATACCACCCGGGACCTGGGACGAGAGCACCCTCAGATCGGTGTGCTTGATGTTGACGTCGTCGGTGGCGTGTTTTTGGCGTACGGTCTCGAAGTAATCGGATATCTCCAGAAAGTGTTCGGGATTTAAGTGGCAACGGGTCTGCGGGTATTCTTTGAAGCTATAATAGAAGCTCTCCACGGCTGGCTGAGAGGACGCCCCGGACATAGAGGAACAGGCCGTGTCGAACAGGTCAGCCCCCGCCTCGAATGCCGAAAGATAGCTGAGTTCGCCGGTTCCCACTGTGCAGTGTGTATGCATTTCCACGGGGATATCTTTTTTGGATTTGATCATCTTGACGAGGTCGTAGGATATCTTGGGAGTCAGCAATCCGGCCATATCCTTGATACAGATCGAGTTCGGTTCGTACGTCAGTATGCGGTCGACCAGAGAAGAATAGTATTCCAACGTATGGACGGGGCTGGTTGTAAAACAGATACCCACTTGGATATGCCCCTTGTACTTTTGGGTGTACGCGATAGACTTTTCCAAGTTTCTTAGGTCATTGAGCGCGTCGAAGGTTCGGATGCGATCCAAACCGTTCTTGATCGCCCGCTTCACGAACAGTTCCAAGACGTCGTCCGCGTAGTTTTTGTAACCCACGATGTTCTGCCCTCGGAGCAGCATCTGAAGTTCGGTGCGTTTGATGTTTTTTCGTATGGTTCGGAGTCGCTCCCAAGGGTCTTCGCCCAAAAAGCGTAAGCAGCTGTCAAAGGTCGCCCCACCCCATACTTCCAGGGATTGGTAGCCAGTTTGGTCGATGGTCTTCAGGATCGGAAGCATCTCTTCTGTGCTCATCCGAGTGGCCAACAAAGACTGATGCGCGTCTCTTAAGGTCGTATCGACAAAGTACACATCTCTCATCGTCTTCTCTCCTCATAGGTCGGTGTATGGATAATTTAGTCTCTTCACTCCTCAAAGAAAGCATAGCATAAATATGTTTCAATTCTGAAGGTGCGTTGGTAGGAGCGCGTGTCAGTCCGAAGTTAGCGCGCTACGAACCAAGCTCCGCCCTCACGCCTACTAAAGGCCAGCGCCACAATCTAAGCGGGAGGTCGTTTATAATCCTCTCCCCGTTAAGATACCCTCTTTGCGAGAGGAGACGTTTGGCGCCAGGGTTAGGACAGCTTTTCAAAGATATAGAACTTCAAATAGTCCGTTTCGAAGATATTCAGTACCACGGGGTGGTCCGCGGGTTGACCTCCCCTGTAGACAAGGCGAAGGCGCGCCCCTACGTCTGTGGCCGCGGAGTACATCATCATCTCGAATTCTTGCCTGGAAACAGCTTGAGAGCAAGAAGCGGAGACCAAGTACCCGCCTCGTCTCAAGGCTTTCAACGCTCGAAGGTTGATCTCTTTGTACCCCCGCAACGCGTTTCCTTTTGAAGAGCGAGACTTAGTGAACGACGGGGGGTCTAAAACGATGATATCGGCCTTCTCGTTGCTCTCTTCCCAGGCACGCAGGATATCGAAGGCGTTACCTTCGTGAAAAGAAGCGCCGCTCAACGCATTCAAACGTAGGTTTTCTCGGCAGTCGGCTATCGCGGTCGCAGATTGGTCGACGAAGGCGACACGTTTCGCGCCGTTTTGCAGCATCCGGAGACCGAAGTTGCCTGAGTTGGAAAAAACGTCCCACACGACCTTTCCGGCTGGGAAGCAGAGAGAAGCCGCGATCACGGCGTTTTCGAGTTGGTCTATATAAATCCCCGTTTTCTGCCCTTCGCTCGGAGAAACCGAGAACCGTAACCCCTGATACGAGACGCTAAAAGGCTCGGGAAATTCTCGCCCAATCCAACCATTCAACGGCGTCACCTGCTCCTTCGCCAGCGCGATAGGGTCGCTTTTATCGTAAAAGAATCCTTCGGGAAAGCGCTCGCGAACCGCGTCGATGATCTCGGAACGGAAGCGATGCATCCCAGCCGTATTAAATTGGAAGACAAACACGTCTTCCAAGCGGTCGATGATGAGCCCGCTCAGATCATCCCCCTCGCCGAAGACCAGACGGCGGACCGTAGACCGCGGCGTAATGGCGTTTCGGTAATCGATCGCTTCAGCGATGCGCTTGAAAAAGAAGTCGCGATCGATCCGCTCATTTCTACGGGTGAGAATCCGTGCGACGATCTTCGAGTTCGGGTTGACGTATCCGCGCCCTATCCACTGCCTCGAAAATGAAAAGACATCGACTGTATCACCAGGCGTGATGTCGCCTTCGATTCGTTCTATTTCATTGTCGTACACCCACGGATGCCCGTTGGCTAACCTGGGGGACAGCAGTCTTTTCAAGATGATTCGTGCGTCCATATCCGGTCCTTTCTCAAACCTGTGTAGAACGGTTAAATGCGCACTTTCGGCTGGGAATTTCCTATACATTCCCGAAGTCGGACTATTGCCGCGACACCGGATGGCCAGGGAGTGATCCGATCGCAGTTTCGCGTCTTTAAAAGGGCCTCCTGCGCTCCCTCAACGTTTTCGCGCGCGAGCCCGTCCGAGCCGATCGAAACTCCGAGGCGACCCGTTCTCTAATCGACCAAAAAGCGCGGTGTCAGCGTGGAAACTTTCCTGTGCCTATCGGTACCGGCCGATTATAACACACCTTTCATTGAGTGTGGGTATAATATCAAGGTGCAACGAAAAATAGAAAGAGGAGGAGATCGGCCTTTTGCCCTTTTTACGCCGCGATGATCGTGTGTGTTATCGCGGGGTAAGTGGTTTTTACGACCCCGCGATTCGCCCTTTACCTTTTTACGCCACGATGGCTACGTGGACTAAAAATCGAGCGATCGATTCTGGCCTTGTTTCTCGATGACACCTCATAACTAGACACACCTTTCATTGACAACTCGGATATAGACCTGTATAATTGTACGAACAGCGTTCGAATATCCTTCGAGAAGGTGAAAAGGTGGAAGCCTCCCTCCGTGAACAGATGCGATGGGTATTCCAGATGATCACTCGCGCCTTGGTGACGGGACAGATCAGCTTTCGAGACGACCCACAACTCTACTCCTTGTACTTCGAGAATCACGACATACGCGATTCGGTCCGGCTTTTCGCACAAGAAGCCAGGCTGTTGGTTCGGGAAGACACCCAAGCGATCTATTTTTTTTGCGCCCAAGAGAGTCCGTTCACGGTGAAAAAGACGGAATTCTTTAAACAGGTCTCCTTTCCCTCAAAACGATGGCCACTGTTTGAGGTCATCACCGCGTGCCTTTTTCTACGATTTTTCGAAGAAAACGCGGAGTACGTGGTTTTGTCCGAAATCCTAGAGCGCCTTCAAAAATTAAAGGAGAAAGCGCGCCCCGAATCGCCTGACCGTTCTCCCAAGAAGCAAGATGCGGCCGCGGTGCGTTGGATGACCGACTGGGAAGGACTCCCGGAGGGGTTTTTTCGGCCAAACGACTGGAGCGTATACAAGAGCGACTCTCAGGTCGGACTGATCGTTAAAACCGTTCAGGTGCTCAAAGAACAAGGGCTCGTCGCGGAATACGAGAATCAGTGGACGGTCATACCGACGGGAAAAGCGCGCGCGGTGTACGGAATGTGGAGAGAAGAGGGCGCTTGGAACGCTCTAGGCCTCGGAGATACCGAAGATGCCTGAGCTTAAGGGATTTCGGGTTCTCAACCTCGCCTATGGAGAGACATTTGTCATCCCCGACCTCACCCTCGATTTCTTCGGGCGTAATACCCTCATCCTTATGCCTAATGGCACGGGTAAAACCTATCTGCTCTCTTGTTTCTTCCAGACGGTCCTTCCGGGCGCTCACACGCCGTCCCGAAGCGTGGAGGATCTGTTCTCGAGATGTACCGGAACCTCCCATATCCTCACGGCTTTTTCAATCGAAAAAGAAACGGTTTTCCTCGGCTTTTGTACCCGAAAGAAAACGGATCGGACGTATTTCAATTGGACGCTACGACTCGATGAACCGTGCGACATCGATGCGCTGCCGATGCGGAGGGGTGAGTCGGTGCTCGATTACGATGAGCTCCCTTTGCTTCTGAAATCCCTGCACAAAGACAGATTCACCCTCTTTCGACAAGAGGCACGGCCTGCCTACGAACAGCAGTTGGAACGATATGGATTGGGGACGGAGGAGTGGCGGTTGATGCGCGCTTTCAACCTTTTTTTAGAAGGCGCGCTACCCGTGCAAGAGGTATTGCCCGGCGCTTCCGACAGACTCCTCGATCCGATGGTCTTTCCTTTAGTCGAAAAGCGCCTAAAAATGGACGGATTAGACCCCCGAGAGAGGGTGGACGCCTTTTTTTCGTCCCAGAACGCGATAAAGCCAAGCGCGACCGCAGGTTCTGTCCTCGCGCTGAAAGAGCGGCTCCAATCCCGGTTATCTACGCTGGATGACTTTCGAGAAGCAAAAGAAGAGCTGAATAACGCGGTTTACTCTCTTCGCACGATACAGGAGTTCACCCATAAAGAGATACGGAAAGCGAAGGCCGAGTTGCATCGGCTAGGGGCCCGACTCGTCGCTTTGGTGGAGGAGGAAGCTCAGTGCGATCGAAATCGTCAAGTGCGGGCTCTGCAAGAAAGTGTCGAAAAAAAAGCGGAGCTTGAGCGAACGGAAACCCGGCTGGTCGGCCTTATCGAAGAAAAGCAACAAAAGATCGCGCTCCTGTACGAAACCTTACGCCGACGCTTGACAAGCGAACCTGATCCTCATGATTCCGATTGGCACACCGATGCCTCGCTCGAAAGCCGAAAGCCCGTGTCGGTTCCTTGGGCGTTGATGGCCAAACATCATCTGGAATCGCTTCTGGAAACGGTTAAGGCCCATCAAACCGAGAGAGAAAGCGCCTTGCGCTCTTCTTGGGAAATCTTGTCGATACAGCAGCGCTGTGTCGCCCTTCAGGAACGCTACGAAAGGTTGGGAGGGTTGACGCGCTTCCAAAAGATCGGGTACGAAAAAGAGAGGGCGCGCGCCGCGTTGGAACGAAATCGACGGAGACAATCGATACAAAAGGTCTTGAGAATAAAGCTTCGCCAGAAACAACGCACCCTCGAGGGCGACCTAGAACGTCTGAAGGCCCAGCTCGCCGAGGTCGATCGGAACGCGGAGGGAATCCAAAACTATCGCGAGTTCGCTCAAGCGCTAACGGTTTTGGAGGGCGCGCGCCCCCTACCCCTCTTAGCCGAGCGGTTGGTGGAGAAGCGAAACCGTATGTGTGTTCGGATAGCGGAAGAGCGTGGGGAGATTGAACGGCTCGATCGTCTGGACGCGAAAGAGGCCGAACCGATCGGCGCGCGGCCCCCAAAAGAAGTGGAAAAGCTATCCGCAGCCCTCGAGCGCAACGGCTTTTCCGGTTTCGAAAAGGGGGCGGATTGGATTGGGAGTGGAAAAAGCGACAACCCGTTTCTTTCCTTTTCACTGATCACGGAATACCCTTTGGAGATGGACCAAGCGCTATCTCGCCTACCCTTTGAGGACTTCCCTACCTTCCCGATCCCGGTTTTATCCGTCAGAGAGGCGACGAACTTGGCCGAGGCAAGCGAATACCGGACGATGATGCGACTGAAATTGCGGTGGGTGCCTTCCCTAACGGAGCGGGCGCTCCAACTCCGCCTCAGCCCGGGTATGCGCGCCTTCGCAGAAAAGGGCCCCGTTGTCGGATCGGACTTAGCCCATTGGCTGCAGGCCCGCCGGGCCAGTATACGCGCTCGGATAGAAAACCTCGAAGGGACGTTGAAAAAAACCGAGCGTCAACTGGAGCGCTTGGCCTATTTCATACAGGCAGTCGGTTCAGATCCGGAGGTCGCCCGAGAGACCCTCGCTGAGAAACGCTCTCTCATAGAAAAAGACCTATGGCGGGTATCCAAAAGTCTCGGCGACCTCGGAGAGAAAATACGCGCCTCGAGACTGCTTTCTACATCCCTAGACGAAGAGGAACGGGCTCTACAACAAAAGATCGAGACGCTCGAGAGAGAAGAGTGGGAATGGTCGCAGCTTTCCTCTGAGATCGATCAGGCCTGCCAGGTGCCGTTAAAGGACTTTTCACTCTTTTGCCTATCGATCCAGAAACGTCTCGCCGAATGGGACGCGAAGGTTCAAGAAGCGGAACGGGTAATAGGAGAGAGCCTCGAGGAGTTAAGAAACCCTTGGCTTTCTTTGGTCGCCCGAGAAGGACAAGCCGCGCTTACGACTGTCGAAGAACAGCCTGAGGCGCTGTGGGAGATCGTTGCGCGGATCCGCAGCCTCGAGAGTGAATTACGAGAACTTTTACAGGAGCGGGCGGTCCTCCAGGCGAGGAGCCCCGCGCTTCTCGATTCTAGCCTCTCTCCTAACCTATCGCGCGCGATCGAAAGGGGGTCTCAGGAGGACCCACTTTCTCAGACCACGGAGACGCTCGAAACCTTGGGAAGAAGGTTACGAGAGATCGAAAAAGAGCGGCAAGAGATCGCACAGGAGACAGCTGAAATAGTAGAGACGCTGCAGCGACTGGAAACCCTCGCGCAACGACAGCGCATCTTTCTGGCGGGCAAAGAGTCGTCAGAAAAAAAGTATATCTCGGGTCTCCCCCAAGTCTTCTTAAAGAGCGACCTACACGGCCTTTGGACGGAAAAGGAAGCCGTATGTCTCAAACAACTGTATGCATTGGATCGACAACAGGCAGCTTTGGACGAGGATTGGGCCGATCTGAAAAAGGCCTTAGACCCCACCGAAAGCTGGGAAGAGCCCGTTCTCGACAGTCCGGGAGAAGAAGAGCTCGAAGGCGGCAAAACAGTTGTCACGCGTCTGCTACACGGGCTAAAAAGGCGGATCGACGCAGAGCGAGCGGAAGAAAGAAGGGCCCAAAGCGCGCTGTCGTGTTTTTCTAGAGAGATTGGCGACGCGATGGAAGTCGTGAACGCGCACCTGAGGGAGATCGCGCGTTTTTCGAAACCCGAGCTCGAACGGGCGCCTTTGCTCGAGTTCTCGCTTCCGAATAAGACGCGGGAAGAGTACGACAAGAGCTTTTCCAGTCGGCTCGCGGAATACATCGCCCTTCAACGGGCGAGGGGGCAGGAGATTCGCCTACAGTGGCCCTTGCGAACCCTTTGGGAGTTCTACCACGACGAGCGGTTGGAAATCCGCATTGAAAAGCCCCCTTTCACGAGGGAGGGAGAAGGCAAGCACGCGTGGAAAGAGGTAGAGAAATGGTCGACTGGAGAAAAGATGGCCGTCTACCTCGCGCTGTACGCTTCCCTATTCGCCTGGTGGAAGGGGCAGACGCCGAACACGAAACCCACCTCGTTCCTCATTCTCGACAACCTGTTCGGGCACATCAATACCGAAACGCTACTAGAAATCCCTATGCGGATGCTCTACACCCACAAGTTTCAAATCATCGGCTTCACCTCATCGGCGGAACCCTTCCTGTTCAAATACTTTCCGAAATGGATCGGCCTCAGCCCCCAAGAAACCGATCACTACAGTTTTTTCTTGCCCTTTCACGTTGAAAGATAAAACCTCATCGACGCTTCCGGGAGCGCAATCGGAATACCGTTGAAGCTTCGGATTTTCGTTTGGCGAGTTTTCGCTGGGAACGCCTGGAAACGTCTGGGAACGCCGATTTTTAAGAGAGTATTGCAGTAAGCCCAAGTAGAGCATTGGGAGTCAATGATAGAGTTCTGAACGAGTATATCTTAAGGCTTGCAGTTCCCACACGGCCTATAACCCGCAGCAATTGCTTCTTCCCGTGTGTAAAAATATACTCGGTTACTTTCATCAGGCAACGAACTGCAGGTTAAACGATGGAAGACTTTGGTATTTTTGTTTCCGATGTACTGGTATTTTTTAGATGTGCTCGGAATTGATGCGGGACTTGCCTGTTGGACTGTAGGCATCGTTGTAGAGACGGCAGCTGCTCCCCAAAGACCATACCCGTTTTCTCGAGCTTTCTCCTGCGCATCAGAAAACATCACCATGTAATCTTCACGGAAGGAAAAATCTGAGCACGCGTACCCATACCCGTTTTCTATGATGGCAAGGTTGGCCAAAACCCATTTTCCATCATCGCCTTTCCACCACAAATAGGCCAGAAGCTGGTTATTTACATCTCTGGGATTCCGGTCATAGCTCAGATAGACCTCCTGACCATCCTTACAGAGTTTTTTCAGAAAGTCGGAAGCCTCTTTGCCGAATGCTTCAACAGTTTTGGTAGGATGGACAGTCTCTTGTGTGGCCACTCCTATTAGCCTCACCGATTCAGTTCCTGAAGCTAATGATACTTTTACCGTGTTTCCGTCTACGACACTCACTACGCGAGCAGGGGCTGGTGTAATTACCCTGTAAGATAGATCCATCGGAATGAGATAGGTGTAGGAGTATACGTAAGCAACCCCATTCCGCGTCAGGCCGAAAGCAAAAGACAAAAAGAATACACAAAAACAGATACAGGAAATGATCGTTTTTTTCATTCAACACCTCCGGTTAGTACATCCTCCAAAAGAATATACCAATTCCTCGCGTGGGAATAATATAGGGATCTCACAATTTGATAATAATTCAACTTGTGCGTGGTCATTACAAAAACGAGAAAAGCGAAAAACTGAATGAAATCGGTCTTTGAAAAGAAAGCGAACAAGGAATAAGGAAAATCGGTACCCCATCTCAAATTATTAAGTGTGAACAAAATAACAAGGAGGAGGGGTACCGACATGACTATTGTACCACTAATAAGACAGGTTGTCCAGGAAAGGTTCGGAACGTTTTTCGACAGCATCGAAAACTTTTATCTGAAGAACTTTCTTATCCTTATCCAAGGCTTACTCACGAATTCTTATACGAGTATAAGCGCTATCGCGGCAGATGAACACTACAGCGTCTCCCATACCACACTCTTCCGCTTTCTTCAATCTCACGAGGAGTTCTGGGCAACGATGAAAAACCTCTTGTTCTCGCTCTTCAGAAGACAGATGGTGGGGGAAGGCACAAGCCGACAACGCCACATTCTGGTCATCGACGACACTCAGATCGCTCGCCGAGGGAAGTTGATACCGTTTGCTTCCAAGCATTATGACCATTGCGACAATAGGTTTATCCTCTCTCAGGTCATCCTGACCATAGGTGAGGTAAAGAACAAGGTCTTCCAACCGTTGGAGATGCTCTTTGCTAAACCTTCAAAGGAGGAAGGCGAACCCTATCGCTCTAAGATAGAGATGGCCATATCCTGGCTCAAAGATCATTCCATACGCGGCGCGATAATCATCGCAGACAGCTGGTACACCAAACATTAGGACAAAACCTTACTCATTGCAGACTATTTTATGTCATTAAATTGGCTGTTTCGATTTTCGCTGTAACCTATTTCTCTCGGCCTTCTATAAGAACAACTGAATCCTTTTTCTCTGAGTGCAGGTATTCAAAGGCTTCAAAGCGTTTGTTGGTTACGTTGTTACTTCCACGCACAGGATGAGTAACAGAAAGGACAGGGCGATAAGCGCAAGGAACGTATCGCGCCGTCGCGAAAAGAAGAAGCGCTTACGCCGCGATGACAATGAGGGTTATCGCGGGGTAACCAGCGGGCTGACTTCAGAACCCAACAAATCTTACAATACGCCTTTTGTTTTCTAAGACGCCGATGATGATTACACGGACGAAAAATCGTTCGGTCGATTCTGGCCTTGTTTCTGGAGCGCACTCCATAACTTTGCACATAAGGCCTATCAATTCGCATTCAAGTCTTTTGTAGAACTCTCTACATTAAATGTTTCTTTAACTCTTCCTCGTTTTTCATATCAATTAGCTCAAGGCCCAGAGCGTCAAGTTTCTCTATTGTTAGGGTCTTCAGCTTTTCGAAATACTTCTTCGAAGCCTTAGGGAATTTTTTGGATATTTGTTTCCAAAGCAATTCTTCTCTTCCTATTTCCATTCCTTTTTCCATTCCTTTTTCCATTCCCTTTTCTAGGCCTTCTTCTCTGCCTTTCAAAATTCCCTTTTCCATTCCTTCTTGCCTGAGCATATCCGCGATTGTTTGCATCTTTTCGCTCCTTTCTTCCGATACCGTTTTCAGCAGTTCTGACAATTGTTGGAAATACTCCGTTCCCATTGTATCGAACAGGTAGATCATACAGATCTGGAAAAACCGTTCGTTCGCTTCTGTCTGCGGCAATTCCGAAATCGTTACTGTGACTCGGAGCATCACTTCTTGAATCGCTTCTTTTCCCTCGAGCGCTCTCAGCCTTAGTACGTCCAAATAGATTCGAAGCCGTTTCGCCCCTTTGACCTCTTCTTCTCTCAATGACGAAATTTCAAACAGTTCATATTTATAGTCTGGGATGTAGTCTTTCAAGTCCCCGTCCATACGGTCGCTGTTCGAAAAGCGATTCGAAAACCATT